>Ga0136623_10000727_pt1 | contig 10341 bp, 10 predicted proteins | sample AntDrymUQ4492106_2_FD_104656 | JGI IMG/M metagenome (GOLD analysis project Ga0136623, IMG submission 104656) | Polar desert sand microbial communities from Dry Valleys, Antarctica - metaG UQ449 (21.06) | ecosystem: Environmental > Terrestrial > Soil > Desert | place: Antarctica: Dry Valley...
CAGGCGCTTCGGGGAGGCCGTGCGGCTGGAGGTCGACGCGGGCACGGACGGGGGCGGGCGCGAGCAGCTCAGGGAGGCGCTCGACCTCCAGCCGCACGGCCTCGCCGAAGCGCCTGCGACGCAGCTCGGCCTCGACGGCCTGAAGCAGGTCGTTGGCCTCATCGGAGACCTCGAAGTCGGCGTCGCGCGTGACGCGAAAGAAGCCGTGGCTGACGATCTCCATGCCCGGGAAGAGCGACTCGAGGTTCGCCGCGATGACCTCCTCGAGTGCGATGAACGTCAGCGGGTCGTCGTCGAGCGCCACGAAGCGCGGCAGCATCTCCTTGGGCACCTTGACGCGCGCGAACGTCTGCTGGCCGTTGGACGGGTCGCGCACGATGACGGCGATCGACAGCGACAAGCTCGAGATGTATGGAAACGGTCGTCCCGGGCCCACCGCGAGCGGTGTCAGGACGGGGAAGATCTGGCGCTGGAAGCGCTCGTTGAGCGCGCGGCGGTCCGCGTCGCCGACGTCGTCGAGCCCGACGATCCGGATCCCGTGCTCGGCGAGCGCGGGTAGCAGCTCGCCCAGGACGCAACGCTCGAGGCGCTCCTGCTGGTTGAGCACGCGCTCGCGAATCACATCGATCGTCCGCGACGGCGTCATGCCGTCGGGCCCGGGATCGGACAGCCCGGCGTCGATCTGATCGTGCACCCCGGCGACGCGGATCTGGAAGAACTCGTCGAGGTTCGAGCTCCAGATCGCGGCCATCTTCACGCGCTCGAGCAGCCGTTGACCCGGGTCCACGCAGAGATCGAGGACGCGGTCGTTGAACTCGATCCACGAGAGCTCGCGGCCGATGTACAGCGCGGGGTCATGCAGGTCACGGTCGGGCGACTCGGTCGGCTCGGTCGGCTCGCGTGTGATGTCGACCGAGTGGATCGACTCCTGGGCGGGAGTGTCGACGTCGGGGCTCATCGAGGCATCCGGCATCCCATCAGAGTACGCGGGGGCACCCAAGAGGTGACTCTCCGGTGAAGATCATGCTTGGCGGATCTGCGCGAGCTGCTCGAGCACGACGCCCTCGCGCAGCCCGCCGCCGCCCATCTGAAGCGGAGCACGGAACGCGTGCGACGCGGCGTCGAGCAGCAGGATCGCGGCCGGCAGCAGCCGTACGCGCTCGGCATGCAGGCCGAGGCGCAGCGCGATCTCCGCGGCGGGATGACCGACGAGCTGCTGCAGCCCGAGCATCAGCGACTCGCGCTGCAGCAGCTCGCCAACCAGCCGCCGCAGGGATGTCGCGCTGCCTCCCACGGCGTAGGCCAGCGACGGCCTCGGTACCTCGATCTCACCGAAGACCTCTGCCAGCCTGCCGCGCAGCCGGGCAAGCTCGTGCGCCGAGGGGGGATCGTGCGGCAGCTCGGCGTCGGTCACGCTGCTGGACCCGACCGGCAACGAGATCGACCACGTCACGCCGTCGCGTGCCGTTCCCACGACGAGCTCGGTCGAGCCCCCGCCAACGTCGACCACGCCCAGCTCGCCCGCGGGAGGATCGGGCAGCAGGCCGATCACTCCGGCAAAGGCCAGCCGGGCCTCCTCCTCGCCGGTCAGCACGTCGACCTTCAGGCCACAGGAGGCGTCGATTGCATCGGCCAGCGCGCTGGCGTTGACGGCCTGACGGACGGCTGAGGTCGCCACGACTCGCACCGCCGCGGCGCCCAGCTCTCCGGCCGTGCGAGCTTGGCGCGCGACGATCTCGGCGATCTCGGCGATCTTCTCGGGCGCGATCTCGCCGTGGGCGTCGCACGCCGACGCAAGCCTCGTGAAGGTGCGCTCGGCGAGCAGCTCGCGCAGGCGCCGGTCATCGTCCTCGGCCACCAGCAGGCGCGTGGTGTTCGAGCCGATGTCGATGCAGGCGCAGCGGGCCACGGAGAACGCAGCAGCGATCTTGACATGATCCAGCGCTGCGATGGACTCGCACGCCCCCGCAATCCTCGTGCGCGACCTGCGCAAGTCCTACGGCGACGTGCGCGCCGTACGCGGCATCGACTTCGAAGTGCAGCGCGGCGAGGTCTTCGGTCTGCTCGGCCCCAACGGTGCCGGCAAGACCACGACGGTCGAGATCCTCGAGGGCTACCGCGAGCGCAGCGGCGGGATCGTGTCGGTGCTCGGCTATGACCCGGGCAGCCGTCCGCGGGCGCTGCGCGAGCGTGCCGGCATCGTGCTGCAGAGCAGCGGCACGTACCGCCATCTGACCGTGCGCGAGCTGGTCACGCACTGGGCGGGTCTCTATCCCGCTCCGCGCGACATCGATGAGGTCATCGAGCTCGCCGGACTGCGCGAGTCCGAGCACGTGCGCGCGCGCAAGCTGTCCGGCGGCCAGGCACGGCGGCTGGACTTCGCGCTGGCGCTCGTCGGCGACCCCGAGCTCGTCTTTCTCGACGAGCCCACGACCGGCTTCGACCCAGCCGCCCGGCGCGCCGCCTGGGAGACCGTGCGCGCGCTCGCCGACCTGGGCAAGACCGTGCTGCTGACGACGCACTACCTCGACGAGGCGCAGGCGCTCTGCGACCGCGTCGCGATCCTCAAGAGCGGGCGCATCCTCGCGGTCGGCGCCCCCGCGCAGCTCGGTGTCGGCGCGTCCTCGCGCTACCGCGTCAGCTGGCGCGACGAGGGCGGGGAGCTCGAGACGCGCGAGACCGCCGACCCCACGGCGCTGCTGCACCAGCTCACGAGCGCCGCGCTGGCCCGCGGCGCCGGCCTCGAGGATCTCAGCGTGAGCCGTCCCTCGCTGGAGGACGTCTATCTCGAGCTGACGACCGAGGGCGCCCACGAGCGCAATGACGAGCCCGCACGATGACCGACGCGCTGGTCCTCACCTGGCGCCAGTACCGACTCGAGCGCAAGATGTTCTGGCGCAACCCGAGCGCGGCATTTTTCAACTTCGTGCTGCCGCTGCTGTTCCTGGCGCTCTTGGGAACGATCTACTCCGGCAGCCAGAAGGACCTCGACATCATCGTCCCCGGGATCGCGGGCATGAGCATCATGACGACGACGTTCGTCGCGCTGGCGATGAACATGGTCTTCCTGCGCGAGCAGGGCGTGCTCAAGCGCCTGCGCGGCACGCCGCTACCCAGCGGTGCCTACCTCGGCGGCCTCGGGCTGCACGCCGTCACGAACACGTTCATCCAGCTCTCGATCGTGATCGGCGCGGGCGCGCTGTTCTTCGGCGTCGACCTGCCCGATCGTTGGCTCGAGCTGGCGGCGTTCGTCGCAGCGGGGGTCTTCTGCTTCGCCGCGCTCGGCGTCGCCCTGTCGCACGCGATCCCGAACTTCGACTCCGCGCCGGCCTACGTCAACGCCATCTTCCTGCCGGTGATCGTCATCAGCGGCGTCTTCTACGACGCCGACAACGCGCCCGCGTTTCTGCGCGACATCGCCCAGGCGCTGCCGCTGACGCACCTCATCGACGGGCTCTCGGGCGCGATGGTCACCGGCGCCACGTTCGCCGACAACCTCTCTGACCTCGCCATCATCCTCATCTGGGCGGCCGTCGGCGCGGTGCTGGCCGTGCGCGGGTTCAGCTGGGAAGCACGCCGCGGCTGAGAGCTGTCTCGACGGGGGGAGGTTCTTGTCGCGCGCTGGCCGTGCGAGCAAACACCGCGCTGGAGTGCGCGGCGAACTACATCATCAAGGGCGAACGGGAGGCGGTGGCGTCTCCCGGCGCGGGTGGCGTCTCCCAGCGCGGGTGGCGTCTCCCAGGGAGCGGCGGCGCGGTAGGGGTTCCTTGCGCAGGGTGTGGCGAATCAGTAAGCCTGAGGTGCACGAGATCGCCACACCCCATCGCCAGGACGGGAGATCGCCGGCGCCGCAAGCTCCTTCCCAGCGGGAAGATAGAGCGTGCGTGCACCGAAAGCCGGTGAATCGTCCGTGCCCGTACACGTCCACTTGCTCTGCTCGCCGCGCTCGCCGTGCTGGGTTGCGCCACGCCGGCGGCCGGCGCCGCCGGGCGCGCCAACGTCGCCGCGCTGCAGGTCGCCCTGCGCTCCGCGGGCGCCTACGCTGGCGCTGTCGACGGCATCCGCGGCCCCGGCACGGTCGCGGGAGTTCGCGCGGTCCAGCGGCGTGCGGGCCTCGCCGCTGACGGTGTCGCCGGACCCGCCACGCGCCGCGCGCTCGGGCGCGCCGGCCGTCCGTCGTACGGCAGTCGCACGATGCGCCGGGGCCACGCCGGCTGGGATGTCGCCACACTGCAGTTCAAGCTCGGCGCCCACGGCTTCCCCTCCGGACCCGTCGACGGCGGGCTCGGGCCGCGTTCGAGCGCCGCGCTGCAGCGCTTCCAGCGCTGGGCGGGCCTGGCGGGTGACGGCGTCGCGGGACCCGCGACGCTGCGCAGACTCAGGGCGCCCCCGCCGCGCGCCCCGGTGAAGCTGCGCCGCCCGGTGCGGGCGCCGATCGGCGGCCGCTACGGACCGCGCGGCCAAAGCTTCCACGCCGGGCTGGACTTCCCCGCGCCGAGTGGCACCCCCGTGACGGCGGCCGGATTCGGAACGGTGGCCTTCGCCGGCTACAGCGCCGGGGGCTGGGGCAATTTCGTGATCATCCGCCACCGCTTCGGCATGCGCACGCTGTACGCGCACCTCTCGACGATCGGCGTGCGCCGCGGCGCCTTCGTGCCGGCGGGCGGCCGCCTTGGACGGGTGGGCTCGAGCGGCTCGGCGACCGGACCGCACCTGCATTGGGAGATTCTCCTGCGCGGCGCGAACGTCGATCCGCTCAGCGCGCTGTAAGAGCACTCCCGGCCACGACGAAGGCGGGCGGCGGCTGGCCGCTGACCGTCACGGCCACCTCGCGCAGCGGGCCGTTCTCCCAGTCGGAACGCAGCAGCCCGAAGACCACGACGTCGAGCACCCGCTCGCCGTGGCGATGAAAGCGGCGCAGCACCCCCTCGCGTCCGAAGCCCAGGCGCTCGAGCGCGCGCTGCGAGCGCACGTGATCGACGCTGGTGTAGCTGCCGATCCGCTCCAGTCCGAGCACGGCGAAGCCGAGGTGGCACATGAGCGCCTTGGACTCGCCGTTGGCACCGGTCCCCCACCATGCGCGCCCCAGCCATGTCCCGATCGTGGCGCGCCGATCGCGCAGCGAGAACTCCGACAGTCCGCTGATGCCGATCGGCCCGGCGTCAAGCCGCTCGACGATCAGATCGAGCTGGCTGCCGCTCTCGCGCTCCGCGGGCAACCGCTCGAGGTAGGCCTCGGCCTGCGCCCGCGACTCGTAGGGCCCCCACGCGAACCAGCGCGTGACGTCTGCGTCGGACGCCTCGCGGAAAAGCGCCGCGGCGTCGTCGGAGCGCGGGACTCGCACCCGCAGCGTCGGTCCGGTCAGCGCCAGATCCCCAGGCCCCTGCGATGGCTGCGCGCGTGCTGCCTGCACGAGTGGGAACACTAAGGGCATGCTTGCCCTGCTCTACGACATCCACGGTAATCTTCCGGCGCTCGAAGCCGTGCTTGCCGACGCCGGCAAGCAGGGCGCTCAGCGCTACTTCATCGGCGGCGACGTCGCGCTCTTCGGCCCCTGGCCACAGGAGACGGTCGAGCGTCTGAACGAGCTCGCGCCGGCGACCTGGATCCGCGGCAACGGCGAGCGCTGGACCGCCGATCCCGAGTCTGCGCCCGAACCCGTCCGCGGCGCGACCGCCGCGGCGCGAGAGGCGCTCGGTGACGCGCTCGTCGGGCAGCTCGCCGCGCTGCCCGAGAGCGCCGCTGTCGACGGGCGCACGCGCGCCTGGCACGGCTCTCCGGTCAGCGACGTGCGCTCCTTCGAGCCCGAGCCCGGCGACGACGAGGCCGAGCTGCTGACGGGCGTGAGCGAGTCACGGCTGATCTTCGGCCACACCCACCTCCCGTTTCACCGCTCCTCGGCGGTCGCGGACGTCGAGCTCGTCAACCCGGGCAGCGTTGGAATGCCGTTCGACGGTGACCATCGCGCCGCATACGCCGTGCTGCACGACGACGGGACGGTCGAGCTCCGCCGCGTGGCCTACGACCACGGCGCGAGCGCCGCCGCACTGCGCGAGCGCTACGGCGACGCGCCCTGGATCGAGCTGCCCGAGTACCGCTTCGCCCATGCACTCGCCGGGCCCCCATGAGCGCCGAGCTCGCCGGCGACGAAGAGCTGGCGCTTGCGGTCGCGCTGGCGCGCGAGCTGCTGCACGGGTCGGGCGCGCTGCTGGTCAGCGTTGCGCTCGATCGCGCCGAGCCGGCGCTGATCGAGTGTCCGCGGCTCCGCGCGATAGTCGTGCGCGAGACCGACCGCGAACGCGAGCTGTCCCACGATGTCGCAGGGAGCGTCGTCCTTCCGGCGCTGCCGTTGATGCGCCAGCTTCCGCCCCTCGCGGCCGACACGCAGAGCGGCACCGTCGCCGGCGTGCTCGGTGGCTTGGAGATGCTCGGCCGCGCGGTGCGTGACATCGCCGGCTTGCTGCCCGGACGCAGCGTCGTCGCGGCGGAGTACGAGACGACCGACCCCGACGCCCCACTCGGCCTCGCCGGGCGCTGTGGCGAACCGGTGATCGTGCTGCTCGGCGAGCTCGAGTTCGAGCTCGACTGCTGAGCGTCGCCGCAGCGCCAAGCGGCTGGACTCGACGTGCGGATGGAACCTAGGCCATCGGAAGCGCCGCCGGATCGGCGCCGACGAGCGCCTGTGAGTCCGAGCTGCGGATCAAGAAGACGGCCGCGAGTATCCCGAGGACGGCAATCCCTGCGCCGGTCAAGAAGGCGGCCTGGAAGCCGTCGGTGAGCTGGACGGGATCGCGCGGGTCGGCCGTCACGTTGTTGGCCACCGCGACGAGGACCGCGAGTCCGAGCGCACCACCGACCTGCTGCGCGGTGTTGATCAGGCCCGAGGCCAGGCCGGAATCCCCCGGCGAGACTCCGCTCACCGCCCCGATCGTCACCGGAACGAACGCGAACCCGAGCCCGATCGCCGCCAGGATCGACGGGCCGAGGATCGCAGCCACGTAGCTGTCGCCGACCGACACCTGCGCGAACCACACGAGCGCGATCGCGATCAGAGCCATGCCGCTGACAAGCACGGGCTTGAAGCCGACCTTCGTGACGAGCTGGGACGCGACGCCCGCCGAGATGATGATGAAGATCGCCAGCGGCAGGTAGGAGAGCCCCGCCTTCAGCGCGTCGTATCCGAGCACCTGCTGCATGTACAGCGAGATGAAGAAGAACATCGAGAACAGCGCTGCCCCGATCAGCAGCGCGGTGATGTTCGAGCCGGTCAGGGTGCGCGAGCGGAAGATCCGAAACGGCACGAGCGGAGCCGCGGAGCGCTGTTCGATCACGACGAAGATGCCGATCAGCAGAACCGACGCGATCAGCAGCCCGATCGTCTGCGTCGACTCCCAGCCTGCCGCGTTGGCGTCGACGAGCGCGAATACGAGCGCCGCCAGTCCCGCGGTTACGGTGAAGGCGCCGGCAACATCGAACGTGCGCGTGTCGGACTCGCGCCGGCTCTCGCGCAGCATCCGTGGCGCCAGCACGGCCGCCCCGATGGCGATCGGGACGTTGACCCAGAACACCCACTCCCAGCCGAGGTACTCGGTCAACACGCCGCCCAGCAGCACGCCTGCGGCACCGCCGGAGCCCGACACGGCGCCCCAGACGCCCAGTGCCCTGTTGCGCTCCGAGCCCTCGGCGAACGTCGTCGTGACCATCGACAGCGCGGCAGGCGCCAGCATGGCGCCGCCGAAGCCCTGAAGCGCGCGCGCCGCGACCAGCAGGCCCTCGCTCGTGGCCAGGCCGCCGAGCAGCGACGCCAGCCCGAAGACGAACAGGCCGCCGATGAACATGCGCCGGCGTCCGAGCATGTCGGCGAGCCGTCCACCGAGCAGCAGGAAGCCGCCGAACGTGAGCACGTAGGCATTGACCACCCACGCCAGGTTGTCCTGCGAGATCTTGAGATCCCCGCCGATCGTCGGGAGCGCGACGTTGACGATCGCGGCGTCGAGCACGATCACGAACTGGGTCGTGGCGAGCAGGGCGAGCGCGAACAACTTCTGGCGCTGGGTGAGCGGGGCGTCGTCGGTCATCGGTTGTACTCCAGAGGGTGGCGGGCTAACATGAAGGTCGATTCCGTTCCGCCCGGGCCAGCATACGGAAGGACTATTCCGCTTGTCAACCATCACTGATCGCCCCCTCCGCGCCGACGCCCGGCGCAACCGCGAGAAGGTGCTCACGGCCGCCGGTGCCGCCTTTGGCGAGTCTGGCTTCGACGCTCAGGTCGAGGACATCGCGCGCCGCGCCGGCGTCGGGGTGGGGACGGTCTATCGCCATTTCCCAACGAAGGACGCGCTCGTCGACGCCCTTGCCGAAGAGCACTTTGGACGCCTAGCAGATCTCGTCGAAGCGGCTCTCGGGCAGAAGGGCGATCCATGGGAGATCTTCGCCGACACGATCTGGAGCGCGGCCGCCCCGGCGGTCGCCGACGTCGCCTCGTGCGAGATCATCGCTGGCCACCCGCGCATCGTCGACGTCGCAGCGCTGAGCCGCCAGCGGCTCGATGACGCAGCTCAGACGCTGATCGCGCGAGCGAGGGCCGCCGGCAGCATGCGCGCCGACGCGACCGTGGAAGACGTGCGCACGATCATGTGCGGCTTCGGCCACATCGCCGCGGCGCAACGCGAGGGAGCAGCGCTGAGCTGGGAGCGCTACCTAACGATCGCGCTCGACGGGCTTCGCGCACGGTGAGCCGGCCTCAGCGTCTACTGGGCGTCACCTTCGTGGCATTTGGCACGCTGCATCTCCTGCGCCCAGGCGCGTACGAGAAGATCATGCCCGACTACATGCCCGCCCAGCGCGAGCTCGTGCTGGTCAGCGGCGCGGCAGAGATCATCGGCGGCGGCGGTGTGCTATTCGAGCGCACCAGGACCGCCGCCGGCTGGTGGCTGATCGCCACGCTGATCGCGGTCTTCCCGGCCAACGTGCACATGGCGCTGCACCCCTCTCGCTACCCGGCGTTCGCACCGGCGCTCCTGTGGGCGCGCCTGCCGCTGCAGGCACTCTTGATCTGGTGGGCCCGCCGCACGACGCGCCCCAGCACGAGTCATCCGTTCCTTCCCAACCTAAAGGGGCCTCGAGGAAACCTTCATGGCGGCCTTAGCCGGGGTTGAACTGCGAACTCCACAATGCGCAACAGGTTCCCTTCCGTCGTCAGGATACCCCTCCCCCATCCGGCGACCGCGTACGTTTCGGTGTGATCTGCCGGGACGGTGAGCAGGGAACCGCGGATCACGCTCCCGATATGGCGCGACCGCACCCCGCGAGTTACGCCTACGCTCAGGCGGTGGCAGGCGCCGCCACGCGCGCCGGCTCGAGCGCCACCGCGAGCGCCTCGTCGACCGTCATGACCGGATGGAACGTCATGACCTGGCGGACGTCCTCGGGCACGTCATCGAGGTCGGCACGGTTGCGCTCGGGCAGGATCACGTCCGTGAGCCCGGCCGCGTGGGCGGCGAGCACCTTCTGCTTGAGGCCGCCGATCGGCAGGACGCGTCCCTGGAGCGTGACCTCGCCGGTCATGCCGACCGTGTGGCGCACGTTGCGGCCACTGAGCAGCGACGCCAGCGCCGTCGTCATCGTGACGCCCGCGCTCGGGCCGTCCTTGGGGATCGCACCCGCCGGAACGTGCACGTGGAACTCGCGCTCGTCGAAGGCGTCCTCGTCGATACCGAGGTCGGCCGCGTGAGCGCGCACGTATGTGAGCGCGATCCGCGCTGACTCCTTCATGACGTCGCCGAGCTGGCCGGTCAGCGTCAGGCCGCCCGTGCCCTTCATCGCGTTGGCCTCGACGAACAGCACGTCGCCGCCGACGCCGGTCACCGCAAGGCCCGTCGCCACGCCCGGCACCGCCGTGCGTGCCGCGGCCTCCTGGAAGACCTTCTGGCGTCCGAGGGCATCGCGCACCGACTCGAGGCCGACCGCGACCGGCGCGATCGACTCGTCGGAGGCGACCCGCGTCGCGATCTTGCGCAGCAGCGTTCCGAGCTCGCGCTCGAGCTGGCGCACGCCCGCCTCACGGGTGTACTCGCTGACGACGAGGCGCAGGATGTCGTCGTCGACCACGACCTCGTTCTCGAGCAGCCCGTTGCGCTCGCGCTGGCGCGGCCACAGGTAGTCGCGCGCGATCGCCGTCTTCTCGGCGACCGTGTAGCCGTCGAAGCGGATGACCTCCATGCGGTCCAGCAGCGGCCCGGGGATCGTCTCGGCCTGGTTGGCCGTGGCGATGAACAGGACCTGGGACAGGTCGATCTCGATGTCGAGGTAGTGGTCGCGGAACGAGTGGTTCTGCGCGGG
>Ga0136623_10000730_pt1 | contig 10320 bp, 9 predicted proteins | sample AntDrymUQ4492106_2_FD_104656 | JGI IMG/M metagenome (GOLD analysis project Ga0136623, IMG submission 104656) | Polar desert sand microbial communities from Dry Valleys, Antarctica - metaG UQ449 (21.06) | ecosystem: Environmental > Terrestrial > Soil > Desert | place: Antarctica: Dry Valley...
ACGGTGGGGTGACTACGGAGATAGCCTCCGCCGGTCCCTTCTTCTACGCCGAGGACTACCACCAGCAGTACCTGCACAAGGTCCCCTGGGGCTACTGCGGGATTGCGGGCACGGGCGTTACCTTCCCTGTGCCGGCCTCGGTCGGCTCGAACGCCGGATCCGAAGAGCAGCAGCTCTAAGACCGGCTCGCGCCCGGGCCCAGGCGAACTTTGACGCCGTGACCACCTGTGATGTGGTTGGGGACGCACAGTTCGGCCGGCTAGGTGCCCCCGTCGGGCTCGGTGGTTTCGTGACGCCGGCCTTTCCAGGGGTCGTAATCAACCTCGAGAGCTTCCTGGGGCGGCCGCTCGGCCTCTGAAACGCTGCGCAGGTTGAGGCGGATCCGGGTCCAGGTCGTGCTCGCCCCGCGCATCGAATCGACCAGCACGTCTGAGAGAGCCAGGTGCGGCCACACATCCGGGTGACGCTTCTTCCAGCGCTCCAGGCCCTCCATCGCCTCCGCTTCCGAAGCGGCACGCGCGATCTCGATCAAGGGCACGGTCGTGCGGCGTCTCCCGGTTGGCCCCGTCGACTTGCCCGGTGCCGGCGGGGGCACGATCCCCTCGCGCTTTGTCTCGCCGTCCCGCCGCTTGGACGGTTGTGCCCGGGGCGGCTCGCCCGCCTGTTTGGCGAAGTGCGGCGGCCACGGTGCGTCCGCGAAGCCGGCGGCCTCGTGTTGCTCGGCAAGCTCCAGCAGCGGGTTGAGCGAGCCGGGGGTCTCGTCGATGCCTTCGCCTGGATCACCGATCTGCTTGAACCTTGAGGGGACGGTGTCGATGGTGAACGCTTCCGGCTCACATTCCGCTACCTCGTCCCACAACAGCGGGGTCGATACACGCGCGTCGGGAGTAGGGCGGATCGAGTAAGCGGAGGCGATCGTGCGGTCCTTTGCGTTCTGGTTGTAGTCGAGGAAGACTCCGTGGCGCTCTTCCTTCCACCACTTGCTGGAGGCAATGTCGGGTGCGCGCCGCTCCACTTCGCGAGCAAGAGCGACCGCGGCGCGCCGGACCTCGGGGAACTCCCACTTCGGCTCGATGCGACAGTAGATATGCAATCCTCGTGAACCCGACGTCTTGGGCCATCCCACCAGCCCGACGTCTTCCAGCGCTCCCTTGGCAACCAAAGCGACTTCCCGCACCTGTGACCACGGCACCCCCCGCACGGGGTCGAGATCGACTCGGAGCTCGTCCGGGTGGTGGAGGTCTTCGACCCGGACCGGGTGAGGGTTGAGGTCTATGCAGCCGAGGTTGACGATCCAGACGAGCTGGGCCTCGTCTCGAACGACGATCTCATCCGCCGTTCTCCCCGAGGGAAAACTGAGCTCGACGGTCTCCACCCAGTCGGGACGGGCCTTCGGCGCCCGCTTCTGGAAGAAGGCCTCGCCCTCCGCCCCGTTCACGAATCGCTTGAGGGCCATCGGCCGCTCCCTGACCCCGCGTAACGCTCCCGCGGCCACGCTCAGGTAGTAGTGGACGAGATCCAGCTTGGTGTGGCCCGTCTGAGGGAAGAAGACCTTGTCGGGGTTCGAGACAGTGACCTCCCGACCGGCCACCTCCAGGACTTCCTTTCTCGCCGGCATCCGGACACGATACGCGATGCAGTTGGGGGCCGCGACGTTACCGCCTGGCTCCTGGCTAGCCAAGCTCCCTCACCGTGTAGCCGCCCTCGTCGTCTTGAGTCACCTCTATTCCTGCGCCCTTAGCAAGGGGCTCAACGACCTTTCCCGTCAGGCCGTACACGGCCGCCTCGTGCATTGGAGAATGGCCCACCACGAGCGCCCGTTCACTACTGCGCAGGCCCCCGAACAGCTCCTCTAGCGCGCGGGCGAGCAGCGACGCTTCCTCCCGCACAAGACCGGGGTCGGCTTCCAGGAACGAAGCGATGTCTCCGCCCCCGCCGGTCTCGTAGGCGCGTTTCCAGCGCGCCTCGCGCTCGCTGCGGAACCGGGGATCGACGACGACTCCGCGAGGGACCGGTTCGCCCAGCACGGCGAGAAAGCAGGCGAGGGTCTGCGTTGCACGCTGCGCCCCCGAGGACACCATTGCCTCGTAGTCACCATGAAGCGTGGCACCAACTTCGAGCGCGGCTTCGACTCCCTCTCGACTCAGCACATCGCCGTTGCTGTCCGTGTGCCGTCTCAGCTCGATGCTCTTCACCACGTCTCTCATCTCCTGTCCAGCCAATGTTCGCGCGTAGTCGTGTTGCAACTGGATCAAGCTTCGCATGTGAAGCGACTGCACTTACCCGGCTCAAAGCGCCCAGCCGAGCAGGCCCAAGTTGACTAACCTCCCATTTGCAAGGGAATATGCGCAGTGTGCCCACACTTTCGGATCCCGGCCCCGGCCCCCTCGCCGGCGTCCGTATCATCGAGCTTGGAACGCTGCTCGCGGGCCCGTTCTCGGGGCGGTTGCTGGGCGATATGGGGGCCGAGGTCATCAAGGTCGAAGCTCCCGGCAAGCCAGATCCGATGCGTGAATGGGGTCACGCACGTTACAACAATCGATCGTTGTGGTGGCCTGTGCAATCACGTAACAAGAAGTGCATCACCCTCGACTTGCGAACGGAACGGGGGCAGGAGTTGATGCTAGAGCTGGTCAGGCATAGCGACGTCGTCACAGAGAACTTTCGCCCGGGCACGCTCGAGAAGTGGAACCTCGCTTACGAAAGGCTCAGCCATGCGAACCCAAAGATCATTCTGGCGCGCGTGTCCGGTTATGGCCAGACAGGGCCATACCGGGATCGAGCGGGCTTCGCAGCGGTCGCAGAGGCGATGGGAGGCCTTCGCTATATCAACGGGTTTCCAGGCCAAGCCCCGCCGCGCACCGGCATCTCGTTGGGGGACTCGCTTGCCGCAATGTTCACCACGCAGGGCATCCTCGCCGCGCTGTATTGGCGTGACGCACTGGGTGGGGGTCGCGGGCAGATGATCGATATTTCACTGATGGAGGGGTGCTTTTCGATGCTGGAGAGTGCTGTTCCCGAATACGATCTCACCGGCACTGTCCGGGAGCCGTCGGGGACTGGTCTCAAGGGTGTGGCGCCGTCCAATCTCTTCAAGTCCAAGGACGGCAAGTGGGTGGTTATCGCCGCCAACCAGGACACCGTCTTTCGGCGGCTGTGCGAGGCGATGGACTTGCCTGAGTTGGCGACGGACGAGCGCTTCAAATCGCATCTTGCGCGCGGCAAGAACCAGGAGAAGATCGAGGCGGTCGTCGCAGACTGGGCGGGTGAGCACGACGCAGCCGAAATCGACAGGGTTCTCAACGAAGCGGGCGTCGTCTGCGGCCCGGTGTATTCGATCGCCGACATTTTCGAAGATGCGCAGTATCAAGCGCGCGACATGCTTCTCGAACACCACGATGCCGAGCTCGGTTCCTTTGCCGGGCCGGGCATCGTCCCCAAGTTCTCCAAGACGCCCGGCGAAGTTAGATGGTCTGGGCCCTGGGAGGTGGGCGCACACAATCACGAGGTTTACGGCGAGCTGCTGGGCTTATCCGAGGTCGAGATCGGTGATCTGCGCCGTGAGCGCGTCGTATGAGAGTGACGGTCTGCGACGTTGGCCCGCGCGACGGGCTGCAGAACGAGGCTACCCACCTCGCGCGCGGTGTGCGAGCGGAACTGGTGAGCAGTCTTGCCCGGTGCGGACTGCCGCGCGTCGAGGCGGTTAGCTTCGTCGACCCCCGGCGCGTACCCCAGATGGGGGGCGCCGAAGAGGTCGTCGCCGCGGCCGAGGTGGTGCCGGGCGCGACTTACTCCGGTCTAGTGCTCAACGAGAAGGGCTATGAGCGCCTCTTGGGGGCTGGTCTCGAGGAGGCGCACATTGCCTTTGCCTGCACCGAAACGTTCAATCGTCGCAACCAGAACGCATCTGTCGAGGAGTCGATTCAGGCGGCGGCCCGTATCACCAGGCGGGCGCGCGTCGATGGGGTACGGACAACTGTAACTATCGCAGCCGCCTTCGGATGCCCTTTCGAGGGGGAGGTCGACCCTGCGAGGGTTCTCGATATCGCCAATCGAGTGGTGGCGGAAGGAACAGACGAGTTGTTGTTGGCGGACACCATCGGAGTCGGGGTGCCGGGCGAGGTCAGGAGACTGGTCGGCGAAGCCCTTCGATTCGGTGTCCCGGTGGGTGTGCACCTGCACGACACCCGCCACACTGCCGTCGCCAATGCGTTCGCCGCGCTTGAGGCGGGCGCCACAGTATTCGACGCAGCGGTCGGCGGCATCGGCGGATGTCCCTTCGCCCCCCGCGCCACCGGCAACGTCTGCACGGAGGATCTCCTCTACGCTTTTCATCGCGAGGGAGTCGAGACGGGGATCGACCTCGACGCCCTGATCGAGGTCGCCGAGTGGCTCTCGACACAGCTGGGACGAACTCTTCCGGGCCGCGTCTATCGTGCAGGCAACTGGCCCAGAAAGTCCGAGTGAGCCATCGTGTACCGATTCAGCGCCGGAGAATTGCGACCTTTCCGCGCTGAGGCTCGGTCGGCGAGCATGATCGCGGAAGATTGCTCTTGGTTGAAAGGAAGTGATGAGATGTTCGATCCCAAGGCAGTCCCGAGTGGCGCAGCGAGCGGCGTGGCTGCGGCCATGGCAATGACCGGGATGCGCAGGCTGACCACGGAGCTGGGGCTCGTCGAAGAGGTCCCGCCCCAAGCGGTCCTGAGGCAGAAGACGCCCCTCCTGTTCGACATGGTGTCGAGAGAGCATGACGGGGCCGTTGTCGAGCTGGTCCACTGGACCTACGGAGGCCTGGGCCTCCGTAGCCTTCGGACTCCTCCCTCTGGGCGTGCGACGCCACAGGTGGGCGGGACCGGCGTACGGCCTCCTCGCCTGGACCATGTTCGAGGCCGTCATCGCTCCGGCTCTCGGGCTGGATCAGGCCAAGGAGGCGCGGCCGATGGAAAGGTTCATGATCGCCCTCGACCACCTGGTGTATGGAACGCCCGTGGCGAGGGCCCACTAACGAGTGCCGAGTGGTCATTAATGGTTGCTGTGTAACCACCATCCACCACTCGGCCCGAAACCGCTACTCGAGTGGCGCGACGGCGAAGCCCACCGAGAAGCGCCGGCACCAGATCACCGCGCTGTTCAGCTTGCCGCGTGTTGCTGCCAGCGGGACTCGGTAGTTCTGATCGCCGACATTGCCCTTGAGGGGGCCGAGGTCGATGAAGTCCCGGCCGAAGGCATCTGCATCGGACCCGGCGTTCGCACCGGAGACATAGACGCGCAGGTCGGGGCCGTTCTCGACCGTGAAGTTCTCAAAGCGGACATAGATTTCGCCGTTGCGCAGCTCGAGCAGCTTGGCCCGGCCCGAGACTGGGTGTGCGAGTGGCCGAAAGCTGCCTACCCTGATCGTCTGAAGCGTGGGCCTTGGCTTCTCGGCCCTGGCTTGGAACCGGACGAGCGCTTCTCGCCGGAGTCCGCGGCAACCTCAGCGGACTGGCCCGGCAAGGCCTCGTCCACCTCTTGGTCGATGATCAGCTTCTGAGGCTGGAACCATATGAGCGTGAAGACGGCCGCTACAGCGACAACCCCCACGGTCGCGAGAACCAGCCTGCGCTGCATGGAACTAATCAACGTGAGCCCCGCTGGGCGGGGCCGGTGTTGAAGAGATCGACTCGAAGTAGTCTAGAGAGGTTGCCCACCGGGGGTGAGTCCCTTCTCCGCTTGAGCGATGGCCCAGGCGGCGTTGACCAGCCCGATGTGACTGAACGCCTGCGGGAAGTTCCCGAGCAGTTCCTTCGTCGTGGGATCGACCTCCTCCGCCAACAACCCGACGTCGTTGGCGTAGGCGATGGCGCTCTCGAACGTGGTCCGGGCCCGATTCAGCTCGCCGGCGAGAGCCTGTGCCTGCGCCAACCAGAATGTACAGAGCAGAAATGTGCCCTCCTCGCCCTCCAGTCCGTCGTGCGACTTGTAGCGGTAAACGAGCCCATGTTCATCCGTAAGTCGTTCTTCGGTCGCCCGGATCGTCGCCAGCATGCGGGGGTCCTTCGCCGAGATGAAACCCATGATCGGCATCATCAGGTTGGCAGCGTCGAGGTCCTCGGAGCCAAACGTTTGCGTGAACGCCTGGGCCCGATCGTTCCACCCGCGTTGAAGTATTGCGTTCTTTATCTCATCGCGCGTCTTGGTCCACATATCAACGCGGTCTTCCGCTTCGAGGCGCTCGGCGAGATGGATTGCCCTATCCAGAGCGACCCAGCACATGAGTTTCGAATACAGGAAGTGCTGGGGCTCGCCGCGTTGCTCCCACAGACCCTGGTCGGTGTCTTCCCAGCGCACGGCGGCTGCGTCGGCAACCTCGACCAGGAACTCGCGCGTGGCGGGATCTAGGACTTTCCACTGCTCCGAGAGACGGTAGGCAGCGTTCAGGAGCTCACCGTAGACATCGATCTGACGCTGGTCCCAAGCGCCGTTCCCGACTCTTACCGGACGGCTGTTGCGCCACCCCGAGAGATGGGGCAGCGTGCGCTCGGACAGATCTCGCTCTCCGCCGACTCCGAACATGATCTGCAGGTCGGAGCCTCTGCGCAGCTGCGTGGCCGAAGCGCCGGCCATGTAGGAGAAGAAGTCGGTCGCCTCATCTGGGCACGCCGCTACCCACAGCGCCTCGAGGGTGAGGCTCGAGTCGCGCACCCACGCATAACGGTAGTCCCAGTTGCGCTCTCCGCCTACTTCCTCCGGCAACGAGGTGGTCGGGGCGGCCACTATGGCCCCGGTCGGCTGGTAGGTCAAGGCTTGCAGCACGCGGCCGCTGGTGTGAACGAGATCTTGCCACGGGCCCTCGTAACTCTGATGGATGCCAGACCATGTCTGCCACCCGCGAATGGTGTCGTCTATGCGGGTCGTGATCTGCTCTTGGTCCCACACAGCCGGTTGTTGTTCCCAGCTCTGCTTGTGATGCATTGCAAAGGCAACAGACTGACCTTGCGTCAATGAAATGTGGGCATTAGCGCTCGAGCCGTCGACCTCGAAAGCGACCGGAGAAGAGAGCACCAGAACGTCGGCGCCCCCGCGCGCATGGATGCCACCGTCGACGGAAGTCAAGAATGGGAAGATGAGGCCGTACTCAGGACGCGGCGCGTACTCGATGTCGAGCTCCACTCTGCCCTCATCGCATGTCAGCTTGCGGAGCAGCGCGTGAGGGCTGTGGGCGCCGAGCTCGTGCTCACGCTCGCCTTCCCCCACCGCCATGACGTCAACCAGAGTGGCTTTGCCGTCTGCGGTATGAAATGTTGTCTGAATCGCCATCGTTGCATCCACGTAGCTGCGGTTGGCTTCCAGCACCCCGTCCGGGTGGATCGACCAGTGACCGGCGTCTTGATCCAGCAGCCGCGCGAAGACGGAGGGCCGGTCGAAGCGCGGAAAGCACAGCCAGTCAACCGAGCCCTCCGAGCTCACCAGTGCGGCGGACTGACAATCCGAGATCAGCGCGTAATCGGCGATCGGTCGGTCGCTCACGATGTCCTCCCTTGTGCGTCGTAGTTCTCGATCAACTTGAGCCACACTTCGCTGAGGCTGGGGAAAGAAGGCACCGCGTGTCGAAGCCTCGATATCGGCACCTCGCCCACGATAGCGATGGTTGCGCCGTGCAGCATGTCGCCGACGCCGGGCCCGACGAACGTGGCCCCGATCACAACCTGCCGGGCCTCGTCGACGACCAGCTGAATCGAACCCTCGATCCCTTCGCCCGATACCAGGGCGCCGGCGACATCGGAGAGATCGCACTTGGTTGTGCGGACTCTCATGCCCTGCTTGCGCGCCTGCTTCTCGGTAAGCCCTACGGCCGCTACTTGGGGCTCGGTGAAGACGATGCGCGGGATGGCACGGCTCTCTCCCGAAGCGTACGTTTCGTTCCCGAGGATGTTATCGGCAGCGCAGCGAGCATGGTACTTGGCCATGTGAGTCAGCAGCGCTCGTCCGTTCACGTCTCCGATGGCATAGAGCCATTCACCATCCACTCCTTCGACGCGTAGATCATCGCCGACATGAATGAACCCCCCCGGCTCTATCCCCACAGATTCGAGGCCCAAGTCCTGCGTACGTGGCCTCCGGCCGACGGCCACGAGGATCTCGTCTCCGACGAATTCCCGGCCATCCTCGAGCGTAGCGGTGACCGGCGCGTCATCCGCCGTCCGACTCGCCGCAATCATGAGCGCGCCCGCCACCACATCGATGCCCTGCTCTTGGAAAGCATTCTCGACCTCGACGCCGGCGAACGGCTCCTCGGAAGGCAGGAGCCTCTCGGATGCTTCAATGAGCGTGACTTCCTCGGCTCCGAGGCTGCGCCACGCCTGCGCCATCTCAACTCCGATCGCACCGCCTCCGAGAACAAGCAGTCGCCGCGGCACCTCTGGGGCGGCCGTCACGTCGCGGTTGTCCCAAGTGCGGATCTCTCGGAGCCCTTCGATCGGCGGGATCGCAGGAACTGTTCCAGTTGCTATAACCACGGCCTTGCGTGCGGTCAGCGTTCGAGTCGAGCCATTTTCCCCAGAAACATCAATCATGCGCGTGCCCATCAGGCGGGCGATACCTCGCACAACGTCGACGTTGTGCTCCTCGAGCCAGGCGGCCTGATACTTGTCGTCCCAGTTGTTGGTGATCTCGTTGCGCCTGTTCAAGGCGGCGGCAGCATCAATCTCTCCGGTCGCTGCCTCCCGCGCTCCGGGCACCCTGCGCGCCGCGGCAATGACATCTCCGGGGCGCAGCAGCGTCTTGCTGGGCATGCATCCCCAGAAGGAACATTCACCCCCAACGAGCTCACGTTCGGCGACGGCCGTGGACAAACCTCCGTCCGCGCAGCGGCCCGCCACCACTTCACCGCCCGGCCCCGCTCCGATCACGATTACGTCGTAGTCATCGACCATGACCGTTCAGTGCCACGAGGGGCCGCTTTGTTACAGACACCAGAACGCCGAAGAACCCTCAGGGATCGAGATGCATCTCGAGAGCTCGCCGTACCCTGGAACGAGCTCGATGGAGCAGCACACGTTGGTTCGCCTCGCTGATCTCGAGCAGCTCGCAGACCTCGGGCGCCTCCCACCCCTCCACGTCTCGCAGCTCGATCACCGCACGCTGGTTCGGAGGGAGCGTGAGCATCTCGCTCTCGACGACGGCAAGAGCCGCCCGCGACAGCAACTTCTCCTCCGGCAGGTCACCGAAGCGCCGGGGCGCGCTCGCCCAGTGCCCGGCCCATCGCTCGCCGGGGTCCAGGAACCGCTCCGGCCCCATTGCCGGCTTGCCGTTTTCGCCCTCCGCCTCCTCCAGGGCGGAGAAGGGTACGCTGCGGCGCTCCTGGGCGGCGCGCCGCGAGGCGATGTTCTTCAGTATCCGCAACACCCATGTCTTGAGCGACGACCGCCCCTGGAAGCGCGGCAGGCTCTGGAGGATTCCCAGCCACGCCTCTTGGACCACTTCCTCGGCGACCGCAGGGCTGCCGACGTAGGCATGGGCTATCCGGAGCATCACGGGACCATGGAGCTCAACCAGGCTCATGAAGGCGGATTCGTCGCCTGCCCGGAGAGCTGCAACGAGGCGCTCGTCCTCCGCCGAGAGGGTCTCTGCATGAACCCTCCCGGTGCTCTTGGTAGTGGCGGGATTCGGGTTCACCCCGTCACGGCCTCGAACGGCGGCGCACAGCCCTCGCTCAGGCGGCCCTCGATGGTGGTGCGATACAACCTGGAGCTCGACCTCCCCCCGTCGACGTTTCCTCATCATGCCGGGTCGGTGGCATCTTTTGATCGTCTCCCAGGAATCATTGGGCAGTGACTTCTGTAACGTTCGTCCGCTACGGGTGACTGTTCGGACTACCGGCCCAAGCAGGGCTCGGAGTGTCGTCTCGAGATCGGAACCTATGGACGCTGTCGGAGAGCTCACCTGCCGAGAGTTGGTCGAGCTCGTGACCGACTATCTCGAGGGCGCTCTGAGCCCCGAGGAGCGGATGCGTTTCGAGGAGCACCTGCTCATCTGCGAAGGGTGCAGTGCCTACGTCGATCAGGTGCGCAAGACGATCGAGGTGGTCGGCTCCCTCCAAGAGGAGTCGATCCCCCCACAGATGCGAGACAATCTGCTAGAGGCGTTTCGTGCGTGGAAGGCAGGGAACCCGACGGGCGGAGGGGAGACCGCGTGACCGGTCACCGTCGCGGCCTCTTTCAGCTCAGGCCGCGACGGTGCGTTCACCCGGCGGATCGGGCCCCGGATCGTAGCGCCGCCCGTTGGGCTTGTACCACTCTGAGACGGTGCCGTTGAGGCAGACGCTCCAGCCGAACCTGTGCA
>Ga0136623_10000733_pt1 | contig 10293 bp, 6 predicted proteins | sample AntDrymUQ4492106_2_FD_104656 | JGI IMG/M metagenome (GOLD analysis project Ga0136623, IMG submission 104656) | Polar desert sand microbial communities from Dry Valleys, Antarctica - metaG UQ449 (21.06) | ecosystem: Environmental > Terrestrial > Soil > Desert | place: Antarctica: Dry Valley...
AGGGAGCATTGTGCTGGTATCCCTCGCAACCGAAGGCGGCACGGTTTCGGAGGAGAACGCCAGCACCTTTGCCACCCTCATGCTCGCGGATCTGTGGACCGCCGCGAAGGAGCGCGGCAAGGGGTGCGCATCTCGGCGGACATGGCCACATAGTCCCTTCCGCCGAACCCGAAGCTCACGAAGGTGTGCGCGATGGCCGGACCCATCCAGTAAGACGCGAGCAGGTCCACGGAATCGAGCTTATGCAAATCGAAGGTCTTGTCGTGGTAGCGTGGGGTAAAATCCGTTTCGCTCCGATACTCGAAATCGCGGATATCGTGCAGCGTGATCCGATTACCATCCTGGGTCGCGTAGGGCAGCCTGGACACCTCGGGCCGCCAGTCGCGGTCGTTCGAGGGCTCGATCGTGGTCCACCACGCCACCACGGCGAGGAATATCCCGAGGAACGCGCACGCGGCGGGCCAGCGCCAATGCCCCAGCACGAACGCGTAGACGGCGAGTAACCCTAAAACGCCGAAAACGGCTGCGAGGGCCGTCCGCAAAAGACCACTGCTCAGATCGGAATAATGGATCGCGAGCACACCCCACGCAGAGAGCGCGATCAAGACCAAGGTGAGCAACGCCACGCCCATGCCTTTCACGGCCCGGCTGATAGCGCTACGTTCATTGCACCAAATGGATGCAGGCGCATCTAATCCTCCCCCACGGTGACGACGAAACCCCTGCCCCTGGTGGCATCGCCCATCACTCGGGTTACGATTTTTCTACCGTATTGGTATTCCATTTTCTTCCAACGCGGTGGCGAGCGCCCCGCTCAGGAACGCGCGGCACGTGCACGAAGGTTCGCCAGCCTCTCGGTTTGTCGTGCTAACCATGGTTTGCGGCCCAGAGCGTACCACGAAACGGGACTGCCACGAACCGGCTAGCCTAGCAGGCGACGGTCGCACCGGCGCCGGCATGCAGTGGGTCAACTGGCTGGCACCGCTGAATGATTTCTTCGCTCGTCAGGCGGGCCTGAAAGGGAACCCCTGCTTCAATGAGGTAACGCCCCGGCAATGCCGGGGGACCCACCGAGGTTTGACCCCCCTTCGCGGGGCGAGGGGGTGTTTCACGCGGCGGACAGGGCAGCCACCAACTGCTCCAGGAGCGCGGTTAGCGTTGCCACATCGACACCGTCCGCTTGTGCTTCCGCAGCTAGGCGACCGCCTGATCATTAGCGGCCCGGCCTGGAGGCTAAATAGATAAATCCATTGCATTCTATAGGTTACATGATACTATTAAGATCCGCTCGAGATCTACACGACCAAGGATTCCATGTGCTGGTCACCCGTACCGGGCTTGACATCCTAATCTGGCCAACGGTGGTGTTGCTCCAGTCGGATGCTCGGTCTATACTCTCTAACAAGCGGTACGGTCATGCGTGTCGCACCCAAAGCCGGTGGCGTGGACCCTTCTTATAGTACATGGCGTAAAAGATAGCCGCACCTCCGCACATTTCTGTGAGAGTTCACGAAACGACCCCGATACCTTTCGTAATAGGAACATATTGCCTGTGAAACTCCAGACTGATGGGAAATGCATCCGATGAACACACTCGTTAGCAAAGCAGAAGAAGCACTGCCCCCAAGAATATTCGTCGTTTCTTCTAAGGAGAGTGGTAAAATTCGTGATGTTCTTGTAGAAAAGCTTAAGGACCTGGCTGTCATGGTGCCTTGGAACCGTGATGACTTATGGCTCCCAGGGAAGTTCATCCTCCAGGTTCTTCTCGACGTTCCGCATACGTACGATTTCGCCATCGCAGTCTACGGTGCAGACGACAAAGTTCATTATCGGCACGAGAAGGTAAACCAGGCGCGTGACAATGTTATATTCGAGACAGGTATGTTTATGGCTCATTTAGGGTACGAAAGAACCTTTGTAATCGTACCAGAAGAGCCCAAAGTGCGAGTCTTAACAGACTTGTCCGGATTAATGACCTTGAGTTACAAGAAACCGGGTGAAGTAACAGGGATAAGCGGCAGCTTAGAACCTGTTTGCGAAAAGATCAGGAGTCATGTTGCGAATCTTGGAAGGCGTCGCGGCACAGTTGGCGTAGGACCTATGGGCTATCTCGATGGCCATCAGGCCGTTCTAAAGGAACTGGATGTAACCGCAAAGGAATATAAAGGTCGGCAGACAGTGACGGTAACTAATATTGCTCTTGACATGGAATTTACGTTGGGCTTTTTGCGCGATGGCTTATTGGGTGATCCTGAACGGTCAGACATATCATGGCGATCGCTGATGATTGATGGTTCCTCGCGATCAATAAAGAAGCTAAGTAGCAATGAAATATCGGCTGGCACTGCCAAGCGCCAGGAGATAAACCTTGCCAACTACCTCGATGAGGTTAGTGGCAATCTGAAGGACCGGAAGATCACCTTCGAATGCAGGGCCTATAGCGATGTCCCTTTGCTTCATGGATTTATGATTAACAAAGACGTTCTCTTTCTGAATATGTGCTCGTTGCCAGACGAACGCTTAAGTTCTGCAAAATCGTTCTTAGTGTTCCGCACTGAGCCGAAAAACGAAGTTGCGAACGACTACATCAGCGTGTTCGCTACTTGGTTCGATCACATATGGGCGTCGGCACGAAGTGTGTGGCCGAAGCCTGGTTAAAATGTAGCATTCTTCTTTGCGGTCTAACGCAAGCGAGGACATCTAATGCATCATCCTATGCGACGGTACCGAATTGGCCACAGAGGTGCGGCCGGTCACGCGCCAGAAAATACCTTAGCCGCCATTAAAGCTGGAATCACTACAGGCGTCGACTTCGTGGAACTTGATGTTCAAGTGACGCGCGATTCGAATTTAATAATTATGCACGACAAGCGGGTGGACCGCACTACTAATGGAAGTGGATATGTGTCGGAAATGAATCTATGTGAGGTGCGTGAACTCAATGCCGGGGATGGCGAAAAGGTTCCTATCTTAAGTGAGGTGTTGGAACTTGCGAGGGGTAACGTTGGATTGATGTTGGAGATCATCTCCCCAGGTATTGCGGAGCAGGTGCTGTCAGCTGTTCACACGTCTGGATTTAAAGAGCCAGTTATCTACGCGTCGTTTCTGCATTCGGAGCTACTTCAGATTCGGCAATCTGATCCTGCTGCTCTTACGCTGGCACTTCTAGAAGGTGAGCCAATAGATAGCACAGCGTTCGCTCGGGACGCAAGAGTAACACATGTCGGGCTCGGAATGGATTCGATAACGTCCAGGTTTGTTGAATCATTGCATAAAGAGAGCTACTTAGTGTTCGTTTATACTGTTAACGACAAGAGGGACGTGGCGGTTGTAAAAGGGATGGGGGTGGATGGCGTCATCTCAGACTATCCCGAAATACTTGAGTCGTAGCAGAGTGGGGATGGTGGGGGCCTGATGAGGAAAACACGCCCGCACGACGATTTGGGAGGAGATTCGATAAAGCACGCGAGCCGTCATGACTGGCGGTCAACCCGGTGATCGGCTGTGGCATGGTATCGGCTGTGGCATAGGGTTGGATCAGAACGTCAGTGGGGATTCCCAGTTCGACGGTGAGGCGGCGGTTCATGCTCAAGATCAGCGGGCGGCGCATCACCTCGGAGACGCGCGCCCGGCTGCCACGCCGCCCGTGAAGCCCTGTCTCGGCGTCGAGAGCAAGAACGCGACTTGTAGCGGGAACACCTGCTGAACGTACAGGTCCTGGTGCGGGCAGTTACAGTCCTCCTCGCCGTATTGAGTAGATCGAGGTTGGCCGGATCTGGCCAGCCTGATGGCAACGCTCGAGAAGAGCCGCGTGGGCCTCCGGAAACCGGACCTCGCTGACCATCGACTCGTTCCAGTGATTGGCGATGCCGGCGACGGCGGATAGAGCGCGGTCGGCAGCTCCGGGACCACTTCGTGGAGTGGTAAGCGAAGTAGTTGTACTCGCCCCGCCCGAACCCGTGCCGTACCATCACGATCCGGCTCCGGAACCGCTCGTCGACGACATAGGTTTCACCGAGCACTGCGCGTTCTTGTGACGGTCAGCACCGAGGGCGTGACGGCGCAGCCATGGCATCGAGCTCTTCCCCGACGCGCTGTCAAACGAGCGCCGCGACCCGCCTCGGCAATCTCAGGCACGAACCGGTTCGCGATCCGTCGGGAGGCCGTGGTCATTAGGCGCTCTCGCGGTCGAGCAGCGCGCGCTTGCGCTCCACACCCCATCGGTAGCCGGAAAGCCCACCGTCATTGCGCACCACGCGATGACAGGGAATGGCGACGGCGATAAGGTTCGAGGCACAGGCCTGCGCCACAGCGCGCACCGCCTTCGGCGCGCCGATGCGCCCTGCGATCTCGCTGTAGCTCGCGGTCGAGCCCGCCGGGATCTCACGCAGCGCCTGCCAGACCCGATGCTGAAACGCAGTGCCACGCACGTCAAGCGGCAGATCGACCCCAAGCGCCGGCGCCTCGACGAAGCCGACGACCCGGGCCACCAGTTGCTCGAACTGCGTGTCGCCGCCGATCAGCCGGCACTTCGGGAAGCGGTCCTCGAGATCGCGCACCAGGGTCTCGGGGTCATCGCCTAGCAGGATGGCGCGGACGCCCTTGTCGGTGGCGGCCACCAGGATCGCGCCCAGCGAACACTCACCTACCGCAAAGCGGATCGCCGTGCCGTTGCCGCCGGAGCGGAAGTCGGTCGGAGTCATTCCGAGCACGTCCGAGGACGCGGCATAGAAGCGCCCATGGGAATTGAAGCCCGCGCCGTAGATCGCATCGGTCACGGTGGCGCTTCGCGTCAGTTCGTCGCGGAGCCGGTCCGCGCGGTGCGCCGTCGCAAAGCCCTTGGGCGTCAGCCCCGTGATGGCCTTGAACACACGGTGAAAGTGAAAGCGGCTCATCCCCACACTGGCGGCCAGGACGTCGAGCCCGGGCAGTTGATCCGCCCCCTGGATCAAACGACAAGCCTCTGCGACGGCCGACGCCCGACGCTCGGCCAGTGACGCCTCACTCGGCCGGTACCGCTTGCAGGGGCGGAATCCGGCCGCTTCCGCAGCGGCGCAGGTGGGATGGAAAAGCACGTTCTCCCGCCGCGGGCGACGGGCTGCGCACGAGGGCCGACAGTAAACACCGGTGGTCCGCACCGAGTAGTAGAACACGGTGTCTGCGGCGGGGTCGCGCCGCACGACCGCAGCCCACCGATCAGCCTCTGTCACAAACAGAGCCGAAGCCGGCTCGCGCTCGATCGCCATGGTAATCATGATGGTTCGCTCCTGTCGTTCGACGGGCAAGGGATTAACCCGTTCACCAACCGCCAGTCTAAGACCCCGAAACGGACCGGCATCCCGTTCCTTGCTTTCAAATCGAATGTCGAACCCCCACCCGACCTGGGCTGCATGATGCGTCGCTGACCGCAGGCAAAGCTTGACTTACTTCTATTCGAGCGCCAACTGCCGGGCCTGATCCAGGAACTGATCGACGGCGGCCTGCACTTCTCCCACATCGGCGTTTCGCTGGCGGAGCCAGTCGTGCAGCGGGCGGAAGGCAGGATCGGCGAGCAGCTCGGCCACGCGGGGCGGGTCAAGCTCCATGCCGGCGGCGAGGGCGCGACGGAAGCGGAAAGCGTAGTTGCGAAGTGAGTTCTGGAGGTCCTGCCCCAGCCTGGCGACGAGCCCGTAAATAAGGTCGGCGAGCTGGTGGCGGGGGGATTCGGCGAGGGCGGACGGCACGCCGCTGCGTTCGAGGTAGTGGGCGAGGTTGCAGTGCGAGGTGGCACGGTCCTGGGGATTGGGCAAAGCTTCGCAGAGCGCGAGGGCGCGGCGCTGCTGGGTGATGGCCTGGGCCACGTCGCCCTGTTCGTCGAACAGTTCGGCGAGGGAACCGAGCGTCGTGGCACGACTTGCGGGATCGTTCTGGAAGACCTGGAGGCAGTCTTCCAGCTCGGTCCTCGCCTCCGGGTAGCGGCCCAGATGCCTAAGCACGTTGGCGCGGTTCATCCGGGCGGCGGCGATGTTCTCCGCCGGGCGCTCTAAGGCTTGCTGCACCTCCAGGATGGCATCGATGCGGCGCAGGGCAGGTTCCCAGTTCTCCTGTGCAGAGTGGCCCTGCGCAGCGATGTCTAGCGCGCTGATGAGCGCACGGGCGAGGAACTCGGGATCGGGCGCATCCGGCACGGGCTGGCCGGAGCGGTGCTGCCGCCACCATGCCTCGACCTGCGCTAGCCGGCTCTCTACCTCCGGCAGCGCCTGTGCGGTCCTGCCCTGCCGGATGTCGATCCGCAGCGCCTCCAGCTTGCTGCCGATGACATTGATGGCCGGACTGGTGGCTTTTTTCTCGGCCTCGGCGCTCTCTAGGAGCCGCCGGCGCGCGTTGTCGAGGTCGCCGACATGACGGAGAGCGTTGGCCCAGTTGCCGGTGATCCAGCCGACATGCGCCCATGCCTGGCGTCCCGTTCCACCTCCGGCCTCGGCGGCGTTGCGGGCCTGGATAGCGGCCCTCTCGTAGAAAGGCAGACTGGCATCGGGGCGGCCTGCCTGCTTCAGCGCATCGCCGAGATAGCCGAGGCAGGACCAGCGCGGCCCGCCTTCTGGGGCGGACTCGGCGGCGGCCTCCAAGTGCGGGATCAGTTCCGCCAGCAGACGCGGGTCACCGGAACTGGTGACGAGTTGGCCAGCGAAATTACCCAGCCGGTCCCAGTTCTCGGCCTGGACGCAATAGACCAGGGCGCGGCTGCCGGCCTTGAGGGCCATGCTCATGTTCTCGTGCAGGAGGGCCTTGAACACGGCCTCCAGCCGCTCGGCATAGGCGAGACGAAGGATGTTTTCCGTCAGCTCGGCCCGGTCCTGCGGGTGGTCCTGCATCCAGGTACGGATACGGTCGCGCATCAGCTCGTGGCAGGTGAGGTCGGGATTGGGATCGTCCGGCCCGGTGCGCTCCTCCGTGACCAGGCCCACAGCCACCAAGTAGCGCAGCAGCGGCGCCGGATCGGGCCGGGCCGGTGTCGCAGGCGCCAGGGCGTCGAGCTCGGCGTCGAGCTGGGCGCGGAGCTCCGGCGGCAGGGCCTTCAGCTTCTCTTGAAGCTCCGGGGGGAGCTGGGGCAATCGCTCCAGCAGTTGTTTGAGCCGCCGGAGTTGCTCCAGCTCATGGCTTTCCCCGCCCCACACGCCCTGCAGCAGTGTGAGGGCGACGGGATCGTTGGCCACGGCGATCATCCACAGCAGGCGGCGGGCGTCCGGGCTAGCATCCTGAATGAGCTGATCAAGCGAGGCGGCGAGGGCGTCGTTCAGGTAGGCCAGTTCCCGAGCCTCGCCCGCTACACCGGCAAAGAGCGCGGGGAGCTGGGCGAAGTCTTTGGTTTTTTCCAGCGTGTCTAGCGCTTGCAGGAGCTGCGGCCGCAGCGCCGGACCGCCCGTGGCCAGCCGGGCCAGGCGGTCCATCAAGAGCGGGTGGAAACGGCTGGCATCCAGCAGACGCAGGGCGAGGGCCTTTTCCCCTCCGTCACCGCTGAAGACCATATGGCTCAAGCCGGCGTGCTCGCGCAGATAGAGCGCGGCCTCGCCCGCCGGCAGCGGACCGAGGAGCACGCTGTGGTACGTCGTCCCGGCGAGCGCGGCGAGCGGCCGCCGGCAGGTGATCAGCACTCGCGAGGGCGTGCCGACCAGCTCCGTCGCGAGCCGGGCGAGGCAGCGGTCCCAGGCCGGATCCTGGCAGGCCCAGAGCGGTTCGGCCGTGTTACCGGGTTCTGACTGCGGCTTGAGGTTGGTCTCGAAGTTGTCCAGCACGAGCAGGATCGCCTCATCGCAGAGAGCGCGGACGAGGTTGCCCGTGAGGCGATCCAGCCGCTCCGGGCCGGTGAATTCCGCGTCGGCCGCCCGGTAGATCGCATCCGCGGGGCGGGACTTGATATGGTCGTGGTAACGGCCCAGCTCGGCGTAGAGCTTCAGGTGGATGTCGCGCAGCGTGGTATCGAAACCCAGCGCGTTCGGCTTGGCCTGGTACAGCAGCACCCACTCGAAACGCGACTCCCAGAGGGAGAGCGCCTCGGCAGTGAGCGCCGTCTTGCCCATGCCCCCGAGGCCGGTGATCACGGCCACGGGCTTTACCTCCGCGCCGGTCGCTGACCCGATGAAGTCCGCGCCCAACCCGGCCAGTTCCCAGGTGCGCCCGACGAAGTGCTCGTGTCCCGCAGTGGTCAGTTCGGCGATCGCGTGGAGCCGGGGATTGCGGGTATCGAGCGCGGGGCTGCGGCCTTTCTGCAAGCAGAGGCCGGGCTGTTCCGCGCCGTAGAGCACGGGCGTGGCGTGATCGCAGACGGCGTAGCGGGCGGGGTCATGCTTTTTCGCATCGAGCAGCGACTGACGGGCCATGGTCAGGGCCGCGGCGGCGGTCTTCGGCTGCGCGTGGGCCAATAGCGCCCGGTAGAACTCGACACTCAGATCGCGGGCATAGTCGTCATTCACGGCATAGCGCATAGCAACCACGGACGACACGCCACCCTGGAGCAGCGCGTGGGCGGTGCCGGTGTAGCCGGGCTCTGCGTCCCGCGCGATGTCTTTGGTTTCCGAGGCAGGCGCGTCCTTCGTGCCCGGCTGCTGGCCCTGGGCCACGGCGAGGAAGTCGTTCCAGTCCTTCACCCGCAGGATGTCACCGGAGTGGCAGGCGCTCAAGAAGAAGAGGCGCGGGAGGAAGCCTCCTGCCTTAATGAAGAGATCGAGCAGGTCCTCGCCGGAGAGGTGGTCCTTGGCCCCGCCGGGCTGGGCCAGCTCGAGGAGGTTCAGATGCCCGTGCCCGCTCCAGTGGACGATGTGGTAGCCGCCGTTTTTCTGGATCTGCCCCTTCAGCCGCTCGCGGGTGACGCCGTGGGTGAGGAAGTGGGCGACGATGCGGCGTTGCGGGTAGATTTCCTTTTCGAAGAGCCGGCGCACCTCTCGCCGCTCCTGCCGTGCCGCCAACGGCCGCGAACGGCGCGCCTCGGCGAAAATGAACAGCACGCGCAGGCACTCGTCCTGTCCGAGATCGAGCGGTTGCGTGGCCGGTTCGACCCTGTCATGGACGACGCGGACCAGGAGGTTGCGCTCGCCCAGCGTGGGCTGGTCCTTCGAAGGACGCGCAATTTTCCACGGCACGCGAGCAAGGGCCGCGGCGAGGTGATTCTCCTCTTCCGTCGGGTCCGGCAACTGGATGCGCAGCGTGCGCTGGGACTGCGAGGCCCAAAGGTAGCGGAAGATTTCCTCCCCGAACACCTCTTCGGCGATGCACACGCCGATCTCCGCAACGCTCGCCGCTTCCTTTCCCGCCTCGACGTAATGGCGCAGGTAATTCCGCAGGTCGAACAGGCCCTGCTGGCGGGAAACGGCGATGGTCTTGAAATCGGTCTGCCGGTAGGCGAGCTGGGAGCCGTGCGCTTCGAGCAGGCGGAGCTCCGCCGTGCGGTTCGGGTAGTCGGCGGTGATGATGAGGTCGAAGTGGGCAGGCATGGCGAGGGGAGAATAGGAGAAAGGGGGCTGTCCTTGCGGAATGTCACGTTATCGGAGCACTCTTGTTCCGGTCCAGGACACGCCGGCCCACGCAACATGGCACTCTCCTGATGCACGCCGAGGTCTTTCCGGCGATCTGAAAACCGCGCAAGGCGATACTACAGATTGATGCACACGTTCTTGGCCTCGATATCATCCAGGTAACGACCCGCGGCCGGGGCCAGGAGCTGGCCGCCGATATAGTTCGCGATGGTGATCACGGCCGGTTTATGTGAGATCCGGAATGATCGTGAACCCCTGTCCACGCGCCGGGCGATAAGTAGCGAAGTCGCGGCGATCGAGCGTGAAGACCCGTCGGATGTTCTCGCGCTCTGCCATCCGCATGAGCGAAGCATCCGCAAAATCCATCGGTCGATCCGCATACTTGCGCATGAGCGCGCGAATAGGCGGCAAGTCTTCTGCACCGAGCGCCAAGACGTGCAGTGCGCCGCGTTCGATCATCTGGAGCAAGGCATCTTGGGCGCCCGGCGAAAAGCTCAGCAGGTACATGGCCTCCGTGATCGGTATCCAGGTGGTCAGCAAGGGTTCCCGCAGACCCTTCAGCGCTTCGACACAGCGTACGTGATCGCGGTCATTGCGATGCAGGATCGCGACTAGCGGTCCCGCGTCGGTCAAGATACCTGCCGTCACGGGTCCGGCGGTCGAACGAGCATCTCCCGAAAGGCCTGCTTGTGATGCCGAGCGAGGTCCTGGGGCCCTCCACGAGCAATACCCACGAGGTCGGAAATAAGGGCGTAGGGGCCCTCCCCACCCTGGCCTGCAC
>Ga0136623_10000734_pt1 | contig 10292 bp, 8 predicted proteins | sample AntDrymUQ4492106_2_FD_104656 | JGI IMG/M metagenome (GOLD analysis project Ga0136623, IMG submission 104656) | Polar desert sand microbial communities from Dry Valleys, Antarctica - metaG UQ449 (21.06) | ecosystem: Environmental > Terrestrial > Soil > Desert | place: Antarctica: Dry Valley...
CGGCCTGCGGATCGCGCTGTCGACGCTGGATGGCGGGCGCATCGGCATCGCCGCGCAGGCGGTCGGCATCGCCCAGGCCGCCCTGAACTGCGCCGTAGGCCACGCCAAGCAGCGCCACACCTTCGGCAAGCCGATCGGCGCGCATCAGGCGATCCAGCAGAAGCTCGCCGACATGCAGACCGAGATCGCGGCGGCGCGCGCGCTGACATGGCGCGCGGCGCGGCTGAAGTCCGCCGGTCGCGCGCACACCGTCGAAGGCGCGCAGGCCAAGCTGTTCGCCTCGGGCGTCGCGCGGCGCGTCACCAGCGATGCGATCCAGGTGCTCGGCGGAGTCGGCTACACCCGCGAGTTGCCGGCCGAGCGCTACTACCGCGACGCCAAGATCACCGAGATCTACGAGGGGACCTCTGAGATCCAGCGAATGGTGATCGCGCGCGCCCTGCTCGGCGAAGTTGCGCGCGAATAGGCTCCTTACACGCGTGACCACCAAGCCCCTCGATATCGATCCGATCGCCGAAGGGCGCCGCCACTGGACCGAGCGCTGGGGCGATGAGCATGCCCGGCCGATGGCGGCGATCACCTCGATCATGCGTGCGCAGCAGATCCTGCTCGCGCGCTGCAACGAGCTGCTCGGACCGCTCGGGCTGACCTTTCCGCGCTACGAGGCGCTGATGTTGCTGTCGTTCACGCGCAGCGGGACCCTGCCGCTGGGCAAGATCGGCGAACGCCTTCAGGTGCATCGCACGAGCGTCACGAACATCATCGACAAGCTCGAGGCCGACGGGCTGGTCCGGCGCATTCCGCACGAGGCCGACCGCCGCACGACGCTGGCCGAGATCGCCGACGAGGGCCGTGAGGTCGCGATCCGCGCGACCGACCTGCTCAACGCCATCGCCTTCGGCCTCGGCGCGCTGTCCGAGGAGGATCAGGAGCACGTCACCGACCTGCTGCGCACGCTGCGCATCGAGGCCGGGGACTTCGCCGACGATGGTTAGGGGATCAGTCGTCCGGCCCCGGCGCCGGATGCAGATCGTCGACCCACGCCACCTGCTGCGGATTGGGCTCGACGTCGGGCAGGTCGAGGTTGAAGACGACCGGTTCCTGACCGCTGCGAACGAGCACGCATGACAGCGGCTCGTCCGGATTTCCGTTGATCTCCTGGTGGGGCACGTAGGGCGCAACGAAGATGAAGTCGCCGGGCCCGGCCTCCGCGACGAACTCCAAGCGCTTGCCCCAGCGCATGCGCGCCCTGCCGCTCGCGACGTAGATGACGCTCTCGACCGGACCGTGGTGATGAGCGCCGGTCTTGGCGCCGGGCTCGATGAGGACCGTTCCGGCCCACAGCTTCTCGGCGCCCGCGCGTGCCGTCGTGATCGCGGCGGCGCGGCTCATGCCAGGCGTCTGCGGCGTGTTCGGGTCCAGCTCGTCGCCACGCACGACGCGCACGCCGTTCAGGCGCCAGTCGGGCTGCGCGCTCATATGCGCAGTATGCGGGCTGATACAAACGACGTGGGATAGATGACCGAACAGCCACCTCAATCCACCGCATTGCCGCCGACGACCGAAGCGCAGTGGCGCGAGGCGTACGGCCTGCAGCCCGAACGCGACGTCTCGTTCACGACGCTCAGCGGCACTCCGGTCAAGGCGCTGTACACCGCCGCCGACGCACCCGAGGACCCCGGCTTTCCAGGCGCCTATCCCTACACGCGCGGCGTCTACCCGTCGATGTACCGCGGCCGGCTGTGGACGATGCGCCAGTTCGCCGGGTTCGGCACCGCCGAGGAGACCAACGAGCGCTTCCGCTATCTGCTCGACCACGGCCAGGAGGGGCTCAGCACTGCCTTCGACATGCCGAGCCTGATGGGCTACGACTCCGATCACGTCCGCAGCGAGGGGGAGGTCGGGCGCGAGGGGGTGGCGCTGGACACCGTCGACGACATGACGACGCTGTTCGATGGCATCGACCTCGGCGAGATCTCCGTGTCGATGACGATCAACGCGCCGGCGGCCGTGATGCTCGCCTTCTACGTCGCCGCCGCCGAGGCGCGCGGCATCCCCGCCGAGCGACTGAGCGGGACGATCCAGGCCGACATCCTCAAGGAGTACATCGCCCAGAAGGAATGGTGCTTCCCCGTCGAGCCCGCGATGCGTCTGTGCGGCGACATGATCGAGTTCTGCACGCGCGAGATGCCGCGCTGGCATCCGATCTCGGTCTCCGGCTACCACATCCGCGAGGCGGGCTCGACCGCCGGACAGGAGCTCGCGTTCACGATCAAGGACGGGCTGACATACGTCGAGCAGGCGATCGCCCGCGGCATCGACGTCGACGACTTCGCGCCGCGCATGAGCTTCTTTTTCAACGCCCAGATCGACTTCTTCGAGGAGATCGCCAAGTACCGCGCCGCGCGCCGCATCTGGGCGCGCGAGTTGCGCGAGACCTTCGGGGCGCGCGACCCGCATTCGTGGCGGATGCGCTTTCACACGCAGACGGCCGGCGTCTCGCTGACGGCGCAGCAGCCGCTGAACAACATCGTCCGCACGGCGGTCGAGGCGCTCGCGGGCGTGCTCGGCGGCACGCAGTCGCTGCACACGAACTCCTACGACGAGGCGTTGGCGCTGCCGACCGAGGACGCGGCGCGGATCGCCCTGCGCACGCAACAGATCATCGCCCACGAGACCGGCGTGACGAACACGATCGATCCGCTCGGCGGCGCGTACTTCGTCGAAGCACTGACCGATCAGCTCGAGCAGGAGGCCTACGACTACTTCAGCCGCATCGACGAGCTCGGCGGCATGGTCGCGGCGGTGGCGCAGAACTTCCCCCAGAGTGAGATCGCCGACGCCGCGTTCGAGCTCCAGCACGAGTACGACGGTCGCGAGCGCATCCTCGTCGGCGTCAACGACTACGTCGACGAGGGCGAGCAGGAGCTCCCAGTCCTGCGCATCGATCCCGAGCTCGAGCGCAAGCAGATCGGCCGTGTGCAGGCCGTCCGCGTGCGCCGCGACGGCGCCCAAGTCGAGGAAGCGCTGGCGACGTTGCGTGGCGCCGCGGCGGACGAGCGCACGAACCTCATGCCGTCGCTGCTCGACGCCGCGCGGGCGCACGCGACGGAGGGGGAGATCGTCGGTGCGCTCCAGGCCGTCTTCGGGACGTACACCGAGACGCCGGTCTTCTGATCCTCCACTCCTAGACGCACGCGGCGAACGCTCGCGCCGTCTCGCGTTTCGCGCTGCGCGTCACGGCGCGCTGCGCCTCGGCCGTCGCCGCCGCGAGAATCTCCTCGTAGAGGCTCGAGGAGCGCAGCGTGCGCAGTGCGCACTCGAGTGTCTGCTTCGGCAGGCCCGCGGTGCGGGCCTCCTCGCGAATTCCGGCCTCGAACATGCGGCCCACGAGCGCACGAGGCGAGCTGCTGCCTGACGTGCAAACGCCCATGGCCATCAGGACACTGCGCCTCACTGCAGGCGGGACAGCATCCCCGCTCGACTCGACGAGCTGCTCGTCGCTGATCGCGGCCCGCAGCCGCCGCTTGACGCAGCCGATCGCAGCGGGTGACAAGCCGTACGTGCGCGCGTTGCTCGTGATGCCGGCCTCGAACCCCTTGCGCGTCGCGCTGGCATCGCTGGTGGCCTTCGGAGTCGACTTCGTATCGTCCTTCTCGTCGCCACTGCAGGCAATCAGTGCGAGCGCGCCGAGCACCAGCGTGACGGTCGATATGAGTAGGCGTCGTGCGTCCCGCCCTCGTGACTCGCTCATCTTGCGCCACAATAATTCACGGGCGTGGTCCCGTAGGCGCGCGTGATCAACGACGCCGTCACGGGCTTCGACGACGTCGAGAGCTGCTTCGAGAATCCCGATCAGCTGCGCTGCGATCGGTGAATAGCGGTCGAGGACGTGCTCTTGCCTCGTGTCCGACTATGATCGGCGCGCCCTCGGGCACCTATGTCTGAGACTCCCTCGACCAAGAAGATCCGCGTCGTCGTGGCCAAGCCCGGCCTCGACGGGCACGATCGCGGCGCGAAGATCATCGCGCGCGCGCTGCGCGATGCCGGCATGGAGGTCATCTACACCGGCCTGCACCAGACGCCCGAGCAGATCGTCGAGACCGTCATCCAGGAGGACGCGGACGCCGTCGGCCTGTCGATCCTCTCCGGCGCGCACATGACCCTGGTCCCGCGGATCGTCGAATTGCTCAAGGAGCAGGACATCGAGGACGTGCTGGTCACGGTCGGCGGCACGATTCCCAGCGATGACATCCCCGAGCTCAAGCGGCTTGGGGTCGCCGAGGTCTTCACGCCCGGCGCACCGACGCAGGCGATCATCGACTTCATCACCAACGGCGTCCCGGGGTAGCTCCTACCCCCCGACACGATTGACTGGTCAGTCAATCGGATAGGCTGACGCGATGCCACGTCCGGCCCAAGGAGGCTCCAGTTGAAGATCTGCGTCCTGGTCAAGGAGGTGCCCGACGCCGCCGTCGAGAAGCGGATCAGCCCGTCCACAGGGCATATGGACCGCGGCGGAGAGCGCAACCTCAACCCCTATGACACCCACGCGATCGAGGCGGCGATGCAGGTCCGCGAGGCCGTCGAGGTTGAGGTCGAGGAGATCGTGGCCGTCACGATGGGCCCGCAGACCGCCGTCCGCGCGCTGCACAAGGCCGTCTCGCTGGGCGCCGACCGCTCCGTCCACCTGTCCGATGACGCGCTCGCCGGCTCGGATGTCGCCGCCACCGGATACGCGCTCGCCAAGCTGCTGGCGCGCGAGAGCCCGGACCTCGTCCTACTCGGCCAGCAGTCCGACGACGGCGAGTGCTACACCGTCGGAGCCGTGGTCGCCGACCACCTGCAGATGCCCTCGCTGACGCAGGTCATCAAGATGGACGTCAGCGAGGGCAAGCTGCGCTGCGAGCGCCAGGCCGAGTACGGCTACGACACGGTCGAGATCGAGCTGCCGGCCGTCATCTCCGTCGGCGACGCGATCAACGAGCCGCGCTACCCGTCGCTGAAGGCGATCATGGGGGCCAAGAAGAAGCCGCTTGATGCCGTCGGCATCGGCGATGTCGGGATCGAGGCGTCGTCCGTCGGCGAGCAGGGCTCGAAGGTCGTCTGCGGCGACTTCAAGGCACCACCGCAGAAGGCCGGCGGAGAGATCATCGAAGACGAGGACACCGCCGAGACGGTCGAGAAGATCATCGCCTGGCTGGACGAAAGGAAGCTCTTGTCATGAGCGGGATCCTGGCGTTCGCGCTGCACTACGAGGGCGCCTACAACAAGAACTCGCTGGGCGGCGTCTCCGAGGCCGCGCGCCAAGCGCGACTGCTCGGCACGGAGGCTCATGCCGTCGTCGTCGGCGACGTGTCCGACGAGCTTGCCGCCTCGCTGGGCAACTACGGCGTGACAAAGGTCTTCCGCGCCAGAGAAGTGCCCGAGGGGCTCGCCCAGCCGGTCGTCGATGTGATGGCAAAGGTCATGCAGGACAACGGCCACGACTACGCGTTGTTCGGCGGCGGCCTGCTCGGCTTCGAGATCGGCGCCGGGCTCGCCGCGCGGCTGAACGCCGGCGTCACGATGGAGGTCACGCAGGTCTTTGCCGTCGACGGCAAGCTGACGGCCGAGCGCCCGATCCACGGCGACTCCTCGATCTCGACATCGTCCTACAAGGACCGCGGGATCATCATCGGTCGCCTGAACGCCTTCGACACGGCAACGCCGAGCGATGCGAGCGCCGAGGTGCAGGACGTCGAGGTTGCGCTGTCGCCATTCTCGACGAAGGCGACGATGGTGACGCGCGGCGAGGCTCGCGGCGAGGACATCGACATCGAGGGTGCCGACTACCTCGTGGCCGGTGGCCGCGGGCTGGGCAGGCCGGAGGGCTTCGAGCTGTGTGAGGCGCTGGCGCAGGCACTCGGCGGCGCCGTCGCGGCGACGCGCGCGGTCGTCGACGCCGGCTGGTATCCGTACTCGGCGCAGATCGGCCAGACCGGCAAGACCGTGTCGCCGAAGCTCTATCTCGCGGCCGGCATCTCCGGCGCGATCCAGCACAAGGTGGGCTTCCAGTCCGCGGAGAACATCATCGCGATCAACAAGGACGCCAACGCCCCGATCTTCGAGTACACCGACCTGGGCATCGTGGGCGACCTCAACAAGATCCTGCCCAAGCTCACCGAGGCCGTGAAGGCGAAGAAGGGCTGAGGGTTGGGAGCAGGCAGCAGGCACGATGAGCTGACGCCGTCGATGTTCCCGCCGCCGGTCGACCCGGCCGGCGAGTTCATCGGCCCGCCGACCGACACCGAGGACGAGCGCATCGATGTCGGTGTCGCGATCGTCGGTGGCGGCCAGGCCGGAACGGCTTGCGCGATCCGCCTGCTGCAGTTGCTCGAAGACGACCCCGAGCTCGCCGAGCAGCTCGGCGAGGTGCCGGTCGCGATCCTCGAAAAGGGCAAGGTGGCCGGCGCGCACCAGCTCTCGGGCGCGGTGATGAATCCGGGCCCGATCCGGGAGCTGTGCGGAGACGACGACTCCTGGCCGCGCTATGAGACCGTCGCGAGCGAGCGCGTCTACCTGATGCTCAACTCCAAGCGCGCGATCCCGCTCGCGCCCACGCCGCCGCCGTTTCGCAACCACGGGAACGTCGTCGTGTCGGTCGCCGAGATCACGCGCTGGCTGGCCGGCAAGGCCGAGGAGATGGGTGCCTACGTGCTGACCGAGACGGCGGCGACGAAGCTGCTCGTGCAGGACGGCCGGGTGCTCGGTGTGCGAACCGGCGACAAGGGTCGCAACCGCGACGGCTCGCAGAAGGGCAACTTCGAGCCCGGGTCCGACGTCACCGCGCGCGCGACCGTGCTGGCGGAGGGCTGCTGGGGCCATCTGACCGGCGCGGCGATCGGCGCGCTGCACCTCGCCGGCTCGGACCCGCAGGTGTGGGCACTCGGCGTCAAGGAGGTCTGGGAGGTCTCCAAGCCCCTGGACAGGGTGATTCACACGCTCGGCTGGCCGCTGCGCCCGGGCGCGAAGTACAAGGAGTTCGGCGGGTCGTGGATCTACCCGATGAACCGTGAGGGCGAGAATCCCCGCGTCTCGATCGGCTTCGTCGTCGGCCTCGACTACGCCGACATCCGCCTCTCGGTCCACGACATCCTGCAGGAGTTCAAGTTCCACCCGCTCGTGGAGGGGATCCTCAAAGGCGGCAAGCGCGTCGGCTGGGGCGCCAAGGCGATCCCGGAAGGCGGCTACTGGGCGCTACCCAAGCTGCACGCCCCCGGGATGGTCATCTGCGGCGACGGCGCGGGCATGGTCAACGTTCCGCGGCTGAAGGGCGTGCATTTGGCGATCCGCTCGGGGATGCTCGCGGCGCAGGAGATCTACCGACAGCTCAAGTCCGCCTCGAACGACTTCTCCGGCTATGAGACCGCGGTCCACGCCTCGGAGATCGGTAAGGACCTGTACGAGTCGCGCAACATGAAGCAGCCCTTTCACCGGGGCCTGATCATCGGCGGCGCGATCACCAACGCGATGGTGCTGACGAAGGGCAGGCTGCCCGGCGGTCACTGGAAGCTTCACCGCGACGCCGAGGCGCCGCTGCTGAAGACCAACCGCGACAAGCGCTATCCGAAGCCCGACAACAAGTACACCTTCGACAAGCTCTCGAGCGTCTTCATCACCGGCAACGAGACGCGCGACGACGCGCCGAACCACATCCGCGTCACCCAGCGCGTCGACCGCGATGTTGCCGAGATGTGGCAATGGATGTGTCCCGCCGGCGTCTACGAGGTCCCCGAGGACGCACCCGCAACAGGTCCCGTGGACATGATCGTCAACTACACGAACTGCGTGCAGTGCGGGGCGATCACCGCAAAGGGCGGGCGACTGACACCGCCTGAGGGTGGCGACGGGCCCTTCTATCAGGTGACCTGAGGGTTTCGCGCGCGGCGCGACCGGACCTGAGTGCTCGCGCGGGCCGGTGCCGTGGCGGGCCGGTGCGGATGGGAGGGGACCGCCTCGGGTCCTTCGGACCGAGTTCCTCGCCGGCCCCCTCCCACCGCACCGGCCATCAGCGCGGTTGAGAGTGCAAGCGGCGGGCTGGCCTTCCGAGCCCGCCCTGGCGCTGCGCTTGCCTGGTGGCGGGTGCGCTGTGGCGCGAGCGTTCTCAGAAGCGCGGGCGCGATGAGGTCACAAACCTCATCGCGCCCGCTTGGGCCCGGCCGGCCAGCGGACCGGACCACATGCGGTCTGTCCCTACGACCGCCGTTCGACGCCGAAAACGAGAGTGCTGCCTTGTCGCGCAGAGTGCAAGCGTGGTCGGGGTAGCGGGTCAGCCTGAAACCTTGTTGCTTGGGTGGGGTCCGCGGATCCAGGTGGCGATCCCACGTCCGGATTGATCGGTGGGGCATGCTGCCTCGTCGCCAGCGCCTGGCCGTCGAGCGTGCCAGACCCGCGGCGCCAGCGCCCTACATCGTCCGCAGCAGGGTTGGGAGCGTCAGTCCGACACAGCGGTTACTCGGAGGCGGGCCGAAGCCGTCGCGCTGGCGCGAGTGTGCCGATCAGCGCGGCAGCGCAGACCGCGACCGCGAATGAGGCGACGCCTCAAAGCCCGTAAAGCCACAGCAACGAAGCTCCCGCTGTCGGGCTGGTCTCCCCCGGGCGCTCCGGCCGCCCTCAGGCCAGCCCCGCGCGCACCATCGCGTCGGTCTCGAACATCTTCATCAGCGTCGCGTCGTTGCCGAAGACGGCCCGCCTCGCCGCCTTCCAGCTCGCGATCTTCGCCGCGCCATACATGTAGTCAAGCTTTTGCGGGTCAATCCCCGAGTTCTTCGACCAGTGCATCGTGAAGCGTATCCCCGCCTCCCGGAGCGCCGCGTCCATCCGCCGTTCGAATTCGGGGAACGTATCGTCCTTGATGAGGCCGAACTCGAAGACCGCCGTCTTCGGCGTGTGCTGAGTGAAGCCCAATGTCGCTTCCGAGCGGTGCATGAGCCTTACCTGGCTGATCGAGGGCAGCCCCATCTCCCGCGCCACCACCGAGCAGACGTCGATCATCTCCGGCGCATCGTTCACAGAAACGCCGAACGCGCTCTCGGTATAGCCCTCGAGGTAGTAGATCGAAGAGGTGTAGAGCTGGCCGGGGCTGCCTCGGACGCCGTTCAGCAACGCGAGCTTGCGATATTGCTTGAACTGGATGCCTGTGGTGATGCGGGGCGGCAGGAAGCGCAACAGGCCCGCGAGGCGCAGGATGTTGATGCCGGGCGCGTAACCGTTCTTGTCGCGGACGATCCATCGCGGCTGTGGCGTCGGCAGGTCGGGCTCGAAGGGCACCCGCGGCGCGCCCGCCTCCATCGCCATCTGGTTGCGGCCATGGGGATCGAAGATGAACTCGTAGTGGTAGAGATCCGCCGGATCGGCATTGGCGAACTCCCTGAGCTTCGTCTTCAGGTCCTCGTGGTGGATGTCGACGATCGCCGGAAAGTCAAGCTGGTAGATCGGCGCCGTTTCCACCGCTACCGCAGCGATGATCCCGAACGTGCCGAAGCTGACCACGGCCGCGTTGAAGATCTCGTCGTCGCGGATCAGGTCGGCGCCGATCTTCGTGGCGAAGTCCTGGTTGAGCACGGGCTTGGACGCTCTCTCGATCCACAATGTCCGGCCGCTGCCGGTGGCGATGTGCAGGCCGACGACGAAGTCGGGCATCGCTCCGAAATTGATCTGCGAGCCGTGCGTGTTCCCGGAGACCGCGCCGGCGATGGTCTGGCCGTTGCCGATCCCGGCCGCCTTCAGCGCCCGTTTCTTGGCAACGTCCTGCGGCAGCAACTCGAGATAGGCGTTGAGCTCGGCGATCTGCATGCCGCCCTGGGCGAGGACGACGCACGGGCGGTCCGCGGCCGGATAGGCGGCGTCGAAATATCTGTCACCGACGTCGTAGCAGCCGTTCAGAAGCTTGGTGTTCACCAGCCAGCCGTCGGTGATGTTGATGTCGGACAGCGCCCAGCCCGAGCCGATCGCCAGGATCCGCTTGCCGGCCTCACGGGCCTTGCGGATCACTTCGTCGAGGTTCTCGCCGGCGTTGCGGAACATGTCGAATCCGGCGAGCAAGGTGCCCTGGGGGCCGACATTGTCGACGTCGATGAGCTCCGCGACCGTTGTCGTGTGCGTGACATGGACGCCGTTCCAGGACTGCGGGCCGCGATCGTCCCAGTGGATCATCGGACCGCTGCTCAGTCCAGCGTTCCGGATTGCGACGGCGGGCGGCAGCACCGCCAGCTGATCCGCGTCGGCGCCCAGATGCCGAGCGTCAGCAC
>Ga0136623_10000739_pt1 | contig 10277 bp, 8 predicted proteins | sample AntDrymUQ4492106_2_FD_104656 | JGI IMG/M metagenome (GOLD analysis project Ga0136623, IMG submission 104656) | Polar desert sand microbial communities from Dry Valleys, Antarctica - metaG UQ449 (21.06) | ecosystem: Environmental > Terrestrial > Soil > Desert | place: Antarctica: Dry Valley...
AACGACTTTGCGCGCGTCGCCGAATAGCATCAGCGTGTTTTCGCGGTAGAAAAGCGGGTTGTCCACGCCCGCGTAGCCGCTCGCCATTCCGCGCTTCATTACGACAACCGTTTTCGCTTCCCAGACGTGCAGAACGGGCATTCCGGCAATCGGGCTTGAAGGATCGTCCAACGCGCTCGGATTAACTATATCGTTTGCGCCGATTACCAGAACAACGTCCATTTCTTTGAGGTGTTCGTTGATTTCTTCCATCTCGAAAACGATGTCGTAAGGAATATTGGCTTCGGCAAGCAACACGTTCATATGTCCGGGCAGGCGACCGGCGACCGGATGAATCGCAAAACGCACGTCGGCGTTGCTTTCTCTTAATATTTTCACGACTTCGGCGAGCGCGTGCTGCGCCTGCGCGACTGCCAGACCGTAACCCGGCACAATCACGATTTTCCGCGCCTGATTCAAAAGGTCCGCCGCCTTTTCCGCGTCTATGGATTGGACTTCGCCCGCCGGCTGCTCGCCCGAAGCCGGCGACACGCCCGATTCGGTTCCGAATCCGCCGAGCATTACGCTGAGAAAAGAACGATTCATTCCGCGACACATTATGTAACTCAAAATCGCGCCGCTGCTTCCGACAATCGCGCCCGTGATGATGAGCAAATCGTTGCCGAGCATAAAACCCGCCGCCGCCGCCGCCCAACCCGAATAGCTGTTGAGCATTGAAACCACGACCGGCATATCCGCGCCGCCGATTGCCAAAACGAAATGTATGCCGGGAATTCCCGTCAAAATCGTCCCAATCAAAAGTGCGGTCTGTCCTTCGACCCCGGGCGCGCGCATAAACCAGACGCCGAGCGCGACCGTTGCGATTAGCAGCAGAAGATTTATCAAATGCCTGCCCGGAAGCAGAAGCGGTCGTCCCGAAAGCGTTCCCTGCAATTTCCCGAACGCGATGACCGAACCCGTAAAAGTTACCGAACCGATACACACGCCGATAAAAATTTCCGCCAGATGTATCAACGCTTCGCCCTCAGCAACCTGATGATTTCCCAAGTAAGTTGCAAACCCGACCAGCACCGCCGCCAAGCCGACAAAACTATGCAAAATAGCGACAAGCTGCGGCATCGCCGTCATCTGCACCCGCGAAGCGACCAACGCGCCGATAACCGCGCCGGGAATCAGCACGGCGGCAAGAACGACATAACTGCCCGTTTCCATCCGCGCGGCGGTTGCGACAAGCGCGATAAGCATTCCGAGAATGCCGTAAAAATTCCCGCGCCGCGAAGTTTCCTGCCGTGACAGCCCGCCGAGGCTCATAATAAATAACGCGCTGGCGGTAATGTAAGCGATTGTGATTAAACTTTCTCGCATTTATTTGTTTTTCTTTGATGGCGAACGAATTATTATCTTAATTCACGACCACTAATTCTCCGGGTTCTATCTTTTCAAGAATTTTCAGCACCTGCGGCATCAATGGTTTCAACATCGGATATGTGCTTCTCTTTGCCTTCAACACAATGACCGCGATGGCAAAAGTTTTTAGATTCTGTTGATAATGAAGATTCTGGTCAACCGTTACCAGCACATCATACTCATCGGACGCGGCTTCTAAAAGCCGACCGTTTTTTAATCCCTTAAATCCGGCTTCTTCAACCGTCAGAACTTCGTGGGCGGCGAAATCACGCTTCAAATAATGAGTAACGCATTCGTCAAGCAGCACTTTCATACGCCGACAAGTAATTTCTCTTTCGATTCTTCGAGAACGGCTATCGCCTGCTCTCGCTCGACGGTCGGAAACTGTTCGAGAAACTGGTCGAGAGTTTCGCCCGTTTCCAAACAATCGAACAAATTTTGGATAGGCACGCGAGTCCCGTAGAAAACAGGAGTTCCGCCGAGTTTTTCCGGGTCTATTTCAACTAAATTTTTATACATAATTTTAGATTCCTCAATATAAATTCTGCTCTTATTTAGATGCAAAGGACAAATTTTACTTTCAAAATAAATAACGCGCTGGCGGCAATGTAGGCAATGGTAATTAAACTATCTCTCATTTATTAAGTTTCTCCATAAGTTTCGCCGCCAATAAGTAAATATAAGTCGTTCGGTATATTATTTTTCTTAACCTGACATTCCCAAATCCGTAAAACTTTCCAACCTTTTTCAGTTAGCGCTTCGTTAACTAATTCATCGCGCCTTTTGTTTCTTTCTATCTTCTTGCGCCAATAGTCGGCGTTATCCGAAGGTTTTGTGTTTCGGCAATCGTGTCCGTGCCAGAAACAACCGTCAACAAACAAAGCGACTTTCCCTCGTGGAAAAATAAAATCAGGCTTTTCAAATATTTTTGAATTTCGTCTCCAACCCTTAATTTCTGACTTTTTGAAAATCTCCACTAGCTTTAATTCTGTAGATTTATTGCCACGAGATTTTACGGCTCGCAATTGCCAAATATATTTTCTACTCTAATGTCTCCGATAGAATAATGATAAGTTAAAGCCTGATGAAACTTCGACATTAAATTAAAATAAACTGAATCAGCACACAAAAGGCAAAGCATTTGATAATTGCCGAGCCAACCTGCCACAGGTTTATCATAGTCAGATTCACATCCGCATAAATAACATTCCCATTTTTCTTCTTCAGAAATTCCGCTCACTCTTTCACCTCAAGTATATTTAGTTAAATCAACAGAGACTTCTTTGACAATTTTAGAAAATAAAAAACCATCAATCAAAGAAATACCGAGCTTAGCCGGATGTGCGGCTTCTTGTATTGCCGCCTTTGTAAAATGACTTGTTGTAATAAAGACGCCTTTGGCTGTTGTATTTAACGCTCCGCGAAAATTATTGATTTCGATACTGCCAACCGAATGCCGCCAGCGTTTAACTTGAACTTGAATGTGCGTCTTGGAAAAGAAATAATCCGAATCGCTGGCATAAGCGTTTATGTCAATCCCACCATCCTGCGATGCTGTCGTTACAGAAACTTTTTCAAATCCTTTTGCCTCGATTACGTCTTTAACGAGATGTTCAAATCGGTACGGATTTATTTGAAGAAGCTGTACGCGCAATTCTTCGGTTTCGTAATTTATTGTTTGCTGATTTTCAAATTCAGAAGGTTCAAGCAGCACAACTTCTCGTTCTTCAACATTCGTTCTTTTCGATTTTTCAAAAATCGAGGCGATTAAATCTTTGGCATTTTCAATCGGAACAATAGGAATTTCGCTGTGAATCTGAAACTCAAAAACCCATACGGTACGCAATATTTTTTTGCTGTCAATTTGATATTCTTGATAGTGGCGAAGCAACTCAAGCAAACCGAGAAATGTGTAGATTTGTCTTCCTTCATTTGAAAAACAGTAGAAAGGAATCGGATTAGAGTATTGTTCGATAATTCGTTTGTTTCTTCCGGCAATGGCTTGGTCGCCTGTTCTACCTTGCGCCGTGTAAATCAAAATACTATTTTCTATCCTGTCGTGATAAGGATTTTCGCCAATAACTTTTTCGTAAGTTTGCGCAGTAGTGAATATCGCCAGATGTTGTAGATTCTTTTGCGCATCAACAGAAGGACGAACGCCGCCCAAATTCTCTACGTTTAGGGCAAATCGTATCTGGTCATTAGTATATTTTTCCCCAACAATAAATTCAGTGACCACGCCTCTTCTCCGCTCCCTTTCTTGTTTGAGATTCCGACACGGCGATTTTATAAGAATCGGGAAACCCTTGAAGCCTTAACATTTCTCTCGGAGTTAATCGCCGTTCACCATTTACGAGCAAATAATTGTACGAAGCTCCTGCCCGCAAAGCGCAGGAATACGGATAAGAGCAAACGTTTCCCGCTTTGTTTTCGTGCCAAATCGAAGGGTTATATTTTGATTGATGTTTATGCCTTCTTCTTTCTTGAATATATTCTGAGGCATAATATTTCGGGTCAACTTCCGGTTCTAAAATCTCGGATAACGGCTTGCGTTCAATTTGTCTTTTGGACCAGAAAAAAGTAAAGTCAATCGGTGCGCGTGAACCAACGATAAATACGCGCTCGCGTTTTTGCGGCAAGCCGTAATCTAAGGCGTTTAAGACTTTCCAATCTACAAAATAACCGATTTCTTTAAGCGTTTCTAAAATGCGTTCGAGAGTATATCCGTTCTGATGCGTCGCTAACTGTTTGACGTTTTCAAGCACGAAGCCGCTCGGCTTTTTGGCTTCGATTATTCGCGCAACGTCAAAAAACAGAGTTCCGCGCACATCTTCAAAACCTTTTTTGTGTCCGATTATGCTGAAAGGCTGGCAAGGAAATCCGGCAAACAATAAATCATGGTCGGGAATAGAATTCGATTCAATTTTGGTTATATCTCCGGCTGGATATTCTCCAAAATTAGCGTGATAGGCTTCTCGCGCATAAGAGTCAATGTCGCACGAAAAAACACATTCGGAAGCGATGCCAAATTTCTTGAAAACTTGTGTCGCCGCAACCCGAAATCCGCCGATTCCGCAAAATAAATCTATGTATCGAATTTTCTTTTCCTCCAATTTAACCTTACATCATTTTGTAAGGACATTACGGAAATTTCAAGCCTCTCTAATACAAATCACATAACCATCACTATTTGCGAAACATTGCCAGCATTCGGTTTGTTACGAGACTATCCCGCATTTACTGTTCTCTCCTTAACTCGCTGTTTAATAACTTGCGGCTTTACTGCTTCGCCAAGCCACAGCGTAACTTTGTAATGGTCATCGCCATCCAAACCATCTTCGCTTAAAGTTTCTAATGCGCCATAAAAAATTCTTGCTCGGTAGGTGTCGGGAATAATTTTAATTCGTGCCGCATCTGGAAAATAATCACTGCATCCGGCAACAACAAGACTTCCCGAAGGTATCTCAATACTGCACTCGGTTATATGTTCCCATAAATTAAAATCTTCGTTCGGTTCGCTGTCGTGAACTTCAACAGCAACGGGAACAGTCATATTGCGAACTGTGCCGATGTGAATTATGTCAGGCGTAACTGCAAGTAAATCTTCGACTGCTTGTTCAGACCAGATATTCAACGATAAATCTAAATCTGCCTGCTCGTCTTGTAAGTAGAATTGAAAATAGTCCGCAAACAAATCAAAGTTGTATTTTTCCAAAAGCATAAGCAGATAAATTACTACTTCCGAAACATCGCCAGCATTCGATTTGTTACCAGAAATCCTCCGGCGATGTTGATGGCGGCAATCAGCACGGCGATTGCGCCTAAGATTGTTGTCAAATTAAAATTCGTGCCGGAAAGCTGGAGCATTCCGCCGACCAGAATGATGCCGCTGATGGCGTTGGTGACGCTCATCAAAGGCGTGTGCAGCGCGGGCTTGACGTTCCAGACGAGCTGCCAGCCGACGAAGCAGGCGAGCATAAAAACCGTGAAATGCGAGAGCGTCGAAGCCGGAGCGACCAGACCGATGCCGATTAAAGCGATGCTGATGAGAGCAAGCCACAGCGGATTAACGCTTGATTCGGCATCGCGCGCCGACGCATTTTTATTTGTTTGAGTAACAATGCTCGCCGTGCTGTGCGTCGGAACGCCCGGTTCAGGCGCGGGCGGCGGTGTCGGCGGCGGATATGTGATTTTGCCTTCGTGGACGACGAGTGCGCCGCGAATCACTTGATTATCGTAATCGACATTTAATTCGCCGCTTTCGTCCTGAATTTCTTCGAGCAAGGCGACGATGGTTGCGCTGTAAAGCTGGCTCGACATACTCGCCATCCGACTCGGCAAATCGGTGTAACCGATAACGCTCACGCCTTTGTGCGTGGCGACTTTTCCCGGTTCGGTCATCGCGCAGTTTCCGCCCTGTTCCGCCGCGAGGTCAACGATTACAGAGCCGGGTTTCATACTTTCGACCATTCCCTTTGTAATCAATTTCGGTGCGGATTTGCCGGGAATCAAAGCAGTCGTGATGATGATGTCAACTTCCATCGCCTGTTGTGCAAACAAAGCCATTTCAGCCCGCAAAAATGCGTCGCTCATTTCCTTTGCATAGCCGCCTTTTCCTTCGCCTTCTTCCGTGACATTAACTTCGAGAAACTCCGCTCCCATGCTTTGCACCTGTTCGCGCGTTGCGGAACGCGGGTCGAAAGCCTTGACGATTGCGCCAAGCGAGCGAGCCGTGCCGATTGCCGAAAGTCCGGCGACGCCCGCGCCGATGACCAGAACTTTTGCCGGTTCAATTTTTCCTGCCGCAGTAATTTGCCCGCCGAAAAATCTCGAAAAATGATTTGCCGCTTCAATGATGGAGCGATACCCGGCGATGTTCGCCATTGCGCTGAGCGTATCCATTTTTTGCGCCCGCGTGATGCGCGGAATGCTGTCCATCGCAAGCACAGTCGCGCGTCGCGCCGCGAAACGCTGGAGAAGCTCTTTGTTCTGCGCCGCCCAGATAAACCCGACGAGCCAGCCGCCCTCACGCAGTAAATCGGCTTCGTGAATGCCGAGCGTCGTGTTTTGCTCCGGCGGACGAACTTTTATGACAATGTCAGATGAAGTCCAAAGCTCTTTCGCATCGTCAACGATTATCGCGCCCGCTTCCTTGTAAGTGCTGTCGAAACAATCAATCTCGCGTCCCGCGCCGGTTTCGATTGCCACTTCAAAACCGAGTTTACGAAGGCGCAAAACTGTCTGCGGAGTCGCTGCCACGCGGCGCTCTCCCGGCTGAATCTCCTTTGGAATTCCTATTCTAATCATACGTTTACTGATTTTACTTTGCTGTCTGACTTTTATTTATGACTTGTGGGCTCTAACAAAATAGTTAAATTCTCAATTGACTCTCTCTTTTGGATTCGGTTTGGATGCGAAAATTATTTAATCGCCGCATTAGCAAATTATTTGAGTTAATACTTAGGTTTTCATAATTGGATTTCTTATGAGGCGATTTTTACCCGAAAGTTTATCAAAATACTCTATCCGAATTAGCCGGTTGTCGCTACTTTTTCCTGTACGTTTAGAGATTTTACTTTTGATAACCAATTATTTTCGCACCAAATTCACACCGAATTTTAAGAAAGTTAACGAAATATTATGAAACACTTTGAAACTTGCGTCAATTAGAATGCAGTAATTACGGGTGTAAATACAGGCTTTTTGAAAAACTTTGAAGTAATGTGAAAGGTTAATCTTTCCGCTTCACACGCAGAAAGTTACAAATTCAATCTTGTAATCGGCATTGTTTGTTTTCAAATAAAAAATGGCATCAATGCGATGCCTTTTTTTGTCACGATTAAATTGACGCCGCATATTTTCACATTGCTCTAAAAGAATCTTCAAAGTCGCTTTAAATGTTTTTCGGATTATTTTAAACCGAACTTAAATCACTCAATTTTACTACCGGAGTTCGATTTGATGGAGAATTTTCGGCTCAACTCACTAATGCAACCATTTGTTATATCAACACTTACAAATGCTAGAAAGATATTATAATCTTCGTTGATTTAAGCTAAATAAATCTGGCAAAAACTTCTTGACATAAAAAAACGAAACTTGCGATAATAGAAGATGTTACCAACTATTAAAGGTAATCCACTACTGGAGCATCTTTGGTAATACACTCCATTTACAACCTAATAAGATTTTTTTGAGTGATTAAATTAACTAATCACATCCGGCGTTTTTATTTTGTAAGGTTTCGAGCTAAACTTCTTTTACCGAATTAATTTCAGAGAGAATTTTGCTGTAAAAGCAGTAATTTCAGAAGTCAAAAAACACTTACAATTTCCAAACAACTTTACGCTTTTCAATGTCGAAAAAATCCGGCATTGCAACAGTCACTTAATTTTTTGTTCAAAATTCAGAATAAAAAAATTGAAATATAAAGGGTCCTGTGTGAATGAGATAAACAGAGATTAATTTTTAGCGCTTTACGAGGAAAAACAAAAAATGAAATTACTTTTCACAATCGCTGTTAGCCTGTTGATGACAGTAACACTTTTCAGTCAAGAAATTACCAATTTAATTTATTCCCCGACGGCTTCTTTCGTCGTTACCGGCAACGGTGATACTAATGACCTGTCAACGCTCGACAATTTGTGTTTAGATGCCGGCGGCGGCTGCACATTGCGGGCGGCGCTTCAGCAGGCAAACGCTCTGGCGGGCAACGACACGATAACTTTTTCGCTGAATACGCCGACCACTATTAATTTGCGGCTCGGCGAATTATCTATTTCACAAAGTGTAACGATTACCGGACCGGGAGCGAGAAATTTAACCGTCCAGCGCGACCCTTCGATTGCACTCGGACGGATTTTCAATATTCAGGGACCGTTCGGCGACGGAACGACCGTGAATATTAGCGGAATAACCATTGCTAACGGCAAGATGGGAACCGATTTTGGCGGCGGCATCCGAAATGCTCCCGGAAACACCTTAAATCTTTCAGGAGTGACTGTCAGAGATAATTCGGCAGAAGTTGGCGCGGGTTTTCTCAACTACGGCACACTCAATATTGTAAACTCGACCATTAGCAACAACGTCGCCGACAGTGAAGGCGGCGGCATCCACAACCAAAGTATCGGCACGGTAAATATAGCCAATACGACTATCAGCAATAATAGGGCGACTAATTTCGGCGGCGGTATTGCTACTTTCAATCAAATGACGTTGAACAATGTCACCATCAGCAATAACACGGCGGGAGTAAGAGGCGGCGGTATTTATAACGAAAATGTTAATGTTTCGGTACGCAATACGATTATTTCTGGTAATACGGCTTCAAGTGGTCCTAATGTTTACGGCACGACCTATTCCTCGCGCGGATACAATTTGATTGGCAATTCAGCGGGCAGCCTCGGTTTTACCAATGGAGTCAACGGAGACAAAGTAGGAAGTTCGACGGCTCCGGTTAATCCTCTTCTCGGACAATTACTAAATAACGGCGGTCAAACCGACACGCGCGAGCTTTTATCGGGAAGTCCGGCTATTGACGCGGGCGATGATTGCGTGACAAGTGGTTGTGTTTCCGGTAGCCCGTCTGCTTTGCTTACAACAGACCAAAGGGGCTCCGGGTTTTCCCGCCGGACGGATGGCAATGGTAATGGCACGGCAACCGTTGATATGGGAGCATTCGAGTTTCCCGCCGCACCTGTAAGCTGTTCTTACACGCTCGGGTCAAGCAGCCAATCATTTTCTAATTCGGCAGGAAACGGCTCGTTTACGATAACAACAAGTACAACTTGCTCCTGGTCTGCCCAGAGCAATAACTCGTGGATAAGCGTGACCTCCGGCAACGGAACCGGCAGCGGTACTGTTCAATTTACCGTTCAATCAAATTCAGGCGCGGCGCGCACGGGAGGAATTACGGTTGCCGGACAAACCTTTACCGTTAATCAAGATGCTGCAACTCTAACATACGAAGGCGATGTTACCTCCAGACCGAACGGCGACGGTTCGATTCTATCGAATGACGTCGTGCAGATGCGTAAATTCCTTAATGGAACCGATACGATTAATCTGACGACCGACGAGTTTCAGCGCGCCGATTCCGCTCCGTTTGCCAGTCGGGGAGACGGCAGGATTTTCTCTGATGATGTGGTGCAAGCCCGTCGTTATCAAAACGGAACCAATCCGAAACAAACTGCCAGCGGACCGATGACGCAGAGTTTCGCTCGCACTGATGATGAATTTGATAATCAGGGCGCTAAACTGTCGAAGACAACTTCCGAAAACGCGGTCCTCGGAAATCCGCGTGAAGTTAGAGTTGAAAATGCGAGCGGCAGCGCCGGTCAGATGGTGACGGTCAACATCCGCGTCAATGCCGTCGGCAATGAATCCGAATATGGCGTTATCATTGGTTACGATGCCGGAGTGTTGAGCAATCCGGTCATCGGTGCGGGCAATGCCGGAGCGTCCGTCCGGTCGTGCAACACGGCGACCGCCGGAACGATCAACTGTTCGGTCGGCGGCTTTCCGAATAATCAGGCGGGGAGCAGTGATTCGGGAATCGGCGAGATCGGAGCGGGCAATAATCAAATCCTGATTACGGTGACTTTCACCATTGCGGCAAACGCGACACCGGGAACGACGCCGTTGACGCTCTCGAACGTCAATGCGTCGAGCGATGCACCGCAGTTGTTTACACCGACGGCGACGAACGGGATGGTCACGATTCTGGCTCCGACAGCGGCGGCGGGCGAGATCAGCGGACGGGTTGTGACGGCAGACGGACGAGGAGTATTCAAAGCGCGGGTGACACTGACGGATCAAAACGGAGAAGAAAAAACCGCGATGACGAATCCGTTCGGCTATTATCGGTTTGC
>Ga0136623_10000743_pt1 | contig 10261 bp, 8 predicted proteins | sample AntDrymUQ4492106_2_FD_104656 | JGI IMG/M metagenome (GOLD analysis project Ga0136623, IMG submission 104656) | Polar desert sand microbial communities from Dry Valleys, Antarctica - metaG UQ449 (21.06) | ecosystem: Environmental > Terrestrial > Soil > Desert | place: Antarctica: Dry Valley...
CAGGACCTCGCCGGTCTCGGGATTCGCTATCACCATCGTTCCCGACAGTACTTCGAGGACTTCGTCGGCAGCAAAAACCGTTCGAAACTCCGATGAGTGGCGGAACCCCTGACCCGGAGCAAGTCCGAACACCAGCGCGTGAATTCTGTCTGTTGATGCGTAGATCCAGTCCGCAACCTCTCCGGCGATCGGGTCTCCCCAGATGTGTCGCGTGACGGCTCCATACGGGATGGCTGAAGGTCGGTCGAAAGTTGGCCTCGGAGACGGAGAGTACGTCGGGGCCGAATTCTCGGCTTTCGCGGCCCTGCTCATGACACGTCACGAAGGGATGCCGCTGCCGCCTCACACGTTGGCTCAGCACCAGAGACGTTTGTGACGATACAAGAGAAGACCATGTAGGGCAATGGTATTAGTTTACGTACGACTTGTCTTGCGACTTTTTCGAGGAGTGGCTCCTGCGGAGGAAGGCAGCGTGCGCTCCAGCGGCTCAACGGAGTCGCAGGCTAGTCGGTGACAAGCCCCATAGGATCGCCCACACATGCCAGTCCGGGTACCGACGCATGAGCGCTCTCCGCGAAGCGGTGCTGTGGTCGGGATCGACGTGGGCGGGACGAAGATCGCCGGTGGGCTGGTTGACCCGGGCAGCGGCGACGTAGCTCGTGAGCTCACATGGAGGACGCCGGTCGAGCGGGGTGGTGGCGAAGTCTTGCAGCTCTGCGTCGCGATGGCGTCTGAACTCGCAACTCGCGACGTATCCGCGATCGGAGTCGGCTTCTGCGAGCTTGTCGATCTGAATGGCCGCCCGCGCTCCGCGTTCACGGTCGATTGGAGAGACCTCGACGTGGAGGGTGCGTTCTCTGCGATCGGGCCTGTCACGCTCGAATCAGATGTCCGTGCGGCGGGTCTGGCGGAAGCACGGTTTGGAGCGGGCACACGTTTTCGCGAGTTCGTGTACCTGAGCGTCGGAACAGGGATCAGCTACTCGCTCATGATCGACGGCAGCCCTCGCCGAGGCTCGCGCGGAAACGCGATCATGGTGGGCGCGCCTCCCGTCGAGCTCGTCGCGGGCGGCGCCGGAATACAGCGAATCGCGGGTGTGGAGCGAGCAGAGCAGATCTTCGACGATGGCACGCATGAGGGGGTCGTGGCCGAAGCTGCTGCCGCGCTCGGGTTGGCGCTTGCCGCTCTGGTGAACGCTCTCGACCCGGAAGCCGTAGTCGTCGGCGGCGGCCTCGGGCTCCATGACGCCTACCGAGATCTCGTCGTCATGGCAGCACGAGAGGCGATCGAGGCCGAGGACACTCGCGACCTACCCATTGTTCCGGCGGAGCTCGGGTCACGAGGCGGCCTCATCGGAGCAGCGCTTGCCGCAGCAGACGGGCGTATCGACAGCTGACGCAAGCTGCACAGCGCACCTCGCCGAGACTCCCTTGAATCGTTGCCGGCTGCGGTGGCGGCCACCTGTGCGAGCGAGAGTCGCTAAACGCAGCGGTCCTCAGTCGAGACTCACGGAGTCACGTCCACCCATCGACGTTCGGTGTTGGAGAGGGCGATTGCGTCGCCGATGACGTTCTGGGCGTGTCCGTCCTCGAAGGTCGGGTAGTCCGGCTCGCGCGAGGTCCCTCCCTGCGCCACATCGGCGTACACCGCGCGGTAGAGCTCGCGGAACGTTTCGACGAGGCCTTCCGGATATGCCCCCGGCAGGCGGGTCCGCGAAGCGGGTGCCTCGTCTTCGGGCTCCGGACCTCGCTTCAGCGTCTGGTTGGGGACGTCGCGATGGCCGAGCCAGAGCTCCTTGTCCCGCTCCCCATCCCAGGCGAGCGCGCCCTGCGAGCCGTCGACCTGTAGTCGGAGGGAGTTGCTCCCCATGCTCACCTGCGAGAGGACAACGGAGCCACTGATCCCGTTCTCGAAGTGGAGCAGGATGTGGGCGAGATCGTCCGTCCACATCGGCGTCTGCATGCGCTCGATGTCGGCGGCTCTGGCGAACGTCTCCACCTCACCAGCGGGGCGTTGGCGGACGGGTATCGCAGTCACGAGATCGGCGAAGACTTCGACGATCCGCAGACCAGTGACGAACTGCACGAGATCCAGCCAGTGCGAGCCGATGTCGCCGACCGCACGCAAAGCTCCTCCCTTCTCGGGCTCGAGCCGCCAGTTCCAGTCCATCGGGGTCGCCAGCCAGTCCTGCAGGAAGGCGCCGTGCACGCTCCAGAGCTCACCCAGTTCTCCGGCGCGAACGCGAGCGCGCGCCTCTTGGATGATGGGATAGAAACGGACGTTGAAATTTGTGCAGTGGACGAGGCCGCTCTCGCGAGCGAGCCCGAGCAGGTCGCGAGACTCGTCGGAAGTCATCGCGAGGGGCTTCTCGCAGACGACGTGCTTCCCAGCAGCGAGCGCGAGCTTCGCCTCGGCGTAGTGCAGATGATTCGGTGTCGCCAGATGTACGACATCGACGCGCTCGTCGTCGAGGAGGTTCTCGAACGAGTCGTAGACGGGTGCAAGGCTCTTTGCCGCGGCACGCTCAGGCGTCGAGCCGACGACTCCGGTGACCTCCACGTCGAGATGCCGGAGCGCGTCCACGTGGACAACGCCGACGAACCCCGTGCCGACGACGGCGGCTTTGAGATCGCTGATGGATCGCGTCATCTCGCCTGTGCCGGAGTCAAAGCGCCTGCCAGCTTCCTAGGCAAACGGCTTGATCGTCATGTCGACGACGACGAGGAGAAGCAGCAGGTTCTCGAAGCGCGAAAGGGCGAGGATCCGCCGGAGACGCCGTCGCACCTCGGGGTCGGCAGAGCCGCGGGATGCGACGAGCACGCCGACCCGCTTCGACTCCGGCGAGAGAAACACCACGTCTGAGATGAACACATAGACGACGACGGCGAGCCCGAAAACCACCCAGAACGGAAACCCGATGTTCCCCTCGTGTACGAGGAGAAAGCCGAACACGAGCACGACGAGCGACGCCGGCGCATAGACACGCGTCCCGATCCATTCGACATCCTTCAAGAAGCCCGCCATGCGGTCCTCGTCGGTTGCGTTCATGAGCCTCAGCGTGAAGAGCTGCATCGTCACGCCCCCACCGACCCAGACGACCACCGAGAGGATGTGGACCATGAGATACCACTGGTATGTGGCCGCGCCGAGCGTCACAGCGTCATTCGATCACACCACCACCCGAATGATCCGCGAACGACGAGCAATCTCGCGAGAAAGCGCTGGAACGAGACAGTTGACCGGTGGCTCCTCGGGGTGGCGTGTTCTTCCAGTGCGCAACACGTGATCCTCCCGTTGGACGGGCTCATGGTTTGCCTGGTCCCTCTGTAGGCTCGTTAGGGATGATTCGCCATCCTGAGTACACACGCGGGCGTCTCGCGCAGACCTCCGAACGGCTTCGCGCGCTCGTCTACCCGGAAACGAAGGCAGTCGAGGATCTCTTTGTCGCAGGCCCTGTTGGCCGCATCAGTTGTGCCGAAGCACGGGGCCTCGAGTACCGCCGGGCCGAGTTGGGAGAGCGCTTCGGGCCGCTTTGGGCGACCCACTGGTTCCGTGTGACCGGCACCGTCCCGCAGACATGGGACGGCCGCCGCGTCGACCTGCTCTGGGACGCCGCGGGCGAAGCGACCGTCTGGCTCGACGGGATTCCGGCGCAAGGTCTGAATCCCTACCACCCTGACGCGGTGCTCGCTGAGTGTGCGGAGGGGCACAGGGCACTGTCCTTCGAGGTCGAGCTCGCCTGCAACGGCTACGCCACGGGTCTCGATCAGGAGGATCCTCCGATCGAGCTACGCCGCTGCGAGCTCGGCCTCTTCGACCTCGGTGCCTGGGACCTCTACCTCGACTTCGAGACACTGCGTGCGCTCGCGGTCGAGCACGAGCATGGTCTCGACGAGACTTGGGCGGGCGAGCTCCTGTCCGAGCTGAACCACTTCTGCAACGTCTGGCCTGCAGCTGAAGCGCATGAGATCCTCGGGCGCCTGTATGAGCGTCGGAACGCGACGACGGCCCACGAGCTGGCCGCGATCGGGCACGCGCACCTCGACCTCGCCTGGCTGTGGCCGCTCGCCGAGACCTTTAGGAAGGCCGTTCGCACTCTTACGACCCAGACGCGGTACATGGACGAATACCCGGACTACCGCTTTTCGTGCTCGCAGGCGCAGCTGTACACGTGGATCAAGGAGCGAAGCCCAGAGCTGTGGGAGCGGATGCACGCCATGGTCAGCTCCGGCCAGCTCGTTCCCGTCGGCGGCACGTGGGTCGAGCCGGACTGCAACATCCCGTCCGGCGAGTCGCTGCTGCGCCAGTTCCTCTACGGCCAGCGTTTCTTCGAGCAGGAATTCGGGCGTCGGTGCGCGGAGTTCTGGAATCCCGATGTCTTCGGATACAACGGCCAGCTGCCGCAGATCATGCGCGAGGGCGGCTGCAGCCGTTTTCTAACGCAGAAGCTCTCGTGGAACCGCTTCAACGCGCCCGAGCACCACACCTTTGTCTGGCAGGGCACAGATGGCACCGAGGTACTCGCACACTTCCCCCCAGCGGACACGTACAACGCACACGCGACCGTCGCCGAGCTCCGGCGAAGCGCGCGCGCCTACAAGGATCACGAGCACTCGCAGACAAGCCTTCTCGTTTTCGGACACGGAGACGGCGGCGGAGGGCCGACAGCAGAGATGATCGGCACGCTTCTGCGCGCCCGCGACCTGCAGGGCGTGCCGCGAACCACGATGCGCAACGCCGATGAGTTCTTCGCAGCACTCGAAGCGGAACCGGGTGAACGGCCTACGATCGTCGGCGAGCTCTACTTCGAATACCACCGCGGCACCTACACCACTCAGGCAAGGACGAAGCGCGGCAATCGCCGTTGCGAGACTGCGCTCCACGACGCCGAGTTTCTCGCGACCGTCGCCGGCGGCGAGTATCCGCGGGGCGAGCTCGACCGGCTCTGGAAGCTGCTGCTCCTCAACCAGTTTCACGACATTCTCCCAGGATCGTCGATCCGGCTCGTCTACGAGGACGCCGAACGCGATCTCGCGGCAGTCGAGCAAGGAGCGGTCGCGATCTGCGACGAGGCGCTCAGAATCCTGGAAGCAGGGCCGATGAACACCATCGGCTTCGCCCGACGTGAGGTCGTGCGCGCGCCTGACGGCGAGCTGCTAGCCGTCGAGGCTCCGCCGTATGGGTTCGCGACGGTCGTCGAGCCCTCGAACGGCGTCTCGGTCGCCGGGCTTGTCCTGGAGAACGAGCACCTCCGTGTGGAGCTCGCGCCTGAAGGCACCGTTATCAGCGTCGTCGAGCGCTCGAGCAGTCGAGAGGCGCTCGCGGCGCCCGGGAACCGGCTCGAGCTCTTCGAGGATCGGCCCGTCGACTCCGACGCATGGGACATCGATCCGTTCCATCTCGAGACACGCCGCGACTGCCCACCCGCGGAGTCATGGTCTGTCACGACTGACGCCCCGCTTCGGGCCGAGCTGGCATTCGAGCGCTCGATCGGAGAGTCAAGTCGACTGCGTCAGGTCGTCCGACTCGATGCGGGTTCCCGCCGTCTCGAGTTCCACACGACGATCGATTGGCACGAGGAGCACACGCTGCTCAAGGTCTCCTTCCCGCTTGCGGTGCGCGCAGCAAACGCCACTTACGAAATGCAGTTCGGGTACACGGAACGCCCGACCCACTATTCGACGAGCTACGACCGCGCCCGATACGAGGTGCCGGGTCACCGCTTCGCGGACCTGTCCGAGCACGGCTTTGGCGCAGCGCTGCTGACCGACTGCAAGTACGGCTACAGCTGCTTTGGCCATGAGCTTCGGATCAGCCTGCTTCGCTCACCAAAGAGTCCTGATCCGGAGGCGGACATGGGGCGGCACGAGTTCGCTTACGCGTTGTTCCCACACCTGGGTGGGTGGCGCGAATCGGGTGTCGTGGCGGAGGCGGCGCGGTTCAACGTTCCCTTGCGCTGGGGGCCGCACGCGCGTGATCCTCGCTCGTTCGCATCGATCGACGACCCCAACCTCGTCCTCGACACGATCAAACGCGCGGAGGACTCCGATGCGCTCGTCTTGAGGCTGTATGAGGCTCATGGCGCGCGCGGGACGGCGCGGGTCGTCCTCGGTCTGCCGTTCGAGTCCGCTCGCCTCGCCAACGCGCTCGAAGACGACGGCGAGCACCTCGAGGTAGAGGGCAACATGATCGTGCTGCCGTACCGGCCGCACGCGATCCTGACGCTGAAGATCGAATGAGAGACGTCGGGTTGGCCGCTTTCACGGGACTATCCGGCGGAGGTCTCCTCTACGATCGCAAAGCGCGTGGCACGGTTGACCTGGTTCGGACAGGCGAGCTTCCTCCTCGAAGCAGATGACGCGAGGATCCTGATCGACCCGTGGGGCTCTGAGGCTCCTTCGCGTCCGATCCCGACGTACGGCGCCAATGGGTTCTTGCCCCTCGACGCGGTCCTCATCACACACGAGCACGGCGACCATCTCGATCTGGCATTCCTGCGCGATCTCGCGCGTCTCGATCCAACCGTCCGCGTCTTCCTTCCAGAGCCGGCCGCTGCGCAGGTGAACGGCATCCTGCCGCTCGAGCCGGTTCGTCCCGGAGACTCGATGAGGCTAGGGTCGCTCGAGGTCGGCGTCGTGGCGTGCACGCACGGGCTCGAGGTCGCAGACGGCTACTCCGAGGGCGGGGGGCGCTTCCTCGGTTACGTGGTCCGCGGAGCCGGCCCCGTCATCCTGCACGGAGGTGACACCATCGTGACGACGTCGCTCGTCGCCGACCTCGAAGTGATGGGAATCGAGGTCGCGTTGCTCCCGATCAATGGCCGAGACTGGTTCCGGGAGGACTCCGGGCTCGTCGGAAACCTCGACTATCGCGAGGCTGTGGGCCTTGCGATCCGGATCGGCGCCCGCGTGCTGATCCCGCATCACTGGAACGGCGTGACGGGGAACACCGAGCGCCCCGGCCTTGCCGCTGACGAAGCCGCGGAGCAAGGGGGCCTGCACGTTCTCGTTCTCGCACCTGGCGTGCCGTTCGAGCTCTCAGGATGCCTACTGCACCGTCTTGGTCGGATTTCGCCCGAGAAAGGGGTACTGCTCCAGCTCGAGCACCGTGCCCGAGATCGGTCGGCTCTCGTCTCCCAGCCAGTAGACGGCTGCGGTCGCGATCTCGCTTGACTCGATCAGCCGGCCGGAGGGGGCGACCTCGACCGGTAGGCGCGCAGGCCAGTCGGCCGGGAGGCCGTCTTTGACCTTGAGCTCGTACTCGTTCGGAGTCAGCACCCAGCCGACGTTGATGTGGTTCACGCGCACACCGTCAGGAGCCAGCGCGTCGGCGAGATTGCGCGACATCGTCATCAGCGCTCCTTTCGATATGCCGTAGGCGAGCTGCGTCGGCTCGCCGCAGTACCCGTTCACCGAGCCGATGTTCAGGACAGATCCACTCGCCGCGACGAGGTGGGGAAGCGCGGCCTTGATCGTCAGCAAGGGTGCGAGCACGTTGATTCTCATCACCTGGTCGAACAGCTCCGCTGTCGTGTCCGCCAGGGCGCTGCGAACGACCCAGGCGGCGTTGTTGCACACCGAGTCGAGCCGGCCGAACCGATCCACAGCCGCGTGAACGAGCCGCGCGGGCGCCGCCTCGTCGGCGAGGTCGTCGGCGTGAAAGGCTGCAGCGTCGCCGAGCTCCGACACAAGCGTGTGCCCGCGCTCGAGGTCGCGCCCGTGGACGACGACGAGGGCTCCTTCCTCGACGCACCGGCGCGCGATCGCCTCGCCGATGCCCGCGGTGCTTCCAGTGACGATCACGACCTTGCCCTCGAGCCTCATGTTGCCTCCGCCCAGAGCCGATCGAACGCGATTCGGCTGGCCGCGACCAAGTCCGCGGGATCCCTCCGCCAGAGCGAATCCGGAAGCTCCTTCGCGGAGAAGATCTCGACGCAGTACACCCCGCGGTAGCCGCTTCGGTGGATCGTGCTCAGGATTCGGCCGAAGTCGATGACGCCGTCTCCTGGCATCGCGCGGTCGGCGAAACGTCGTGGACCGTCCCGTCGCCAGTCGGAGACGTGGACCCCAAAGATTCGATCTCCCGCCTCCTTGATGCTGCGGTCGAGGTCGGGCTCGTCCCAGACGTGCCACACGTCGAGCATGAGACCGAAGTTCGGCCGGTCGACAGCTGCGATCGCCCGGAGCGCCTGGCGCATCGTGCAGATGAACGTATCGACGTTCATCAGGATCGGGTTCAGCGGCTCGAGCATGATCCTAAAGCCGCGGTCGGCAGCGTAATCGGCGAGGTCGCGGTAGAGCACGCAGGCCGTTTGCACCGCCGCCGCGAAGTCGAAGCACGGGGCCTTGCCGGTGATGGTGACGAGTGAGATCGGCTCGTTCGGGAAGCAGTCGGCGAACAAGTCGATCGTCTGCCGGAAGCGAGCGACGCGCTCGCGCGGGTCCGTCGGATCGGGAGCCATCGTGTCGGGGAACAGAGCATGTACGCGAGGCTGCACGCTGCTCACTCGCAGCCCCGATGAGCGAAGGGACGCAAGCTGCTGCCGAGCCTGCGACTGGTCGAGCGCGAGCTTGCGCTCGCACACCTCGATCCAACGCACGCCGAGGCGTGAGTACAAGCTCACGTCCTCCTCGAAGCTCTGACTCCACGTAGTGAACTGACTGACGGCGAGCTCGGCCGGCGGGACCATCAGGCTACGCCCGCAAGGTAATCGACGACATCGATTCGTCCTTCGAGGTGGCTGCGAAGGCGCTGAGGGCAGGCTGCATCGTGCGATCGAGCAATGTATGCCGCCGCCTCGGGGGAGCGCGGGCTGCGGAGGTTCAGGTACAAGCATTTCATACTCTGCCCGTCACCTCCCTGAATCACAAGGTGCCGTTGAGCGATGCCGCTTGCTGTCTTTCCCAAGTGCTACCTGGATGCGCTCGTCGTCCACAGGACGATGACGGTCGAGGAGTGGGTATCGCTCGCTGCCACCGAGCTCGACATCGACGGGGTCGAGTTCTACTGGGGGTTCGTCCCGCAGCACGGCCGTTTCGCCCTGGAGGGTCTGAGGGCATTCATCGGTTCGTTCGGCCTGACGATGCCGATGATGTGCTACTCGCCAGATTTCACGAATCCACTCGCCGAAGCTCGTCGCGCCGAGGTGGAGAAGCAACGCACGGCGATTGACGCCACGGCTGCGCTCGGTGGTTCTCTGTGCCGGGTGCTGAGCGGTCAGCGGCGACCGGGGATCTCGCGCGGCGACGGGGTCGCGATGGCGGTGGAGTGCATCGCTGCACTGATCCCGTACGCTGAGAGACGGGGTGTCACCCTCGTGCTCGAGAACCACTACAAGGATGGATACTGGGAGTATCCGGAATTCGCTCAACAGACCGACGTCTTCCTCGAGCTGCTCGACGCGATTCCGGCCTCGCGCTGGTTCGGCGTGAACTTCGACCCGTCTAATGCCCTCATCGCAGGCGAGGATCCGCTCGAGCTACTCGATGTCGTCAAGCACCGAGTCGTGAGCATGCACGCCAGCGATCGGTATTTCGAGGGCGGCACGGCAGAGGACCTGCACTACCACGACGTCGATCCGCAGCTCGGCTACTCGCCGCTTCTCCAACACGGGGTCATCGGCTCGGGGCTGATCGACTACGACCGCATCTTCTCGACGCTGAAGTCCGCAGGATTCGACGGGTGGATCAGCATCGAAGACGGTCAGAACGCGGACACGGGAATCGACGATCTACGCAGGTCGGCCACCTTCCTTCGCGCGAAGATGGAGGAACACGGGTTGTCGTGAAGACGATCGTGCAGATCTCGCTCGATCTTGTCGAGATCCCCGAGGCGCTGGAGACGGCCGAGCTCGCACTCCGAGCAGGGGTCGACTGGCTCGAGGCCGGCACGCCATTGATCCTGGCCGAAGGAATGAACGGCGTTCGGGCGTTGCGATCGGCGTTTCCATCGGTCCCGATCGTCGCCGACCTGAAGACGATGGACGGCGGCTGGCTCGAGGCCGAGCTGATGGCGAAGGCGGGCGCAACGCACGTCGTCGTCATGGAGCGAGCCCATCCCGAGACGATCAAGGCGGTCGTCCGCGCGGCTCGGGACTTCGGCCTCCAGGTGATGGGCGACAACCTCGGCGCCACGGCCAAGATCGATGCCGCGAAGCGCCTGGAAGAGCTGGGCTGTGACTACGTCATCCACCACGTGGGCTACGACGGGCGGCGCGGGAGTGCCGCTGCCGGCAGGCCGGTGCCGAGCCTGCTCGACGAGC
>Ga0136623_10000744_pt1 | contig 10256 bp, 7 predicted proteins | sample AntDrymUQ4492106_2_FD_104656 | JGI IMG/M metagenome (GOLD analysis project Ga0136623, IMG submission 104656) | Polar desert sand microbial communities from Dry Valleys, Antarctica - metaG UQ449 (21.06) | ecosystem: Environmental > Terrestrial > Soil > Desert | place: Antarctica: Dry Valley...
CTCGTAGCCTTCCATCAGAGACTGTTTATCCGCAGCCAGATAAAGGCATTCCATCACGGCACGGATTGCATCTGAAATCTTGATCGAGAAACTTTTTATTTCGATTTCAGTCAGTCCCGCATCTTTCGGCAGCATTGATGCTTGATGGTATTCAACCGTCACGCCCCAATCATATTTCTCAAACCATTTGGGAAGTTTTTCGCCGCTCCCTCCAAAGATCGTTACCTTTTTGGCATTCATTTCCAAATAATGAGTTTTGCCCAAAAGGACAAGCGCCGTCCTTCCCCCCGGATGAACGCTCAACCCGCTTTGCTGTTGCAATGCGTAAATGCCGCCTTCAAAGCCGACTTCATCATCTGCCCGGATCATCGCTCCCGTGCCGATGGACTCAAGCCAACGACTATTTCGGTAGCGTTGCTGCAAACCGTAACTGTATCCTTTTTGGTCGAGCCAGTTTGCCTGAAGCACTACACCCGCAGGCTGCAACCGAAGAAGTCGGTTTATTTTAGTTGTTTTTTCAACACTCATAGTATAACTATACGACATCAAATAAACCAAAGGCAACAAATAGTTTATTTCCGGGCGAATATATGCACTTACGGTATCAAAATCAGCCGCAAAATAAACCCAAATTTACACACTCAAATATTCAACCTACTAAAACAAGAAACAATGAAAATTCTGGTAGTTGGTGCAAAAATAGTCCACCCGGTGCAAAAATAGTCCACTGGTGCAAAAATAGTCCATCTTCAAATTCTTTTTCTCCGCCCGACATCACCCGATGCGCGGGAAATACCCCTCAAAGAAAATCCGAAAACTGTTTGGCGTGACCGTTTCACGCGCCCAAAGCGGCGCGGAAAGACGGTTTTTTGCTTGAGTATTCCACGCTTGATAAAAAATCAACGCGAGATTGTTTCCAAAAGCAAAAAATGAGCGTGCTTTGAAAAAATCAGCGGTGAGCAGCCCTCAGAGTAAAGATTTTTTACCGCCGGAGAAAACTAATGAAAAACAACTGTCAGAATCAAGAGATAAAAAGCGAAGACTTCGATTCGCTCTTTATGTGGAAAGTCTTTTGGAAGCTAATTAGACAAGAAACGCCGTTTGTTTTCTTTCTGAAAGTCGTTTCAATTGCCGCATTTTTTATGATTTTGATTCTTTCAATCGTTTTAATCGGCAGTTTTTCAGGAAACTGAAAAAATAAAAGAGCGGCGAGTAAATCACGAGCCGAAAGGCTGAAAACAATAGAAAAATTAACGGAGAGATTAAAAATTATGTCAGCAAATGTATCAATTTTAGGTAATTTAGGACGCGCGCCGGAGACGCGCACAACGGCGGACGGCAGCTTAGTCGCTAACTTTTCAATCGCATCAAACAGCGTTCGCAATTCGCCGCAGGGCAAAATCGAAAAGACCGATTGGTTTCGAGTAACGGCTTTCGGGAATCAGGCGAGAACGCTGGCGAAATACGCGAAAAAAGGCTCTCGCCTTCTCGTTCAAGGCAAATTAACGTGCGAGGGGTGGCTCAACCGCGAAGGCGTTCCGCAGGTCAGTGCCGACGTGTTGCTGCAAGATTTTCAGTTTGCGGGCGCAAATGAAAAAGAAGAAACTAACGGCGGTGCATCTGCCGAAGAAACCATCAAACATTCCGTCGAAACTGAAATCGCCGCAGACGTTCAAGAAATCGAACCCCAAACTTTAAGTTACTAACCACCCGCCAAATATCCTGTCTAACAACCGCTATCCGCTTGATGCTCATGCGGGTAGCGGTTTCCTACAAACGCCTGAACACGCCAACTTGAAAGGGATTTTCGAGCCTGCCAAAAAGTGCTTTAACTAAATTTTAGGCAAGTGGCGACGCGCCGCCTACAAACAAAGGCGTTCGCTCCAACCAATCGGTTGGTTCAGAGGTAAAAAAAATGGCAGGTCAATTTAATTTGAATATCAATCAATTACAACAATTCGCTCCCCAAAGCCCGATTTTGGCTTTTCGCCCGTCGGATTCCGGTTCACCGCAACAAGACTGGTGCAAGCATCTGGCAAAAAATCAGCTTCGCCGTCGTGAGCTTGAAGAGTTCGCCGTCCTTGGCGAAACGGTTATCAGAATCGCGGACGGAATCGAACCCGCGCCGCTCGATAAAGTCAGAATTCTTTCGCCCGAATACGCGATTAAAACTTTGCAAGACGAAACGGACGCACGCGAATTTATCCGCACGGTCAAAGCGATTTGCAGTCCCGATGCTTCTACTTACGAACTCGAACAAATCGCCGCTTACTACTACGGCGAAATCCGTCGCCGCGGCACGTCAGAAGTTCTGAAAGAAATGGGGCTTTTGGGAATGCAAATGGAGGCTGTCACAGCAACCATCGAGGAACGCGAAATTGATTTTTGCGAAACCGAAATTCCAGCACAAAAACTTTCCGTCGCCGATCAAAGACGGGTTAGTTTAGCACAGAGAAACAGAACGCCCGTTCCCGTTCCGACACCGAATTTTGACGAAGAATTGGCATTTATCTTGAGTCGTGTCAAAGATTCCAAAACAACTCGTCTGGGGCGCGACGAATTCGCCGATTTTTATCTTTCGGACGAAGGAAAATCACTCGAAGAACTCGACGCGGATTATATTTCGTTTGAAAAACTCGAACAATACGACGAAAACGGCGTTTTAGGCTTTTCGATGAGCGATGGTCAGCACGCGGTCGTCGTTTATGAATTCGATGCGGAGGTTGACGCTTCGTATTTACCGATTCACGCGGCATCTCTGGCAAAGGAGATAAATCTTATTTTCGTCGGTCATCGCATCGGAGGCAAAGCGACTCAGAAAGCGCGGCATTTCACGCTTGCTCAAAGCATTTTGCAGCAGGAATTAAAAGAAATGAAAAAAGGCGTTCCGGCACTCTTTTCTACATCAATGCCAACCGTTGATAAATTCTCAGAACTTCCCTTTTCGGACGTAGAATTTAATGATTGGCTGGCGGCAAAACTCGACGAACTTTACCCGCATCGGAAACTTAGAAGCGTCCGTCGTTTTATCACGAACAAAGCGGGTAAATTGGTCGAATATCAAGGCACTCAAGAGATTAATCCCGACTTTGAGGAAATGCAGTATGTCGCTTCTGTTTGCCAGATTTTATGGGCAAATCTGAAGGCTGATTTTCACTTCCGAAGCCTTCGGCGCGAAGCATATCAAAATCTTCATCTCGGCATTCGTAAAACGACCGACACCGCTGAATTAGCGCGGCTTAAAAAACAAGCCTACGACGAATTTAAAGAGCAGAAAAAACTCTCGCTCAAAGAGTTCACGGCTCTCAACACGGCGGCTAAATCACAGGAAGTCAGGCTTTCCGGCATTCAATCGGTAACGACAAAAAAGACGCTCAACGACATCGGGTGCGCCTCAGCAAATCGTTTGCGTTATCTCAAGTTTTTCCTCTACAACGACGAATCAATTCAGGTCTTAACCCGTCAGGAAAAACAGCGTTTGTGGGACGCGATTCGCCTTCGTGAAAAGGCACTTCAAACTGCCGCAGGCGTTGGCGCGAAGCCCACGACTAAAACGGTTCAACCGCCGCTTTTCCGTCAGCCTAACACACATAAACAAGTCGTTCGCGTTACGCCGCGATCCGTTTAGTTTAAGCCGGAAAAAACAATAAAGAGCGGTTGGCGTGAAGTGAAAGGCGAGAGAAGAAAATCGCTTTTCACTTCGCTTCGCTAAGAAAAAAGCAGTTGGCGAAATTTCGAGCCAATCAGAAATCTTGGCAAAACTTAAAAGACGGGCAGAAACACTTTCTTAGCTGATTCTGCCAAAAATCAAAAAATAAATAAAAATCAGGAGCTTAAAAAATTATGTCAACACAAATAACGATTCTTGGAAACACCGGGCGCGATGTCGAGTTGCGCTACACGCCGCAAGGCACAGCCGTTGCTAACTTTTCAGTCGCGTCGAACACGGTTCGCAACACGCCCGAAGGTCAGAAGAAAAAGACCGATTGGTACAATGTTTCAGCCTTCGGCAGACAAGCCGAGACTTTGGCGAGATATTTAACCAAAGGCAGTCAGATTCTGGTGCGCGGCAAGCTCAATTTGAGCGCGTGGCAAACCCGCGACGGCGAACCCCGAGTTAATGCGGACGTACTCTTGCAGGACTTTGAGTTTGCCGGAGCAAATCCCGCCAAAGCTGTTCACGAATCGGCTGAACAAGCAATTGGAGAGCAAGAAACAAATCAAACGATGCCTTCAATCGAACCAGAGGAAGACGCGGAAGAAAAAGCCGAAATGATGGCGGCAGTTCACGAAATGGATTCGCTTGACGAAGCCTTTGCCGGACAATACTAAAACCATCATTAATTAACAAATCAATCAAACTTAGAGCGGGATGAGTAACTGAAAATTACTCGTCCCGCTTTTTTATTTCGCAAGTGAAATTAAAACTATGAATACGGCAATTTCAGCACAAAATTTAACGACTTCCAATTTTAGTCCGGCTTATCCGGCGGATGAAAAACACACGAAAGTTTTGATCTACGCCGACGGCTCGTGTCTGAAAAACGGAAGCCGGGAAGCGCAAGCCGGAGCGGGTGTCGTGTTGATGAACGAAGACGGCGGGCGCATCAAATTAAAGGCGAGTTATCTCGGAGCTTTGACCAATCAAAAAGCGGAAATTTTAGCCTGTGCCGTCGGTTTGGAATCGCTCAAACGCCCAAGTGAAGTGAAGATTTTTTCCGACTCGAAATACGTCGTCGAAACGATGCTTGGAACAAATCGGATGAAATCGAACCGAGAGTTTTAGGAGCGGTTGATTAAGGCTTGTTTGACTCACAAAATTGAATGGACTTGGATTCGATGTCATTCCGGCAATCCGTTCCAAGAAACCGCCGACACACTTTCCCGCGCCGCCGCAACCAGAAAAGAAAATCTCGAAAAAGAAACGCTCGACAGATTAGCACTGATGATGAGCGGCACGCCCGACGAAAATACGGTGCGGATGATTCACGGTGGACTGAAAACTCTAGCCGCCGCGTGTGATGGAGCAAAAAAGGCGGACGGGCAAGGCTTCAACAAATTTGACAGCGATCTCGGCAAACGGTTTGCGGGAAAGAAAGTTTTGACTGCCGGAGAAGCCTTGATTGCCCGTGAGTTTTTGTCGAAATACCGAACCCAGATTGCCGGATTCGATACGGAACTTGCTCTGCTGGTCTAACAAGAAAAAAGCCCGCCGATGAAAGCGGACAAAAAAATAGTCTGACAACAAAGGGTTTTTAATTATTTTTGAGCCAATCCTTAAAGCCCGTATCGCGGTCAAATAATAATTTCAAACCGTGTTCAATGACATCGCCCGAAGTGATTTCCGTTTTCATTCGCTCACTTGCGTAGGCGATGTATTTTTCGAGTTTGTCATTTGTCGCTTCCAAAATTTTGCCGTTTATTTTGAAAAAGTGCGTCAGGAATTAAGCATAGAGCGCGGCACGGCGACTCGCACTGATGATGAAATCTCAAAACTAAAAGGCAAACAAACGCTCAATCTTTTGAAAATCAAAGGACAGGAAAATCAATTAAAAGAATTCAGTAACCAAAAGCGGGCTTTTCCGGTTGAAATAAATGGTAAAAAATACACTCTAATCGAAATTGATTCATTGATTGATAAGACCTCGAAAGACGAAAAAAAAATTATCGGAAAAGTCAGCAAAGTTCTCGGTAAAATCGGTTTAATTGAGCCAAAGACGACGCTTAAACAGCTTGAAGAAACGAAAGCCTTTATCATCGAAAAACTCGTCGAAAAAAACGACTTGATGGAAAGGAATTTAGCAGATGAAAAATCTCTGCAAACAACGCTCGATGAATTTTTCAAAAACGACAACAATCCTGAAAAAGCAAAGATTGAGCCAAAGTTTTCCGCCGCCGAACTCGCCGAAGTCGAATCGTTAGCCTTCGATTTGAAATTAACCGATGTTTATCAGGAAAATTGGGAATACCAAAAACGATTGATTGAAGGCAATGAAGGCAAAGGTCAAAACGAAAACAATTCATACAAGGAATCAAAGGAAAATCTGATCGCCGGACGCGCTATCGCTCGTGAGGTTTTAAGCGAGATTGAAGCCGCTCGCGCCAAGGAAGAATACGCCCAATTCAAAAAGCATAAGGCTTTTCAAAAATACGAGATAATTGACCGAAAAACCGGCGCTACAAAATTCGTTTCGCTATCGGAAGTCCGTTTCGATTCGAGCGGTTCGATTTTTGACCAGACGCTGGAATATTTCCTGGAAAATCGTGAGAAAAGAAGAACCCGCCACGCGCTCGAAAAACAAGTCAAAGAAAAGGGTGCGGAACTCAAAGAAAATGTCAAAGCGGCAAATAATCTGTTACAAGTCGCCCGCGACATTGCCGGAGATTTCAAAACCAAATCATTTTTCGGCGGCACCCGGTATCATCAACCGCCGATTTTCACGCCGAGGGAATTGATAACTGTTGAACTGAGAATAATTCAAACGACGAGCAAATCCGAAGCTAAACATTTGCAGAAAATACTAAATTCGGCAGACACATCTCAAGCAAAAAATCTTTCGGAAATCTTAAAAAGTTTAGAAAGCAAAAAAGAAAATGCCATAAGCGGCGAAATTCATTCTCCCGATGAACAAAAATCGGCAGTTCAGGTTGATAAAAATGAAGCGAAATCGCAAGAAAAAGATCCAAAGATTCAAGATAATAAAACGGAAATCCTTAATCAAAACAAAGGAAGATAAAATATCCGACGAACTCTCTGCTGACCTTATTTTCTCTCTTAATTCGTAAAAAGCCGTATCCAATGGGCGAAAAACGGGTCTTCAAACCGGTATTTGATACTCCCTTTATTTTCGGCTTGACGCAAAATGTCCTGCTTTGTTAGTGATTCCAAGGCTCTGCCCAGACTTGAAGGCGAAACGCCGATTTCTCGAGTCACCTTTTTTGACTGCAAATTCTGCCCGTTTTCCCCAACTACGGCTGAAAGTGTCTTTTTCTGGATAGCCGTCAAATTGTTCCAAACCTGTGTGTAAAACGGGTCGTTTTGACTGACGATTCTTTCTAAAGTTTCATCAATCATATTTGGCGAAAGATACGCCTTTTCGGGCGCGCCGACTTTGATTTGCAACAAACGATTCCACAACGAATGCGCTAACATCTGCACGTTATAGGGGACATCTTCGGCTAAATCCAAGATTTTCAAAGTTAAATCACGCCGTTCATTTTCATCTGATTTTGGCGAGAGAAAACCGCCGAAGATAAATTTATCCGACAGAAAGCGGGAAAATTCCGTGCGCGGCAGTTCACCTATAAAAAGCAGTTTTCCCAAACGATAAAACGGACGACTGGCATCAGTAGTCATTTCGGTCAGCATTCGGGTTTTTGAACCGGCAAAAATATACGCCGTGTGTTTATGAGTTTGAATTGCCGAACGAATTTGTTTTTCTGCCGTCAGTCCCTGCGAAATTAAAATATCCTGAAATTCATCAATGATTAACGCCACCTTTTTATTCGTTTGTTCGGAAGCAAGTTCCTCTAAGCCGTTCAAGGCATCAACCAGTAAACCGATGTTGCCCGACGAAGCGGAAGCGGAAACGCCGATGGAACTTTTCCATTCGGATTGAGTCACCGAAAAACTGATTTCGGGGCGCAATGATTTGAAATACCGCTTGATTTGTTCGCCCGTTTTTTCGACGCTTCCTTTTAAAAGTCGGGCTGAATCTTCAACAATTTTCTTGACCAGACCATCAATTTCGGCGAAGGCTTCCGAGTTGTAGCGCAGGATTATTTTGCCTTCTTCGGCAGCTTTTTCCGCGACGGATTTCAAAAGCGAAGTTTTGCCGTAACGACGCGGACCGATGACAAAAAGTTTCCCGCCCGTTTCAATGGTTTGATGCAATTCTTCGAGTTCGGCAATCCGGTTAACCAGATCATGCAAACCCAATTCCCGTCCAAATTCAAAAGGATTTTCCATGGTAATTCCACTCCAAATCTATCTATTAAAGCACTTAAATCATACCACAAACTTGTGTGACGCAAAAATGCGTTATGGAGTTAAGGTGTAGAAAAAAAATCTCTCAAACGACTTCCTCGACTGATAACTTTGTCTGCACGAAAGTCTAAATTGTTAGGTAATATTAAGCGTGTTCGGAAAGCCAAAATTTTAATTGCAAACCGGAAAACAAAATCTCGCAAAAGTTTTTGTGTTTTTTTCAAAATTCTACTCAAAAAGTGCGAAAAATATTCTCTCACCCGCGAACACTGCTCAGTCTCAACAACATAAGCAGGGAAATTAAGACTCCCATTTGATTCTGGGTTTAAGGCATAAAATTTGCTCTTTGCGGGTGAGATTATTTTATGCCGGACAATACCGAAAACAACCTGAATCCAACGTTCGTTTCTGCTCAAAAAAACGATTTGACAAGAGTTGAAATCCGCGACCACATAACCCGCGAGACGGTTCGCACCGACAAAGACAAAATTTTTCTTTTCGGCGATAACTTGATGGGACGGGGTTTCGGCGGACAAGCTAAAGAAATGCGCGACGAAGAAAACGCGGTTGGCATACCGACTAAAAAAGCACCGAACAACAATCCGAATTCGTTTTTCACCGACAAGGAATTTGCCGCCAATAAGCAAGCGATTGATGAAGCCTTCAGCAAAATTCCGACCGATAAAACCGTTGTTATCCCAAAGGCGGGACTCGGAACCGGACTCGCCAATTTGCAAGAAAAAGCTCCAAAGACTTTCGCTTATCTGAACGAAAAACTTACTGAAATAGGTTTTAATAATCCGAGTAAAGAAGCCGCCAAAAACCTTGACCTAAAATCTGCCACCGAAGACAAAGTAATTGTTCATAACGCAAATATTGAAATTCCAACAGCAAAACGCCTTCTTGATTTGAACAATATCCAAACTGCCCTCCTCAAAATTTTAACGCCGACAAAGAAAGAAATTGACGCGCTGAAAATTGATTCCCGGCAAGCCTTAGCCGATTATGCCGAGCGGCTTCGGCTCGATTACAAATCAAACAAATACAATTTCCGCGACGGACTTCGGCTTTTAAGCGATTCATTGGAAAAAGGCGAACAAATCACGGTTGCCTGTTCGTGTCGCAATGGCGCAATGTGCCACGCCGATGTCATCAAAATGGCGATTGAAAAGGTCAACGCTCATCTGAAAACCACTTCAATAAACAAAATAAATCGAGCCGACCAAGCCGAAAACCTTTCCGCCGTTCAGGAAAACTCCAAGACCAATCAGATCAACCGAGTGCAAACTCTAAATCCGCGCACACAAAGGGCGATTAACGAAATCCTGAGTTATAGCGAGAATGACCGTGTTTTGGGAAAAATCAATGAAACCGACGGCAGAAACCGCAGCGAACAAGCCTCATATTTAGGGCAGTCTTCACAGTTTACCCGCGATATTTATGAGCGCGGCGCAAATATTGTGGATGGCAATTTAATTGTTCCACAGGAAAAATTGTCTGATTCGCAACCGCTGGCGATGACGACGGAAAGTTACGCCGTGAACAGACTCGGTAACATTTTGCAGAATGAATCAAAAGCCAAAGAACTCGCGCCGGTGGTTGTCGAATACGGCAATAAAATCGCGGGAATTACGGCGGACGGGGAAACAAAACTGAAAGTTTTCGGCTGGATGTATGAATCCTTAGAAGGCAAAACTGATTTTGGAGAGCGAGAAGCTGGAGAAAAGCCGAAGTTTGAAGAAACGCTTGAAAATATCCGTGTTTTGGCGGAAGAAATGCACTCGCTTGAACCGCTTGATAAAAACGAATTTGTGCCGCTGGCGGAGATTGAGCATAGCTATGCAGGCGTATCTTTTAATGAAAACAAAGGAGATAATCTGAATCAGGCGGAAATTTATGAAGAAGTAATCAGCCAAGCAGCAGTAGAACAGCAACAAGTTGAATCTTTTGAATTAGACTCTGGCGGAAAAATAAATCCCGAAGGTTTTGAGCGAATTGATTTAAGGGGGGATGTGCCGCGCATTCCCGAAGATTACACTCAAACCGAAATTTTCAAACTAATAAGTGAAACTCTGCCCGAAATTGACGGAAAACTCGAAAACGGCATTACTCCAAAAGAGATTCTTGCTCCCTTCAATGAAGCTGTTCGACAAAGCGCAAGTGATGACGCAAACAAGCGGCTTGAAAACATCTATCAAAAACAGAAACTCAATCAATCTGCATCGAAACAATTTAGCGAAAAGACGCTTGATTCAAACCTAAGTATTGA
>Ga0136623_10000746_pt1 | contig 10252 bp, 10 predicted proteins | sample AntDrymUQ4492106_2_FD_104656 | JGI IMG/M metagenome (GOLD analysis project Ga0136623, IMG submission 104656) | Polar desert sand microbial communities from Dry Valleys, Antarctica - metaG UQ449 (21.06) | ecosystem: Environmental > Terrestrial > Soil > Desert | place: Antarctica: Dry Valley...
AATGACGCCGACATAGAGGCCGATCAGAGTGAAGCTTAGGAGCGTGCCTGATGAGACACGCGTCGTGACGGCGGCGACGGGAATCGACGTGGCGAAGGGAATCGAGTTACTCGAGAGCAACGCGATCTCGTACGCTTCACCGTGCACCCACGGATAAGCGAGCGTCAGCACCGCGCTTCCGAGCCGGGGAATGCGAGGAGATGGCGAAATGGTGTAGGGCCAGATCGCGTCGTTGATGTTGACCTGGGCGAGCGTGATCGCTTCGGGGCTGGTGTTGCGCAGGTGGAGCTCGATCTCGCCAGGGCGCAGGATGGTCCGGCCGAACTGAACCGTCTCTATCGGAGCAGCGGGCGCGACATTCAGCCCGGCGCCGTCGGTGCGCACGAACAGCAGGATCACCGCGGCGAGGAGCACGAGCGGCACCAGTAGCGCGGCGATCATGCGGAATCCCGGCGTTCTCCTGTCCGGAGGTGAGACACTGACGTCCGGCCGGCTATCCGGATCGGGCGGCTGCGGTGTGCGGCGCTGGGCGGATGTAGGAATCACGTCAGCCCTCCACCTCGAAGATCCCGGTCCATCCCAGCTCCGCGAACTCGGTCTTGTGCGCGTGGAACATGTAGCGCCCGGGATGCTTGAAGCTGAACTCCAGAATCCCGCGCTGGCCCTGCATCTGAGCGATCGTATCCGTGAACTCGGCCGGCGTCAGGCTGGTGCCGGTCGGATAGTACTGGAAGAAGTTGGCGTGCAGGTGGAACGAGTTGCTCTGGTCGTACTCGAGGGTGTTGGCAAGGTAGAGCCGCACCGTCTCTCCGACCTTCAGCTGGATCGGATGCTTGTCGTAGTGGAAGGGAATGCCGTTGACCTGGTAAAAATCGTTGGCGCCGTCGAAGTCGACGTCGTACCCGCTCATCACCATCACGAGCTCGTGGTCAACGCGCGGACGGCCTGCTTTCGGATCGATGATGAAGGCGCCGTAAAGCCCTTTCGCGATGTGCTTGGCGAGCGGCGCCGTGTGACAATGGTAGAGATGGAATCCGAACGGCTCGGCGTCGAACTCGTAGACATGACGCTTCCCCGGCGCGACCACCCCTGATCGAGCATCGAACACGCCGTCGATGAGACCCGGGTGTATTCCGTGAAAGTGGATGCTGTGCGGGTGATCGCCCGTGTTCACCAGCGTGATGCGGACGCGGTCACCCTCGCGTACACGGATCGTCGGGCCGGGAATCCTACCATTGTAGGTCCAGGCGGCGAATTCCACGCCCGGCACGACTTCGATCGTCTTGTTCTCCACATCCAGCGTGTACTCGCGGAGCGTCTGGCCATTCGCCATGGTGCTGACGATGCCGGGATCGAAATCGGTCAGCACCTTCGTCGGATTGAACCCGTTTGCGTCGTGGTTCACTTCACCGACGACGGCAGGCATCGGGTGCGCGCCATCGCCGTGCATGGCGTGGGATACCGGTGCCTTCTGGACAGGATTGGTGGAGTCGGGATTCGCTGAGTAGAGCTCGTCCGGGAGGGAGAGCGCTGCCGCTCCGATGACTCCCGCTCCGCCGATACCCGCCCTGAGAAACGTGCGCCGCGATACGCCCCGATCCGCGCTCATGGCGACTGCCTCGCAAAGGGATGCTCGAAGCTCAAATACGCGAACACGCCTCGCTCGCCGCGGCTCGGGCCGATCCCGAAGGGGAATGCCAGACCCGGCACGATCTGGAGGCCGGAACGGAGATTGATCGCAGTGCGCAGCCCGGGCGAAAGCAGAAACTCGGTGCCGCGCTCCGTTTGCCGCGGACCCCTGACCTCCTCCGTGGCTGACCAGATGCTCTCGAGCATCAGGTTGAGCCTCGGATGGGCGAGCCAGATGACGCTCTGCCCGAGAGCGTAACCGCGACTCGCGGCGGTATTGCCGAAGATGTCGCGGGCGCGTGGGGTGTAGCTCACGCCGGCATTGGAATGCGCCACCAGTCGCGGGGCAAGCTTGGCACTGAGTGGCAGCTTGACCTGGAAGCCGGCTCCGCCCGACCCAAGGGCGCGGCGACTGTCGCCGGTGGGGAGCAATACGGTCGCATTCGGAGCCAGCGCGAGTGCGTGGTCGCCTCCTCCGATCTGATAGCGGTACGTGACGGCGATGTCTCCGATGCCGGTCCCCGTCGCCAGCGGATCATCATTGTGGGCGAGCGGCACGGTGTAACTCAGCTGGTGGGCCTGCCCGGCCAGCGGCCACTCCTGCGTGAACGCGTACATCCAGGCCGCGCTGCCGGCCGAGCGGGAAAAAGTACTGATGTGCTGAACGATCCCCCGCTCCTGGTTGTACGCTTCCTCGACCAGGAAGCTGTTGTCTTCGATCGGGGGCGGCGCGTCGGGGACTGGAGTCGCCGGCGGGGACTGAGCGGCGAGGGGAAGCGCTGCGCTGACGAGGAAAAGAACGACAGAAAGTCTCATTGTGGCTGGTCCGCGTCGGAGTCATTGCGCCGGACCGAGCCACGGGCATGAAGCACATTTTCCGGAAAACCGTAGCCCATGCAAACCGTGGAGTATGTCCTGACGCAATTATAAGTTAGGACACCCTAACTCCGGATGCAAGACCACCGCCGGGATAACCGTTTGTTTGCAGCCAGGTCGCACCCGGAACCCCCGGATTGCTAGAGCAAGGTTCCGCGAAGAAGAAGGAGCGCGACGTAGAAGTAGAGTGTGAGTCCGGTGACGTCGACCAGTGTCGCGACAAACGGGGCGCTCGCGCTCGCCGGATCGAAGCCGATCCGCTTCATGATGAACGGCAGCATCGCCCCCGCCAGAGAGCCGAACGTCACCACTCCCAGCAGAGCGATGCCGACGGTGAGCGCTATCAGCATGTAGTGCTCACCGTATCCGCCCGCGATTCCGAGCCGCTGCCATACGATCACGCGCAGCATTCCCAGCACACCGAGTATCAGCCCGAGCGCGACGCCGAACAGGATCTCGCGCCGGAACACTCTCCACCAGTCCCTCAGCCTGATCTCCTGCAGAGCGAGGGAGCGGATGATCAGTGACGTCGCCTGGGAGCCGGAATTGCCCCCCGAGCTGATGATCAGCGGAATGAAGAGTCCCAGGACGATCGCCTTCTGAAGCTCAACCTCGAAGTACTGCATTGGGAAAGTGGTCAGCATCTCTCCAACGAGCAGCGCCGCGAGCCATGGCGCGCGCTTTCTGATCGCCGTGCCGAATCCGATCTGCGAGTAAGGCTCCTCGAGCGCCTGCATGCCGCCGAACCGCTGAACGTCTTCGGTGTGCTCCTCGAGCAGCGCATCGATGACATCGTCGACCGTCACTACGCCCTGGATCACGCCGGCATCGTCGACGACCGGCACCGCGACGAGATCGTACTCCGCCGTCAGCCGCGCCACCTGCTCGCGGTCCGCATCCACCGGCACCGTGACGACTTCCTCCCAGGCGATGTCGGATACCCGCGCGCCCTCCGGAGCGGCGAGCAGCTCGCGCAGCGACATCACGCCGCGCACGCGCCCCGCGCCATCGGTCGTATAGATCGCATTCATCGCCTCGCGCCGCTCCGACCGCGCGATGCGCCGGACAGCCGCAAGCGCTTCCTCCACCGGGGTGTCTTCGGACACCGATACGAACTCCGTCGTCATCAGACCGCCGGCGGTGTCCTGCTCGTATGCCAGGAGCTTCTCGGTTTCCGCCCTCTCGGCCGCGGGAATCGCCAGCAGGATCTCGTCGGCGCTCTCGTCCTCGAGATCCTCCAGCGCATCCGCCCGGTCGTCGGGCGTCATCTCCGTCACGATCTCGGCGGCCTGACGCGCGCTCATCGTTTCGAGGAGCTCCGTGCGCAGCTCTTCCTCGAGGTACTCGAGAACGTCGGCCGCCCTCTCGACCGGCAAGGCCGAGATGAATGCCGCTACCCTGTCGCGGGGGAGCGCCTCCGCAATGTTGGCGAGGTCAGCGGCGTGCATCTCCTCGGTCTCCACGGCGAGCGCTTGCGGATTTTCCTCGAGGAGCTCGAGAATGTCGGGCGCGACGAGCGCCGCCAGAGGACGGCCGGCGTCGGGGTGGAACTCCGAATTGTGAGCCGGGGTCTTCACGGCGCGATCGGAAGGGTTCGCCTGTCGTCGGTGGCGCCGGTCACTTCGTAGCCCGCGACAGCCACCGCATCGCGTATCGCTTCGGTAGTGACGCTCCCGTCGTGCTCGATCACCGCTTTGCCGATCGAGACATCAGCCCCTGCGATGCCAGGCACTCCCGCGAGGGAAGTGAAAACCGCCTTCACGCAATGCGCGCACGTCATGCCGGCGATGGAGACGGTAGTCGTCATGCGCGTAATATAAAGTTGTCTAGCCGCCTCGCCTGACCCGGGGAACCGGCGGGACCTTCTTTCTCGAGACGAACGTCTTCTCCAGTCCCGGAATGAATACATCGTAGCGCGAGCCCGGCTCCCACATCACCCATCCATCATAGCCCGCGTCGTAGACCGCCCGCTTCTGCTCTTCGATCTCGTGCGCGCCGTACCTGGGAGCGCCAATGCTGAAAGCCTGTAGCCAGGGGCGGACATGCTCACCGGTAATTCCCAGCTTCTCATCCCGCTCTCTCGCGCGGGAGATAGCGAGGTGAATGATGTCGTAGGGCCTGGCGTTGGGTCGCTCGATGTTGAACGAGCCGCGCGGGTAATGAGAAGGGTAGACCATCGGCAGCATCACATCGACGGCTTTGGCGAGCGGCTCCCACGCCTGTCCGATCTCGAGCGCCCCATTCACGGTTGTGACCAGACCGAAGACGTCCGCCGTCGTGCGGATCCCGGCCTTCGCGTATCGCGCTCTGGCCGCGCTAAGAAACTCGGCCAGCACCTGCGGCTTGGTCCTGCCGTTCTGTCCGGGGAAAACCTGCCGCGGCAGACTCCTGTAGGGCTCGGGAAAGCGGATGTAATCGAACTGGATCTCGCCGAATCCCATGCGGATCGCCTCATCGCCGACGCGCAGGTTGTACTCCCAGATCTCGTTCGCGTATGGATTCACCCAGCTGAGTCCCTGCTTGTCCCGCCAGGGCGATCCATCGGGCTGGCGAATGACGTGCTGGGGATTGACGCGCGCGGCGACGGAATCCTTGAACACGACGATGCGGGCAATCGGCAGTATCCCGTGCGCGCGAACGGTGTCCACGAGCTCCTTCATGTTTCTGATGTGCGCCTGTGAGCCGGCGTTCTTGCGCAGCAGCGGATCGCTCGAGGCGAAGTTCAACCCGAACTCGTCCTTGACGTCGATGACGAGCGCGTTGATCTCCGTCGAATCAGAAATGCCGATGAGGTGCTTGAGGCGCCTGTTGTTCACCGCGTAGCGGAATACGTAGAGTCCGCGCGCGGCGAGAGTTCCGCGAATCAGGGAATCGAGTACCGGAGAAGTGGGGTGGCTGCCCGCCGAAAGCGCGCGCGCCGGCGCGGTGGCGGTCGGCGTGGAGGTCGCGGCTGTGACCGGACCCTGCGCGGCAGCATTCACAGGCTGCGCCGGGGACACGCCTGTAGCCGTACCGGTTGGTGCGGGGCTCACCGGGACCGGGGCGGGGACGGTAGTCGCCGCACTGTCGGTGGAACCCGGCAGCGGCTTGGTGGTGGCCACGTCGCGGGTGCCCGCGCACCCGAATGCAGCGATGGCGAGAAGGAACGGCGGCAGTTTCTGCAGGTGCATCATATCTATTGTATTGACGGGAGGTGTAGTGAATCTAATCACGCTCCCGCCGGAGAATCGTAAGTCGCTGGTCAGTATATATTTGGGCACCGATGCGATCCTTTTTCGTCCTTGTCCTTGCGGTGGCTGGAGGCTGTGCCCTTCCGGCGCCACCGCCGCCGCTGGCGGAGTTCCTCGTTTCGGCGGGCGATCAGACCTACTGGGTCCAGAGCGATCATCTCGGACTGAAGATCCGGGGATCGCCGCTCATTCTTGCCCGTAGCGGCGGTCGCTACTACGAGGTCTACGTCGGGGAGGTCGATCTCTCGTATCCGCGGGCGCTGTTCGCCGCCGAGCGAGTATTCCGGCGGGAAATCGCGACCGGCGATTCGGCGGTGATCTTCGAGGATTCGGCCATGCTTGCACTCGCAGCTGACTACCGGCGCGGGCACCCTGGTCAGCGGCTCCTCGCACCCGACGAGGAACCGGATGACGAAGTCGACATCGCCGCCGTCGGCGAGACGGACATACTGAACGTCCTCGGAGGGTACGTCGCTCTCGAGCATCGGTTGTCGGTCGGCCGCGCGGATCGAGGAGATCAGGACGACACGACGCGCACCGTAGTGGATATCCGGAGCGGCAATCGTGTCACTCTGGAGCACGTGCTCGCCGACTCGAGCGTGCGGGAAGCAGCAGGCGAAGGGAGCTTGGAGACGCGCAGGTGGAAGCACGGTGGCTACGATGTCGTATCCCGGTACGACTCGGCACGCAAAAGCAACGCGCTGCTGTTGCGCGATCGCCGGGGCAGGGAGTGGAAGCTCGGGACGATCGCGTCGAGCTTCGTGCAGATATTCTGGCTCGACAACCCCGAAGTCGACGCAAAGACGCGATCGGCGCTCTCGAATGCTTTCAACGACGCGACGGCTTACGGTGGAGCCGTCAAGCACGTCTCGCGGAAGCGATGGCCGCTGCGCACCCCACCCGCGACCTACCCGCGCACGAACGGCCGGCGCGCTTGACCCAATCAAAGCAGGCGCGGGCGGTCAGCGAAACACAGCACGAGACCGCGCAGCTGATGATGCCGCAGCACGCGAACGTTCTCGGTCACGTGTTCGGTGGGGTGATGCTCTCGATGATGGACACGACGGCAGCCGTTTCAGCGATCCGGCACGCGCGGATGGCCTGCGTCACCGTGTCTGTGGACCGGGTGGATTTTCGCGAGCCGATCCACGTCGGCGACCTCGTCATCATGAAGTCGAGCGTCAACTTCGTCGGCAAGACGTCAATGGAGATCGGCGTCCGCGTCGAGACGGAGAACCTGGTAACGGGACTGAGGCGCCACACCAACTCGTGCTACCTCACTTTCGTCGCGATCGACCGCAACGGAAAGCCGGTACCGGTGCCTCCGCTCAGGCCCGAGACCGACGATGAGCTGCGGCGGTTTCAGGCGGCGAAAGAAAGGCGGGAGAGACGGTTACAGGAGAGGGTCGCGGAAAACAAGCGCTGACTCGCTACGTGACGCGGTTACGGGGCGCGGTTGACCAGCGGCCTCTGATTGGAGATCGGCATCGAGCGGCGGAACAGCAGCTGGAGCTTTTCGTCGGTGAGCGACTGCATCACCTTCTCGCGCGACACACGCGAGGTGACGTTGCGCGACTCCGGACCGTTCCAGATCTCCCACGCGTAGCGGTCGAGCCGTGCCGTTTTCCCCACGGGATGATGAAACACCACCATCGCGTTGCTGGCGCCGGGGACCTGCACCTCGACTCCCCAGTTGGTACCATCAGGGGCGCGGAACGGTTTTATCACTCTTGCCATTTGTAGTCTGGTTTCGGTTTAAGCGTGAGACTGTGCTGAGGGGAACGTACCAGGAAACTTAAAGGGGATCCAAGTTCTGAGTCCTGAGTTGTGAGTCGCAGGTAAAGAGTGGTTGTGAGTCAGTGTAACTGAAAACCACTGAAAACTTGAACTGACGACTGTTCACTCAAGACTTGGATCCCCTCCAGGTGACCTCGTGCTCATTGGTGAAGCGACTCCGCAAGCTCGGTGTCGATCCGTTGTCGACCGACGAACCCCGCATCCAGCTCGTGCCAGTATTGCACCTTTGGCTCGCCGAGCATCCAGCAGTAGTAGACAGGCTTGCCGTCGCGCACGCCGGGGAAGTCCACCAGCCCCGTGTCCAGTCCCTTGCAGACCACGCCGAGCTCCGCCAGCTCCGCGATGTAACCTTCGATCTCCACCGCCAGTCGCTGCGCTTCGGTCTGGAGCAGCTCCGCGATGGCGTCCGGGCGCTCCGGGCTCGACCCGACGGTCGCGAGCTCGAACTCGCGCACCTTGTCTTCCCACGAGCGATGTCCGCGCACCAGGTCGTCCACGATCTTCGAGACGAGCGGCAAGGTGCGATTTGCTTCTTCAACCGAGAAGGTCTTCTCCATCATCGTACGGTGGCGGATTGACGAAGCGGGGTCAAGCCTCCGCAGTCAATCTCCCTCCGCCGTCTCGAACGGAATCTCTATCTCCATTCCGTCGCGGGCGATCACCGTCGCGGGAAAGATCGCGCGCGCCTCGCGCTCCAGCTCCGAGGTGTCACGTGAGTAACGCGCCGACACGTGCGTCAGCACCAGGCGCCTGACCGCCGCCTTCGCGGCGACCTCCGCCGCGCCCCGCGCAGTCGAGTGACTCGTCTCCACCGCGCGCTGTATCTCCTCCTCGGCGAATGTCGCCTCGTGCACGAGGACATCGGCGCCGGTCGCGGTTGCAACGGTGCTTTCGGATGGGGCCGAATCCCCCGTTATCACCACACGGCGGCCGGGGCGGGTCGGTCCAACGAGCTCGGACGGCTGGACTATCCGGCCGTTATCGAGAGTGATGGCTTTCCCCTTGTGGATGCTTCCCCAGAGCGGTCCCTCCGGTATCCCCATCTCGCGGGCTTTTTCGGGGTTGAACCGGCCCAGCCTGGTTTCCTCGGCGATGTGGTAACCGATGGCGCTCCGGTCACCGTGCTCGACGGTGAAGGGGATCACAGCATAGCCATTGCGCTTGAGCGGAGTCTCCGCCGTCAGCTCGAACACGTTGATCGGGAAATGCTGCTTTTCGCTACCAAGAGTGATCGCGCGCCACAGCATCTTTTCCGACCCGGCGGGTCCGTAAAGATTCATCGCTTCGGTGCGGCCCTGTAACGCCAACGTCCGCAACAATCCGGTGACGCCGAGTATGTGGTCGGCGTGCATGTGGGTAAAGAAGATGTCGGAGAGGGAGAAGCTGATCCCGTAGCGCATCATCTGCCGCTGGGTTCCCTCGCCGCAATCGAACATCAGCGTCTCGCCTTCGCGAATCAGCGCGATCGACGAAACATTGCGTTCGACCGTGGGTCTGGACGCGGAAGTCCCGAGGAAGCGGAGGGTCATCGACATGAGTCCGGAAATATACCGGCGCCCGGCTACGTCTTCCTGGCATCGAATACTGACTCCAGCTATATCACAGGAGAGATCATCTCATTGTTGGGGGGAGATACCACCGCCGCCTGAGGAGGCTCAACATGAAATTATTTTGTTTGCTGAAATTGGCTGTGATCGGGTTCGCTGTCGCCGGCTGTGATTCTTCCAACACCCTTGGACCGCCGCCTGACCTTGAATACGCCGCGGCGACGCTGGAGAGAGCGACCTGGTTCAATACGAACCGGCTTTGTTTGTAAGGCCTGGTGTTACGTTCGAGACGCCCGCGCGTCCTTTCCCGAATGCCCGACTTGTATCGCGAAGCCGGGCAAAGAGTTACGAAGCAGGTACGATATTCTGGCCTTGACTTCGGGTGCGGATCCGCTAGTTTGACTGGAGAGCGGCCCCGCGTTGTTCCGCGGGGCTTTTGCTTTGATCCGGTGCGACGGGTCAGCCCCACCAGCTGTAGGGATAGTCCGTCGCGTTCGCGCGGGGCTGTAGCTCAGCTGGGAGAGCGCTGCAATCGCACTGCAGAGGTCAGGGGTTCGATCCCCCTCAGCTCCACTGATGTAACGAAAACTGATTAGTTGCCCGCCGCCGTTCGGTAGGACGTAGAGTTCCAATGACGGCGCGCGTGGCACGATTAGGCGGGAAACCGCCCCATAGAATCGCCGCAATCTCTTACGAGCTTGCGGCGTTTGCTTTTTAACTGATCTCGCGCTTCAAAGAACTCGCGACGCCGTCCCGCTATCACGCCTCCACCAGAGGAGTCGTGCTGCGCGTTTGATTGAACGCGCGCAGGCTGATCGACTCGGCCTGCACGATCAGCGATGCGAGCACCGACCGTCCGACTCCGGAAGCCGGCCTGGGAGCGAGCGACGCCTTCAGGCGCTCGTCGATGATCTCACGCAGGATCTGGTACTCCCGCTTGACCGCGGGTTCGCCCCACCCAAGCCGGAAGCGCTGGAGGCCGTGCCGCTCCGAGATGTGCCGCTGAATCTCGGCGCCGTCTCTCATCAGCTCGGAGCGATCACCCTCCGTACTGCCGAGGACGACCAGTGCCTGCGCGGCATCCGCGAGCCACGTCCGGTAATGATCCTGGAGCTGTACTTCGCTGATGTGAGCGGCCGTCGGAAAGACTTCCGGGTCTGCCCGCAGTCTTTC
>Ga0136623_10000747_pt1 | contig 10246 bp, 8 predicted proteins | sample AntDrymUQ4492106_2_FD_104656 | JGI IMG/M metagenome (GOLD analysis project Ga0136623, IMG submission 104656) | Polar desert sand microbial communities from Dry Valleys, Antarctica - metaG UQ449 (21.06) | ecosystem: Environmental > Terrestrial > Soil > Desert | place: Antarctica: Dry Valley...
CGTAATAGCTCTCGCGCAGCCGGACCGCGCAGGAAACCTTGGCCGGCGCGCCCGCTCCGCTCACCAGCAGGTAGTCCACCTCGTCGCCCCCTCGCAGTACTTGCAAGCTGTGGTCATGCCCCGCGACGAATGCCAGTGGCGGCCGCCCCGCGAACGCACTGCGAAGCGAGTCGCGCATAGTGCGATTACCGGACGACATAATGTCCTGGCTCCGTCCACCGAATCGGCGAAACGGGCCGGTGACACCACAATAGCTTCCGTGCTCGCCGCCGGTGATGAGGGGATGATGTGCCGCGACTATCACAATCCGAGCATCTCCCGATGGACGGACCTGGGCTCGCAAGGCGTCCGTCACCGCCGCCATGGTATTCACCGGACAGTTTGAAACGGAGTCTCTGACGATGAAGCTGTGCAGCCACCATTGGGTGTCGAGCGAGACGAGCCTCAGCCGTCCAAAATCTGTCGAGACAGGTCCAGGGCAGCCGTTGCCCGGGAGCAGACGCACACCCCGGCCGCGCGCGAGCGACGCGATGAACTGTTCCTGCAGGCGGATGGCGTAAAGCCCGAACGGCCCCGAATTGGACCAGTCGTGATTGCCGGGGAGAAATATTCCCTGGGCGCCAGGTGGCACCGCTCTCACCTGTGCTTCCACTCTGCGTCTGGCGTCCGCCCATTCAGCGGCGCCTTCCGCGGGAATCCCAGCGGGATAGATGTTGTCGCCGAGGAAAACGATGACCGATCTCTCGGGGGCAGCAGCTGCCTGGGCCGTTAAAGAATCCAGTGGAGGACCGACCTGACGCGGATCGGGCTCGCCCGCGTCTCCGATGAGGAAAAGCGTCGTCTCGATTTCTTCCGGCGGAAGCTCCCAGAGCTTGACTTGCTGGCGGCATCCAGCGAAACCGCCCACCCCCAGCGCGCATAGCACGGCAACGGCAACCTTGAGCCGGGCGTTGCCTATCCAGTTTTCGAGTAAGGTCATTCTTTCCCGTCGATAGCCAGTCACGTTCGCCTTTTCAAATCTGCTCCGACGGGCACAGTCCGGGCCAGCCCGCGTACAAATGAGTACCAAGTGGGCTGTCCGCGATGCAACAACAGCAAGCAGGCGTGAGATTTAGCAGATTCTGTCAGGTATGTTGCAGGCGTCCAATTTGCATTGGAGCGGGCTATGCCCTTTTTTCGACGGTTCGTGGACCTTTTTTCGCTGGGATCGGAGACCCCCATCCTGCGGCTGGTGGCCTATTACGCCGGCCTCGGTCTCGTCATTCTGACCCTTGCCTACTTCTTTCCCGAGTCCGAGCGACTGTTGCTGGGACGCGGCTCCGCAACGCCCGGACAGACGCCTTTGATCCTGGAGGATGGGCTCACGCCCGCCCCGACACCGAGTACGCTGGCGGCCGGATCGCTGCTCGAATTGGCAGTCACCACGACGCTCGTTCTCATCGGCACGATCCTGCTAATGCTTCCGGTGACGTGGGTGTACATGTCGGCCCGCCACGTTCCTGGCCACAGCCAGGCGGTCGTCCAGACACTGATCATACTTCCGCTGGTGGTGGCTGGAATCGTTCTGATCGTGCGAGACAGTCTCGCGCTCGCCTTCAGCTTGGCGGGCGTGGTCGCGGCAGTGAGATTCCGCACCAATCTCCGGGATACGCGTGATGTCGTCTTCATTTTCCTCTCCATCGCGGTCGGGTTTGCGGCGGGGGTCCAGACGCTAGCGGTGGGAGCCATACTGACCATCACCTTCAACTTCGTGATGCTCCTAACCTGGCGCTACGACTTCGGACGGAACGTGCTGACGCCTACCGCCGCGTCGAAGTGGTCGGGGCCGCTCGTCAGTCTGGCGAATACGGGCGAATACGACGCCGTTCCGGATCGTGACCTCGTGCTCAGCCTCTCTCCGCAGAGCGCCGATTCCCTGGCTGAGCGCTTCGAGCGCGTCAGTGAGGTGCTGGGCAAGCGTAAGAAACCCAGATATAGCTCGGTCCTGTCGATCACGACCAATGACGTTGGCGATGCGCAGCCGCTGGTCGAGTACGTGCTCGACAAAATGGCCAGGCGCTGGAAGCTCGATGAGGTGGTGACGAACACCGGCAAGCCATCGGAGGTCTACTATATCCTCAAGCTGAAAAAATCGGTGACTCGAGACGAGTTCCTCACGGCGATACGCGACAACGCGAGCGAGAAGATCGAGCACGTCGATCTCGAGACTCGCGATACGGTCGACGAAGAGGTCAGCGTATCAGCATGACGCTTCTCCGTGCCGTGGCGACGCTCGTCGCAGTCGCGGCGGTGGCATCCGGGTGCCAGCGCCGGGGGGAGATCAGCGAGGCCGAGGCGGCCGTGCTCGAGGACCGGGCCAGACGTCTTGCCGCCAGGCTCGCCGGCAACGAGGTGGACACCACCGAGAGTGGGATCCTGGCGCGGTGGGTTCTTCCAGCGGAGCTCAAGGAAATATCGGGGCTAGCCGTCACCGCGAAAGGGAACCTGCTCGCGCACAACGACGAACAGGGCAGGGTGTTTGTCATCGACCCCAAGCGTGGCGTGGTGGTGAAGCAATTCATGCTCGGCAAGGGAGACCTGCGCGGTGACTTCGAAGCCATCGCCGTGAGCGGGCAGGAGATTTTCATGCTGGTGAGCAACGGCACGATCTACCGGTTCCGCGAAGGTGCCGACGGCGAGAGCGTGTCGTATACCACGATCGACACGAAACTCGGTCGCGAATGCGAGTTCGAGGGAATCGCCGTCGACGGCCCCAAGCAGCTCGTGCTGCTCCCTTGCAAGAATGTCTCGAAGAAAGGGCCGAAGGGTCAGCTCGTCATCTATCGCTGGAGCCTGAAGGGAGGACCGTCGCAGCAGCCAACGATGCTTACCGTTCCGCTCACCCTGCTCATTGGCCCGAACGGCTGGAAGAGCCTCCATCCGTCCGACATGGCAATCGACCCGGTGACGAAGAATTACGTCCTCATCGCCGCGCAGGAGAAGGCGCTCATCGAGATAACCGCCGACGGAGGGGTGGTGAGCGCAGGCCCGCTACCGGAAGCAAGTGAGCAGGCCGAGGGACTCGCGATCACCAGCGACGGAATCCTGATCATCAGCGACGAGGGCAATCGGAACCTGGCGACGATCACTTTGTACCGCTGGCCATTTCAGACCGCGGGGACGAGCATTTCGTCGACTGCTCCGGCGGACACGACGCGATGAGCGCGACGCGCCGCGTCCACCACGGCGCGCTCGGGATAGGGCTCGTTCTCGCGTCGCTCGCGTCAGTCGAGTTGAATTCCCAGGAGCGTTCAGCTGGCGCCTCCCTGCGTGACACCACTTTGGCCGCGAATACCCGCTTCGAGGCGGGACGCTTGCACCGCTTTTTCATGGGCGACAACTACCGCGATGAATGGTCGACGCTCATCACCGTTCCCTTTCTGGATCTGAGGTCGTTCGCCGGTGGACTTCGCGCCGTGAAAACCGGGGGCGGCAGACAGACGCTGAACCTTCGCTTCGAGACGAGCAACGGCACCGAGTACGTGTTTCGGCCGGTGAACAAGGGACTCATTCTTCCCGACGAATACCGCAATACGGTGATCTGGGATCTGATCGCCGACGCCCGCAGCGCCCTGCATCCGACGGCACCTCTGGTAGCCAGCCCGATCCTCGGCGCCGCGGGCGTCCTCCGCCCGACCCCGACTCTGTTCGTTATGCCTGACGACGCCTCGCTCGGCAAGTTCCGCGAGGAGTTCGCAGGTAAGCTGGGGACCATCGAGGAGGTGCCGGGCACTCCCGACAAGGCGCGCGGGTTCGCCGGGGCGGTCAAGATCATCGAAAGCGACGAGCTTCTCAAACGGATCAACCGCGATCCTGCTGAACGCGTCGACGTCCGCGCGCTCCTCACCGCCCGGCTCGCGGACATGCTCGTAAACGACAACGACCGGCATCCCGGCCAGTGGGAGTGGGCACGCCTGAACTCGGCTGCCGACGCGCCGTGGGTTCCAATTGCGCGCGACCGGGACAAGGTCATCCACTCAGTGGAAGGGTTCCTGCCGGGGCTCGCACGCATCGCCAAACCGAGCATCATCACGTTCGATGCGAAGTATGCCAGCGTCAATGCGCTTATTAGTGGAGCTCGCGACTTCGATCGCAGACTGCTGGTGGGGCTGGAAAAACCGGTATGGGACTCCGTCGCCGCGGCGCTGGTACGCAACATCAGCGATCCCGTGATCGAGCGGGCCGTCAACCGGCTGCCAAGGGAGTACGCGCCCTCGTTCGCCGAGATTTCGGGGAAGCTCAAGACGCGTCGCGACAGCCTTCCCAGCCTCGCGGCGCGATACTACGACGTAATCGCCGCCGCCGCGGACATTCACGGCACGGATGGCGACGAATGGGCCACAGTGCTCCGCTCGGGGGACGGCTCCGTGGATGTGGGCATTCAGTCCGGGAATCGCGCACCGCACTTTCGCCGCCGCTTCGACGCCGGGCAGACCAGGGAGATTCGCCTCTATCTGCACGGTGGAAACGACGTCGCGATCGTGCGCGGCAATGTCGCGCACAGTATTCCGGTACGAATCATCGGCGGCCCCGGCACCAATACCCTCCTCGATTCGTCTCGGGTCGGCGGACGAACAGCTCCGACCTACCTTTACGATGCGGGCACGGTGCGCAGTGCGAGGTACGATGGCGACAGCGCCGACAAGCGAGAGATCGATGTTGCGAACCTGCCCTTCGACCGGCGACCGTGGGCGCCGGCCTACGGCGAGCTGGCGCCAGCGCAAAAGGATTACGGAACACAGCTCCGACCCGTTGGGAACATCGGGAGCGGTCACGGCCTCGGGCTGGTGACGCGAATCGGGGTCGCGCGCTACACCTACGGATTCCGCCGGGTCCCGTACGCGACAATGACGATGGCGGACGTTGCCTACTCGACCGGCATCAGGGGTTTCGACATCGCACTCGGCTACGACCGGCGGCTGGAGAGCTCATCGTTCCATATTCCGGTGTCCGCTCGGATGACACAGCTCGAGGTCGTCGAGTTCCGGGGTCTGGGGAACGACGTTCCGGAAATCGAGGTAAGCTTCGACGATGTGAGACAGCGTCAGTGGAGCTTTCGGCCGGCTCTTGGTGTCTCGCCCAACAGCAGGAGCGACATTTCAGTCGGACCGCTCATCCGCTACACCAGTACGGACAGCACTGCTAATCGCTTCATCTCACAGCAGCGCCCGTATGGGTTCAGCAGTTTCGGCCAGGCAGGTCTTCAGCTCAAGGCCCACTATGACACTCGACGCGACGAGCTGCCGGATCTCGGGGGAGGCACCGAGCTCCTCATGCTTGAAAAGAACTATCCGGCCGTCTGGGGCAAGCTGGACTTGGCCGCGAGCGCTTACCCTGGCGCGCTCGACGTAGCGACGGCGTACCAGAAGATTGGCGGCGCCGTGTCCGCGTATCTGACCGCGCCCATACTCCCCCGGACGGTGCTTGCTTTGCGAGCGGGGGGCGAAAAGCTCTTCGGAGACTTTCCTTATTTCGACGCCGCGTTCATTGGCGGATCACGCTCACTGCGCACGGAGCACCGTCAGCGATTCGCCGGCGACGCGTCCCTCTACGGGACGTCGGAGCTGCGTGTGCCGATCGCCAATTTCCCGCTCATCCTGCCGCTCGATGTCGGAGCGATCGGCTTCGTGGATGTCGCGCGGGTATATGTAGATGGTGAATCCCCCGGCGGCTGGCACCAGGGTTCGGGTGCCGGTTTCTGGATCGGCCTGGTCAGTCGGGACTTCGCGTTGAGTGTCGTGCGCACGAACAACCCGGATCGCCGTACGCTGACGACCATCGGGTTCGCCTTCTAGAATCCGTGCTCCTGATCGCGCGCAGGGTTCCGCCATGTGCGCGAATGAGCCGGCGCCAAATTTCGCCGGCACTTCCAGCGCTGTTCTTCTGCCTGGGGTGCAACTCCCGCGATTTCGGTCTCGAGCGAACGGCGCCACCAGCTGACGCTCCAGCTGAGGAGGTGGCGATGGCCGGAGCAAAGTTCATGATCGGAGTCGGTGATATCGCCCAGTGCGACGACACCGGTGACGAAGCGACGGCGAGCCTTGTCGACAGCGTTCTCAGGGCGAACCAGGCGGCGGACGTAGAGACAGTCGTCTTCACTCTTGGCGATCATGCGTATCCTGAAGCGTCCATCCAGTATCTCACGCAGTGCTTTACGCCATCGTGGGGTGATCCGAAAAAAGGAATCATGAAGGTCATCCGCCCATCGGTCGGCAACCACGACTATCAGGCTGACCGCGCCGCTCCGACCTATCGTTATTTTGGCGACCGCATCGGACCGCGGGGCAAGGGGTACTACAGCTACGGGGTTGGCGACTGGCACGTGATCGTGCTGAACAGCGAGCTGGCCGTCGAAGGATCGGACGCCGAGAAACAGGCCCAGCTCGAGTGGCTTCGCCAGGACGTTGCCGATCACCGGCAGCTTTGCACGATGGCCTATTTTCACAAGCCGCTCTTCAGCTCATCGTACCGGCAGGGGATCCGGGAGATGCGCGCAATCTGGACGATACTTTACGATGCGGGCGTCGATCTCATTCTCAGCGGCCATGACCACCACTACGAGCGGTTCGGGGCACAGAATCCGGCCGGTGAGGCCGACTCGGTGAAGGGAATCGAGCAGATCCTCGTCGGGACCGGCGGCGCTACCCTGCGGGGTTTTCGATCGCGATTCGGATTGCGCGGCAGGCAGCGGGAGGGCAACTCGCTCGTTCAGATTCAGGGTCATTTCGGAGTTCTGCTCCTCACGCTCGGCGCGAGCGGGTATCGGAGCGCGTTCCTCGATATCGAGGGCCGCATCTGGGACCGAAGCGGACGGGAGTGTCATTGACGACGGGACGCCGCGCGATCGATGCGCTCATGAAGCGGCGGGCGCTCCTGACGCAGGAGATGGGTGAAGGAGCCTCGTTTCCTCGTGAGCAGTTATCCAGCCAGCACCTGATTCTGGCGCACGACTTCGAAAAGGCGGCGCGGGCGCTGGAGGTGCCCCGGCGGGACAACCTGACGACACAGGAGAAATGGCAGCACCGGGGCGACGTGACGGCGGCGGTAATGTCGGCGGCGGCCTATCTCGAGGATCTGATCAGCGAGCTGTACGTCAACATGCGGAACCTGCCGCGGCCCAAGCTCGTAAAGAAGCTGCGCGCGTCGTCGAAGCCGGAGGTGTCGAAGGTACTCAACAAGTACCAGCTCGCCCTCTCGGTATCGGACGGCGACCCGTTCGATCAGAGCAGCTCACCGTACTTCGACGCCGAAAGCCTCTTCCGGCTTCGCGAGGCGCTCGTCAACTACCTCAACTTCCGTCCGGTAGGGCGTCGCGGTCTTCACAGTCGGCTGGACGGTAAATTTCCCCTGAATCCATACGCACCAGAAGACGGGCAGTGGTTTCCGGACCGCTGTCTCGGAGCCGGGTGCGCGAAATGGGCGGTGTCGACCGCCGAGGTATTCGGCGACGACTTCTGCCGCCGCATGGGAATACCGGCGCGGCCGCGCATCAACAGCGCCGGCTAGGACAGGAGCGACATGGCGAATGACGGGAGACTCGCTGCTCTGGAGACTGCGCCTCGCCCCGTCGGCGATTCCGGCCTCGCCTGCAGCCGGCGCTGACTAGCTGGTCGCGGATCGACGGCGGTCGCGCCGGCACGCCCCATGCGCCAATACGCTCATTCTCACAAAGGGAGACCCCGATGGCCGACGACAGAGACCCGAATTCCCCGATCCTCGACCCCGACGACGAGGAGAACATCGTCATCGACACGACCTCCACGGAGCCGCTGAGGGAAGCGCAAATCAAGCCCACCGAGTCTGATTCGAGCGGCGACCCGGGCTCCGGCGATGCTGATCGCGGGATATTCACCTCGCTGCGATTTGGTTCCGCCGGGAGCGGTGGAGCCGAGCTCGAGCCTGGTCCCGACAGAGGGCGAGACATAGCCTGAGAACTCTCCGCGCGGGCGGGTCCGGAAGGTGACCGTAGCAACGTTTCGAGGGCCCGAGCGGTATAACCATGGATGCGCGGATTCCATTGTAGCATTCACGGCTGGCGAGGCGGCATGAAGGCGCTGCTCCTCGCGCCGTTGCTGATCGCTCTCCCGGTGACCGTCGGGGCCCAGGCCCCGAAGCTCCAGGTCGAGCCGTCCCAACCCGCTCCAGGCGCTCTCGTGCGACTGACGCTGACCATAGACTCCGTCGCTGATTCCGTGGCCAGCGTTCGCGGCACGATGGCCGGCGAGCCGCTCCACTTCGTGGCTGCCGGCAGGGGCGTGTGGCGCGCGCTCGGAGCGGTTCCGGTAGATGGCGAGGATTCCCTCTGGGCGCGCGTCGTCATCCGGCGCGCGTCAGGAGCGCTGGAAGCCACGCGTACGGCGCTCGCGCTGGAGGCCCTGCCCGCTCCGAGCGTAACGACCTCGCCCCGACTCGCGGTGCCGGAGAGGTTCACGCGTCCCCTCGACGCGGCGACACAGGCGAGGATCGCCCGGGAAAACGCTCGCGCCCGGGCCGTTGGAAGTCGCGCGCACGAGTCGCCGCCGCGGTGGACGAGCGCTTTTCAGAAGCCCCGCACGTCGCGCGTGACCAGTCAGTTCGGCACGGGCCGGGCGTTCAACGGCGCGGTCGCAAGCCGGCACCTCGGGGTCGATTTCGCTGGAGCTGTGGGCGCGCCGATCAAGGCCGCGAACCGCGGCGTGGTCGCGCTCGTGGACACGTTCTTTCTGGCCGGGAGGGTCGTTTATATCGACCACGGCGGTGGGCTCGTCACCGGATACTTCCACATGAGCGAGCCTCTCGTGTCGAAGGGCGATACGGTGTCGCGCGGCCAGACCATCGGCAGAGTCGGAGCGACCGGGCGAGTGACGGGGCCGCACTTGCACTGGACGGCGCGTTATGGGACGCTCACGGTAGATCCGCTGGATCTCGTCGCGCTGGATCCCGACTGGTACCGCAAGTCTGACGGGATTTCATCGCCGGCTATGGGGCCGCCTCTGAGGGGTTCCAAGTAGTGAGTTGACAGTATTTCAGTTCAAGTGTGCCAGTGGTCATGAGTGGTACTCAACACTGGAAACCACTGTACACTCGAACTGATCAACTGACCACTCAGTACTTGGATCCGCTCAGCCGTCGGGCCGGACTTTCGACACCCCAAATACACTGGACTCATCACCGCCATATCCGTACATTTAACTATGGCAACCACAACTCGTCCAACGAGTAAGCCCGCCCCTCCGGCGAAACCCGAAAGCGGGCTTTCGCGCATCAAGGGGGTAGCGAGCTCGGAAGAGCCGCGCGGCCGCGTGCGTGCCGACATCGTCCTGACCTTCGATGACGTCTTGCTTACCCCGCGCCATTCTCTCGTTCACCCCAAGGACGTCAGCACGACGTCGCTCTTCACCCGGGGGATTCCGCTCAACGTTCCTTTCGCTTCGGCGGCGATGGACACGGTGACGGAAGCGGAGATGGCGATGGCCATGGCGAGAGCGGGGGGAATCGGCGTGATACACAAGAACATGTCGATCGACCGCCAGGCAACGGAGGTCGACCGCGTCAAGCGGTCGGAGAGCGGGATGATCCTCAACCCGATCACGCTCTCGCCCGACGGGACTCTGCGCGAAGCTGTGGCGCTCATGACGAGATTCAAGATCTCGGGCGTTCCGGTAGTCAACCGGGATGGGCAGCTGGTGGGAATCATTACCAACCGGGACCTGCAGTTCGAGCGCAATCTCGACCGGCCGCTGCGCGATGCCATGACGTCGAAGAATCTCGTTACGGCGCCGGTCGGAACCACGCTGGAAGAAGCTGAGGCGATTCTCGGAAAGCACCGGATCGAGAAGCTGCCGGTCATCGAGGAGGATGGAACGCTTCGCGGTCTGATCACGGTCAAGGACATCCACAAGCGCCGCGACTTTCCGAACGCCAACAAGGATCAGCACGGCCGCCTCAGAGTCGCGGCGGCGATCGGTGCCGTCAACTACCGTGACCGCGCCCGGGCCCTCGTGGAGGCTGGAGTGGATGTCATCGTCATCGACACCGCCCACGGGCATTCGGAAGGCGTGCTCGAGGCCACCGCTCTGCTCAGGGAGATGTTTCCGGACCTTCAGCTGGGCGCGGGGAAAGTTGCGCCGCGGGCAGGAGCGCGCACGCTACGTCGCGCGTCGCAGCACTGCTCAGCACCACCTGCTGGTCCGGGAACATCTCCCTGAGGAGAGCCGTCGCCTCCAGC
>Ga0136623_10000748_pt1 | contig 10245 bp, 6 predicted proteins | sample AntDrymUQ4492106_2_FD_104656 | JGI IMG/M metagenome (GOLD analysis project Ga0136623, IMG submission 104656) | Polar desert sand microbial communities from Dry Valleys, Antarctica - metaG UQ449 (21.06) | ecosystem: Environmental > Terrestrial > Soil > Desert | place: Antarctica: Dry Valley...
AACCTGGATCGCAGGATCAACTTGCCGACAATTCACGACGCAAGGCTTTGAAAGGGGAGCCTCGCGAAACAGGTCCCAACCAACGGAAGCCAAGTTCACGGATCAAGCCGACTCGGGAGCGTAGGTCGCCGAAGCCCTTGCCGCAGCCGTTTTCCGCAGCGCCGCCCACATATGCAAGCACAAAAGACCGCGCCGTGCCCGGGGACGTTGCAGCGGTTGTCTCTGCCGATTCAGAGACGCTTACTGCGCGGCACCTGGAACAGTCGGAGTTGTTGTTACGCGCGTTCAGGAACGTTCGCTGGGGCAGGAAGGGTATCGGGAGCGAGCTTAGCTACGAGCGGAAGCGAGCACAAAAGTTGGTGAACCAGAACATTATGTTGCGGCGGGAAGCTGATGCAGCAGGCGACGTGCAGTTGGCGACGCTGCTCGGCAGTCTTGAGCCAATTCTGCTCGACATCGCCAATCTGCGCGACAAACCACGCAACGACGAAGTGCGAACGATCAAGGATCGAGTCGAGCGTCAGAGTCTCGTGGCTTTGCTGCAGGTTAATTCCGTCGCGGTCGCTCGCGGTAATGAGTGAAAAATTCACCATAGAGGCACAGAGAACCAGGACATGGCTCAGCGAATCCTGTCACCGCTCGAATCCTGCGCTTGCTCTAGCGTTCTCTGTGCCTGTGTGGTGAGTTCTAATTTAAATTATCCGGTTAGACCCTTTAGACCAACGACTGACACGAAGGAATAATCATGAGAGCTATGATTCGCTTACTTAACCACTTACGACACGCTCGCAAAACCTTAGTCGCGGGCATTGCTCTGATCGTTTGCCTCGCCGGAGTGGTAAGCGTGCAGCTTGCTTACGGCTTGGACCAGGACGTTCAGAAGCTGAATCGGTTCGTGCAAACGTCCAGAACCAATACGCCGGCAATGACCATGTTTCGCGAGGGACGAGACTTAATCGAGCGCGAAAACTGGCAGAAGGCGGCCGAGAAGTTTCAGGGGTTTGTCGCCGAATTTCCCAAAGACCGCGACGTGGATGCGGCGCTCTACTGGTATGCATATGCGTTGCAGAAGCAAGACAAGAAAGACGCCGCCGCTGCTCCATTGTTGCGACTGATCAAGGATTTTCCCAACTCCAGTTGGCGACGTGAGGCGGAATCCATGCTCGTTGTGTTAGGCCGCGGCGATGCCGTTCAGCAGGCGCTTGATCGCAACAACTGCGAAATTAAGATCCTCGCTCTGCAGAGTCTCTTTCAGGCAAACGAGGATCGAGCCATCAGCTTCGTCACCGAAGTGGTTAAGAGCAACTCGGAAAGCTGCCCGGGGCTTAAAGCTGCGGCGGTTTCCCTCGCCGGTTCTCATGGCGGCTCGAGGGTAGTGCCGCTGCTGCTGGAAATTGCGCGCAATCAGGGAGACATGAAGCTGAGACTAACCGCGATTAAGCGTTTGGGCGAACAGAATAGCGATGCCGTTGCTGACGAGCTTTCGCGGCTTTATGACGCGGATAAAACCAAGGAGATCAGGGCACAGATCCTGCGAGCTTTTGCCGAGATGCGGAGCCCGCGAGGGGAGACAAAGCTGATCGAGGTTGCGCGCGGTGGCGACGACCTGGCTTTGCGGCAACTCGCAATCCGCTACCTGGGTAATGTTCAAGGTGGCGCCTCAATGGATGAGTTATTGCGTATTTTCGATACAGATCGCACACCTGAGATCCGCTCGCAGATCTTGCGCGCTCTTTCTGAGCGAGAAGACCCTCGCGCCCGCGCCAAGTTGCTGGAAGTGGCTCGCAAGGGGGAAACACCTGAATTGCGGATCGAAGCCATTCGTCGTTTGGGAGACCGAGGCAAGATAGCGATCGAAGACTTGTTGCAGCTTTACTCGACTGAAACCAACGCCGCTATTAAGCAAGGTCTGATCCGCACGTACGCCGATATAAATGATCCACGCGCTAGAGTTAAACTTTTTGAAATTGCCCGCAGCGGAGACATACCCGAATTGCGCATGTATGCCATCCGCCGTCTGGGAGGTAAGAATGACGCCGAAACAACGGACCAGCTGATCGCCATGTACGACGCGGAAACGGACGTGCAGATCAAGGCAATGTTGATCCGTGGATTCGGCGACTCGCAACAAAAGAACGCTGTCCGCAAGCTGATGGCGATCGCGCGCGAAGGTACGTCGGTTGATTTACGCAAGATGGCGGTAAGGTTGCTCGGCGAAAGCAAAGACCCCGAGGCGTTGAAGTTCCTGGAGGACTTACTTAAATAGTTTCTAGAGAAGAAAGGTTCATCATGCAGAAATCTAAAATGCTTCAATCAGTTATTTTGAGTCTCGCCGTCACGATCACCTCCTGCGCGCGCGGCGACCACGCCAGCGCTGCGGCCACAGCTGCCGAGACGGTAGAGTCAATGCAAAGTCAGACCCCTGCCACCACCGTACAGAGCTTTACCGCGGTAGAGGGAGCTGATTTGGCGGCCCGGCTGGAATCTGCAAGTCGGCGCGGCCGCGCCGGACAAACGCCGTATTGGTCGGCTTATGCCTTCGACGTGCGGCCCGGCGTCGCTATTGATCCCGGCATACATGAATTTCACGGTTCCATGAACACGATTGGGGACACAGCCGTTTTCGTGGGTACGACCGCCAGCGGCATGACCGTGGAAACACGCAACCTTGCGATCTTCCTTTTACGCGAACCTGGCAACAATCAGATTACGCGGATGGAGGTCTACAACCTTGAGCGCAAGCGCGAGTACAGCGGTTATCCGGTCTACTGGCTGGGCCGTGCGAACAATGAAGAGAGCCTGAATTACCTGCGGGCACTGTCTGACTCAGCTCCCATGAACATGTTGAACGAGCGGGCGGTGCTTGGTATCTCGCTTCATGATGATCCCCGTGTGGCCACGCTGCTTAAGAACTTCATACGTACGTCGCAGAATCAGCGGATTCGTTCCTCCGCCGTCTACTGGCTTGGTCAAGTTGGCGGTGAACAGGCTTTCCTCGCCGAACTCGTGCGGAACGAGACTGAAGAAAAAAAGCTACGGCGTCAGGCCGCGCATGCTATCGGTGAAAGTCGCGACCGCAGTGCGCTTACTACCCTACAGAGTCTTTATGACGCGGTGAAGGATCTCGAAGTACGGCGCGGGATAATCCGGGCCGCCGGCAACAATCAGGATCAGGACGCTGCCCTGGCATTTTTACTGAAAGTAGCAAAAAGCGATCCTGAGCGACAAGCGCGCCGCACTGCCGTCCAACAACTGGCAGAGTTTGATCGCGCCAATGTCGTCGAAGAGCTAATGAAGATCTATTCAACCGATGCAGACTCGGACGTTAAACGAGCCGTCTTACATGCGCTTGCCCAGACGAAGAGCGCGGGGGCGCAGGCGCGTTTGCTTAACCTCGCGCGTACGGAAGCTAATCCGGAGTTGCGCAAGCGCGCTATCCACGTGCTCGCTGAACGTGGCGAAGCAGTCATCGGAGACTTGATTAGCCTCTATGATGCGGAGCGCGTGCCCGAAGTGCGTCGCACAGTCCTGCAATTGCTTTCTGAGATCAAGGGAACTCGAGTCGAAGATAAACTGTTTGAAGTGTCACGCGCCGACGAGTCTCTGGATCTGCGGCGGCAGGCAATTCGCTTGCTGGGCGAGCGCGCAGGCAAACGTAGTCTTGAATTTCTCAGTGCGACAGCTCAAAGCACTGACGGTAATACCGAAGTGCAAATACAGGCTGTCCGCGCGATTAGCGAGCGCAAAGCCGAAGAAGCAGTGCCGCTGCTGATTAAGATTGCCCGGACTCATGCAAATCAGCTCGTCCGCAAACAGGCAATTCGAGCGCTTGGCGAATCTGGCGATCCACGCGCGGTTGAGTTTTTCCGCGAGGTTCTGGCGAAGTAAGAGCATCTAACTTCCAGGGCTTACTCAAAGTGGTGGCACGGCTCCATTGCGTGCGTCAGGACCATATTGTTGAAGCCCTACTAGTCTTCACCGCAGAGACCCGGGCGTCAGAAGGGTTGAATCAATGCGCTACACCTTCTGCATTTTGCGCTTTCTGCGGTGAACTCTTGCTTGCGGCTAACCGTTCGTCACCACCACCCAACTCCCTCCGTTCTCCTTGCCGGCTATGCCGCCTTACCCTCTCATACATCGCTTGTCTTAGCTGCTGCAGCAAGCATATTATGAGGCCCTTAATTTCATCCCCATTCAAAATTCTATCCACCCGACGCTAGTTCAAGTGCGGTATTGAAGAGTTGTCGTCCTGAAGTTCCGAAAAACGGCAGCCTAGGGAAATTAAAAGGAGCGAACTGAAATGCGGACACGATGTGTTAAGAAAGTCTGGTTTGCGGTTGCCGCCTCATGCGTTATGGCAGGGGCATTGGCTTGGTCGATTGAAGCGGGTTACGCGCAGCAAAAACCTCGCGATGTTCCGTATGTCCCCACACCGCAATCGGTGGTTGACGAGATGCTTAAGATTGCCGCTGTAACCAAAAACGACGTGGTTTATGACCTCGGTAGTGGCGACGGTCGTATCGTAATCACTGCGGCCAAGAAATACGGCGCGCGCGGAGTCGGCATTGATATAGATCCTGAAAGGGTCAAGGAAGCCAACGCAAACGCGGTGCAGGCGGCCGTTACCGAGCGGGTCAAATTCCTCGAGCAGGATCTTTTTCAAACCGATTTCAAAGAGGCGACGGTGGTGACCCTCTACCTTCTACCAGACATTAATTTGAAGCTGCGGCCAAAACTCTGGAGCGAACTAAAACCAGGCACCCGCATTGTCTCGCACGCTTTTGACATGGGTGACTGGAAGCCTGAGCGAACGGAGCACGTTGAAGGACGGGTCATCTACTACTGGGTGATTCCCGAGAAGGCCGCGCCCAAGAACTGATCCTGACTACTAATCTGTGAAACAAGCGCAGCATTCTTGTTTCCTCAAGAAGAATCTTCACGCAAAGACGCAAAGGAGCAAGACGCAAAGTCCAGCCGATTCTTTTCTTTGCGTCTTTGCGTGAAATGTTTTGGTTTGCGGCGAGGCCGCGCTGCGGAATTTTATATTACTGAGGGCACATCCAAGTGGTGAAAAGCGTGGCCGTCAAGTCCACGGAACTTGCGGAGCCGGTGCCTACGCTTTCGTTGAAAGACGCCCTGGCCATGATCGTGGGGATCGTTGTCGGGGCCGGCATTTTTCGCACACCATCGTTGGTAGCCGCAAACGCCGGCAGCGAGCTGAACACTCTCCTGCTCTGGTTGGCGGGAGGTGTGATTTCGCTGGTTGGCGCCCTCTGTTACGCTGAACTCACAACTACCTATCCTCACACGGGCGGCGATTATCACTATCTCAGACGGGCCTATGGAAGACCGCTCTCTTTCCTGTTCGTCTGGTCGCGCATTACGGTTATTCAAACAGGCTCGGTTGCTCTGCTGGCTTTTGTCTTCGGCGACTACGCCTCGCAGCTATTGCGCCTCGGCGAACATTCGCCGTCAATTTATGCCGCAATCGTGGTGGTGATGTTGACGGGCCTGAATGTAATCGGGGTCCACCTGGGCACGCGCACACAGAATCTATTGACGGTAGTGGAAGTGTTCAGTTTGATTCTGGTGATCGTTGCTGGATTGATTCTGGTCGAATCGGCGGCACCTCTGACTGCACCCGCCGCCTCCTCCGTGTCACAGCAATCAGAAAGCGCGATCGGACTGGCAATGGTTTTCGTGCTGCTGACTTACGGCGGTTGGAATGAAGCCGCTTACATTTCCGCAGAAATGAAGGGACGCCGTGAAATTGCGCGAGCGCTGCTATTGAGCATCGGCATCATCACAGGACTTTACTTGCTTGTGAATTGGGCTTACTTGCGCGCGCTTGGGTTTTCGGGGGTTATAGGTTCCGAGGCTGTGGCTGCTGACTTGATGCAACGAGCAGTCGGCCGGAACGGAGCACTGTTTGTCAGTGTCCTGGTCGCAATCTCTGCTCTGACGTCGGCAAACGCATCGGTCTTTACCGGGGCACGCACGAATTACGCGTTTGGTCGCGACTTTCGACTGTTCAGATTTCTCGGGCGCTGGCAAAAGGGCGCCAACACACCCACCAATTCCTTGCTGGTCCAGGGCACGATTGCACTAGCGCTGGTTTTGATCGGCACGTTGACGCGCCGCGGTTTTGCGACGATGGTTGAATACACTGCACCTGTGTTCTGGTTCTTCTTTTTAATGGTCGGCTTATCCCTGATGGTGCTGCGGATCAAAGAGCCAGAAGTTGCTCGTCCATTCCGAGTGCCGCTATACCCTTTGATGCCACTTCTGTTTTGCGCCAGCTGCCTTTATATGCTGCAGTCGAGCATCGTTTACAGTTTGCGGCTATATCGCACAGGTGACTCCCCTACCGGCATTGGGGCGTTGGTTGGCGTTGCGGTTCTATTGGCTGGGATACCGCTTTACTTCCTGACTCGCCAATCGCAGGGCGAGTCGTAAACACGTGTTGTCATTTGAAAAGGAGATCATTATCACCCTCAAGTGCCTACTGTTTGCTCTGATGCTCCCTTTCCTGTTCGCATGTGCTGAGCAGTCGCGTTTTGACCAAGCCGCCGCACAACAACGTTCCGAGGATCAATTAACTGCGCAGAGACGGGAACTAGTGGAGCAGCTCAAGTCCCAGGGGATCACGAGTAAGATAGTACTCGATGCGCTACTTAAGGTTCCACGTCACCGGTTTGTTCCCCTCTCGTACCGCCACCTTGCGTACGAGAACCGTCCCCTGCCCATCGGTCATGACCAGACGATTTCGCAGCCTTTCATTGTCGGTTACATGACCGAAGCGGCAGAGCTGACTCCAGGCGAGAAAGTGCTGGAGATCGGCACTGGCTCTGGATACCAGGCCGCGGTTTTGGCTGAATTGTCGAAGGTGGTTTATACCATTGAGATCATCCCGCCTTTAGCCGAGAGTGCACGCACTCTGTTAAGCGAGTTGGGTTATCGGAATGTGGAGGTGAAAGCCGGAAACGGGTACGAAGGTTGGGCCGAACACGCGCCGTTTGATGCGATAGTCGTTACGGCCGCGCCTGAACAGGTTCCGAAGGCACTCGTTGATCAACTGGCTGTCAAGGGCAAGATGGTGATCCCCGTAGGATCCGCCTTCCAGGAGATGGTAATCATCACTAAAAGCGAAACGGGCGTGATAGAACGGCGCACCATCCCGGTGCGGTTCGTTCCTATGACGGGCAGGCCCGCGCAATGAGAATGGTTCCTGATTGTTGGCGGTTTCATTCAGGCGGTCACTAAACCGCAAAAGTGTATCCGGGATCGATTTTTTGGAAGCTGACCAGAATCTCATGAATGTTGTAAGGATGCGTAGGCTGTCCGGATAGTTTATTGCGAACAACCTGAAACACATGCTCCAAACCACCGGCATCATCGATGTCTATGTCCGCAACGCAATCATCACCCTTCATAAAGAATGTCAATTGCAGATTTCCATAGTGATCCGAGGTCTTAAAACTTCCCGCGGATGTGAAACCAGGGGGAGGATGATGCAAACTGCCGTCAACTGAATGGAAAAGACCTTCGGCCAGACTGTTTTTTGTTTCCTCACGCAACTCTTTGGGTACGACGGCAAAAAACCGATCGCCTCGCAGTTCCTTCAACTCCTGAACATATGAAAGCACATTCTTTTTATTGCTTAGCCCCGTAGCTCCCGTCTTCGCGGCAATGTTTAGGAGGCCCGCCCTGCGAATATCGTCGAAGGCTTCATAGAGGGCCTTTCCCTTTTTACCTTCAAATGCCAATACCTTGTCACTACGCTCCAACAACGCTCCAAGGTCCGTGTGAAGTTTTGTGTAGGCCGGAAAGTTGACCTTCTTGATTTTTCCGGGGTCTATCGGAAATGTAAGTGTCAGTAGAGTGATTCCGCTGGCCTTCAGGTTGATGAACTGGCTTACGTATTGATATGAGGGGGCGTCGACCTCAATTCGATAAAGTCCCTGTGGGGCGCCGCGCAACCCGGTTATGTCAATCTTCTTTGCCGGATTGGGGCTTACTTTACGAACCTCGCTTAACACTTGATGACGTAGAATGATATCCATCTTTTCAGCGATCGGCTGACCGTAAACGTCTTTCACTGCCAAACGTAATGTTATGTCTTTTGCCATAGTCTTTCCTCTTTCGGGATCGATCATCAATTCAAATGTTATGTTTGCCAGGTAAACAAGGCGACCGGTCCGCGCCAGTTGCTTCAGAAGATTAGCAGCAGACGTGGCCTTATGAAACTTCCTTATGCTGCGAAGTCTTTCATCGTTCAACTACTTGTTTTAGAGCAAGATTAATCACTAATCGTGCAGTACCATTAGAAGCACGCTCATCGAACCAGTTCCAAAACACCAGCAAGCCCTGAGCCTTTCATTACAGTTTGACATGTTATAAGGTGCAGCCCAAACTTTGTACATGATCGTGGAATGACCAGAGCTGAACACGAAGTCCGCAAAGCCGGATGTCATGTTGCCAGAAACAATACGATTGAATATCCCTCGAGGTGAATCGACGTGAAAGAAGCGAAAGTCTTGACGCAAGAGAATTCCCCCACGGAAGCAACTGCACAAAAGTGGGTCTACCTTTTTGAAGAAGGCAGCGGCGAAGATAAGTCATTGCTGGGTGGGAAAGGCGCCGGGCTGTCTGAGATGACTCGTGCAGGACTACCAGTACCGCCAGGCTTTATTGTCACCACTGAGGCTTGTAACGCTTTCTTCGCCAATCAAAAACAATTTCCGGATGGGCTGTGGGATCAGGTAAAGGAAGGCTTACGCCAAATCGAAGAGAAGGTTGGCAAACGCTTTGGCGACCCGCAGAACCCGCTGCTGGTTTCGGTGCGCTCAGGTGCGGCATTCTCGATGCCGGGAATGATGGACACGGTGCTCAACCTCGGTCTCAATGAAGAGACGGTCCAGGGCCTGGCGGCGCAGACTGGCGACCTCAGATTTGCTCTTGATGCATACCGGCGCTTTGCCTCGCTCTTTGGCGAGATCGTGATGGGCGTCGCTCACGAAAAGTTTGAAAGGGTGATGGACCGGTTCAAAGCCCAGACGACAGGCGGCCGTGACACTGATCTGAAAGCTGATGACCTGCGTGAGATCATCGCGGCCGAGAAGCAAATCATCGACGCCGAGCAACACGCTATTCCCGAAGATCCTTACGAACAGCTGCGCGTTGCCATCGCCGCCGTCTTCAATTCCTGGATGGGCCGTCGGGCGATCGACTATCGGCGCGTAAATCGTATTCCTGATTCGCTCGGTACGGCCGTCAATGTACAGGCAATGGTCTTCGGAAACATGGGTAACGAAAGCGGCACCGGGGTCGCTTTCACGCGCAATCCCTCCACCGGCGAGAAGAAGCTCTATGGCGAGTATCTGCTCAATGCTCAGGGCGAAGACGTGGTGGCGGGCATTCGCACACCGCAGCCGATCAGCCAACTGAAGAAGGAATTGCCTGCGGTGTATACCCAGTTTGCCTCGATCGCCGATCTGCTGGAACGTCACTACCGCGACATGCAAGACGTAGAGTTCACCATCGAGCGAGGCAAGCTCTGGATGCTGCAAACTCGCACCGGCAAGCGCAGCGGCGCTGCTGCGGTCCGGGTTGCAGTCGCGATGGCCCAGGAGAAGTTGATTGATCGCGCAATGGCGATTCAGCGCGTGACGCCAGAACAAATTGACCAACTACTTCATCCGACTGTGGATCCAAAGACCACCGCGACAGTTCTGGCGACCGGGTTGCCGGCCAGTCCCGGCGCCGCCCAGGGTCAGGTGGTATTCAGTCCTGACGAAGCGGAAGAGCTGGCGCGAGAAGGGGCCAAGGTAGTCCTGGTGCGGCAGGAGACCAGCCCAGACGACTTTCACGGGATGGTGGCCGCTCAGGCGATTGTAACCGCGCGCGGTGGCATGACCAGCCATGCGGCGGTGGTGGCGCGGGGTATGGGCAAAACGTGCGTCTGCGGTGCAAACGAACTCAACATCGATTACAGCCAGCAACAATTCAGCGTCAATGGCACTGTGGTCACAAAGGGCGAGTGGATAACCGTGGATGGATCGACTGGACGGGTCTTTCTCGGGCAAGTGCCAACCGTGCAGCCGACGCTCGACGCGGATTTCTACGAACTGATGGGCTGGGCGGACAAGTTTCGCCGCCTGCGCGTGCGCGCCAACGCCGATACTCCGCGTGATGCTAAAGTCGCGCGTCAGTTTGGCGCCGAGGGGATCGGACTCTGCCGCACCG
>Ga0136623_10000750_pt1 | contig 10232 bp, 6 predicted proteins | sample AntDrymUQ4492106_2_FD_104656 | JGI IMG/M metagenome (GOLD analysis project Ga0136623, IMG submission 104656) | Polar desert sand microbial communities from Dry Valleys, Antarctica - metaG UQ449 (21.06) | ecosystem: Environmental > Terrestrial > Soil > Desert | place: Antarctica: Dry Valley...
GGTGATAAAAGCCGCTTTTATCTTCGGCGGCCGGGGTGGTCAGGGAGTAATCAGCAAACGCGTAAAGGGAGGGTGGAGCGCGCCGGCGTTTTTCAATCTGAGCGGCGGCAGCTTTGGGGCACAGATTGGGGCTCAAAAAAGCGACTATGTATTGCTGATCATGAACGAAGATGGCGTGAAGGGCCTGCTTGAGGACAAATTTGAGATGGGTGGTGAGGTAGGAGTTGCCGCAGGTCCTGTGGGGCGCGAAGCAGCAGCTTCGACTAATACTACGTTAGACGCCGGCATCCTTTCATACTCTCGCAGTAAGGGAGCCTTCATTGGCGCGGCTTTAAAGGGCGCTGTAATTAGTCCGGACAATGATCTCAATGAAGCCGTCTACGGCAAGAAGGCAACCGAGGTCCTGACCGGAAAGCCGATGACGCTTAGCCGGATGCCCGCAAGTGTTCGCATTGTCCCCCGCACGCTCGCCCGCTATTCCATTCGCTAACATCGAAGTCCGTTTCATTCGTTGGCGCGCAGCAATTGCTTGACGCTTTTGTTTGCGCGCCATAGAATGCGTTCATCACCTTCAGGGGCTGCTCTTCATCAAATTGGTTTTGCTGATCAGGAATTGCCGGACTTATGTTGCCACGTACACAGCGACAAAAAGAAATTCTCGATTACATCAGTACCTTCCTGGAGCGTCATGGATACGAACCCTCGTACACGCAAATAGCTAGACACTTCGGAGTTAAGTCCAGGGCAACGATCGCAAAGCACGTCGCCGCACTTGAGCGACGCGGTTTGCTGACTCGCACGCACGAGGATGGTTCGTTTGCGCTGAAGGTAACTACTGACGACAATGAGGCGCTTTGCGAAGTTAAACTGCTTGGCAGGATTGCTGCTGGTGCGCCACTGGATGTCGTTGAATACGAGGAGACGATTCCGGTCCCACGATTCTTACTCGGACGTGTTCGCCCGGATCGAATCTACGCCTTGCGCGTGAAAGGCGATTCCATGATCGACGAGCATATCTGCGACGGCGATATCGCCCTGATCGAGAACCGTACGGACGCGCGTGATGGTGAGATTGTAGTGGCCCTTCTTGTTGATGAAAACCAGGCTACGCTCAAACGTATCTACCGTCGCGGCGCTAACGTCGAACTTCACCCCGCCAACTCGCAGCTCCAACCCCTGACCTTGGCAGCAAAGCAGGTCGCCGTTCAGGGAATCTTCCGCGGGCTGCTCCGGCCAAGTTCATAACCTGCTGATTTAACTGAATTTATAAGGCGATCTGGGCGTTGGGCGCGAGACTGCTGTTGATGGTCACGCGAAGGTGTGCGGGAGAAGGATTGTGCTGTTAAAAGCACCCGCATTAGCGTTTGTATTTGCGCCCAAGCTTAGTCAACACCTGGTCTGTTTCGCGCTTTATTTCGAAGGTGCCCTCTTCGGGTTTCTTGTCCTGGCGCAAGCCCAGGAAGATTGGATGACGCATTCGCTGGTCAGCCGTCCATTCAGAGAACTTTACCTGGGCCACCAGCTTGGGTTTTACCCACTGAACCGGTTCGTTAGTTTTTGGTTTCTCGACAAAGGGGCAGTCCTTCGTTTTCAACGGCTGCAATAGCCTGTAAGTCTCGGCTAGTGTTTGTTGATTGAAACCGCCCCCGGTGTGGGCAACATACTGGAGTTTGCCGTCACGATAGAGACCGACAACCAGGGCGCCGAAATATGACCTTGAGTTGCGCGGCTGCGTGTAACCACCAATGACGACCTCAGACTGTTGAATAGTTTTTATCTTTAACCAATCTCTGCTGCGCCGCGGCACATACTTACTCGCGAGTCGTTTGGCGATCATTCCTTCCAGAGGAACTTTGGCCACCTCCTTGAAAAGCTTCTCGCCCTCGCCAATGATGTGGTCGGAATACCGTACGTTTTTGGAAGGTCTTAGAATCCTTCCCAGCGTGGTTTTTCGATCTAGTAACTTACACGCTGTCAAGTCAGAGCCATTCAGGTAGAGCAGGTCAAAGACGTAATAAACAATTCGGGTTGTGGCTGCGAGTCGTGCGATTTCGCCGGAGTTCTTTCGACCGAGGCGCGGTTGCAGCAACTGAAATCTCGAGACGCCACGCCCGTCCAACGCGACAATCTCACCGTCCAGGATCGCGTCTGCTGAGCTCACGCTTTCAGCAATACTTGCTAACTCAGGATATTGCGTCGTCATCTCAATCTGGTTCCGCGAGACAAAGCTTGCCTTACCATTTCTAATAAAACAGACAGCTCGCACACCGTCCAACTTTGTTTCAAAGAGCCATTCAGGATCAGAAAAGGGTTCGTCAACGAGCGTTGCCAACATAGGCTGGATAACCGGCGGCATGGCAGTCTTGCGCGCGCCATCACAGATGGTTTGTTGAGGTTTGTCTTTCTTCGCTCTACTCGTCATGGGCCGATGATAACCGTTCACCGCTGCGTAGTTTCCGCGTCTGTTAGTTGTGCTTCAAGCGAGGCCAAAAACGGAGTTATGATCATATGCAGCGTGTGGGCAGGTCGCGATTTCGCGGACTCATTGGCCAGACTGTTGTGAGGCAGCAGCCGATGCAGGACGATTAAGGTTCCCTTAGACACGTTCAGTGGTAGGAGTTTCTCTTCCAGCCAGGGCGTTGAATGGTAGGTGTCAAAGCGGCATTCCGCCTTCAGCAGCCCGCACCCAACGCGATCAGCCGTCCAGTCTTGGGCGCCTTAGCGACATGAGATAGTAAGACAGCGAGCATTCTGATCAAACCCAAGGCGCCGCTGCCCATGACTGGCCAGGGCTGAGGCAACCTTGTCTGCAAGCGCTGGGTTCAACGACGCGAGAGTGGTCCGTTGCTTCTCCGCAGATCTTCGATCACCGATCTCAATGTAAGCAACCGCAAGGCCGTAATAAGCTTCGGCAAGTTTTGGATTCAATGCGATCACCTGCGTCAGTTCCTTAATCGCTTCCTGGTAACGTCCCAGGCGAATGTATGCGAGACTAAGGCTGTAGTGCAGTTCCTCAAACGATCGGGGTTGCTGCATCTTTTTTCGTTCCGGGTCAAGTGCTTCCTCTCGCATGATGTACATCGCTTGCTTAAAAGCAGTCAGCGCATCCGAATCTTTACCAAGTGCGAGGTAGGAGTGGCCCAGGTGGTGATAGCCTTCCGCAGCAAGCATCTCCGGGCTGATCCGGATTGCCATCTTGAATACGGCGATGGCTTCTTTATGTTGACCCAGACCAGAATAAGCGATGCCCAGCTTCCGGTATGCCATGCCGTCATTGGGATTGCGTTGGATGGCTTCTTTGAGCGCTGTTACGCCGTTCGCGTTCGCATTTGGCGAAAGGTAAGTTAGAGCTCTCTCGTAGCGCGCCTTCGCCGGTTCTGAGGAATTGGTTCCGTTGGCCGCCTCGGCGATAGGGGCGACGCTTTGCGGCGTAGTCGAAACTGGCCTTGAGGTTCCTTCGCTTACACTGTTCTTTGTATTCTCGGTTGGGGGAGCACTCATAGTATTAGTTGTGATAGAAGAAACTTCAGCAGCCGGAACACCGAAGTCGTAATTGATCACTCCGTATACCCGTCCCGGTTCGGCGGAGAGTTTTGCCCGCGAGAAAGTTGCTTTACGGGCCGCTGTTTCTGCCGCATCAGTTAACAGCGGATTCCCCGACATCGACCGTGCAGTTACCACTTCTCCCTTCTCATCTACAATGATATGAACCTCAACTTTACCTCCAGCGCGGGCAAGCCTGGCCGCCGTGGGGTATTCGGGCTTGGGCAGGTTGATCGCAGCGCCTTTAAGCACCTCTTCAGTCACATAGTTGACTGAGACTGCGGCGTCCGGAGTTGCTGCGGCAGGTTGTTCGGGGGCGGTTTTCTTGTCTAAAACAGAACTGGGAGATTCCTCAGCCGCCGCTTTCTTGTCGGGAACGGTAGATGGAGGCTCATCGGTCGCCACTTTCTTTTCGATAACAGGCGGTGGTGTGCTGACCTCCTCCCTAACGAGTTTTGCTGGCGCTACTGATTTCCTCGAAGATGTGGCAGTTCCACCTCTAGAGGCAGCAGGAGTTCCGGGCGCACCAGCGTGGGCCTTGGGGGCGGATGCGGCTAACTTATCGACCTCCTGCCCGTAGTAGTAAGTAATCGTGCGATAAGTAACTTCAATGGGTTCGTAGCTCACCTTGCCATCTTCATAGACCGCAACTGAGCTGGTCATCTTCTTCCAATTTCCCAGCTCGTCAAATTCGTACTCATAGTTCTCTTTGGTGAGGATTGCGCCGTCGTCGCCGCGCAAAATCATTTGGACGATGTTGCCCTTGGTGTCGTATTGATACTGTTCCTTGCCCGGCAAGGTAGCGCCTTCCATAGGGTACGCGACCGAATCGATCTTTAGGCCTTTTGGATCGTAAGTCGTAATGCTTCGCAGTACCCGCGGACCCTCGACCATCTTGCCAGCTTTCACCATAACCCGCGCCGTTTCGGTTCGAACACGGCGTACAGGACCAGTGAGTCCATCCTGGTCCTTATTGCCGCTCTCCGATGAGACAGATGCCAGAGTGGAAGTAGCCGTATTTTGTGCCTGACTGGATCGACTAAACCCGACCACCAGGAAACAAAGACAAAGTGCAAATGTCAGTCCCTTATTCATAAGAATCTCCTCAATGCTCACCATTTACCTGAAAGACTAAGGTCTGGGTAGTAGTTGTTTCTTTGGAATAGCGACGTTGGCGTGCAAGCCGAAGCGCAGTCGCTTCGTAGGCTTCCAGACCAGGACGAGGATTCTTTATAAAGGCCTCGGATACTCGGCCCCCTTCAACTCGTACTTCTACTGCAATTCCCCGGGAAGACGGCTTAGCTAACTGCTTTTCCTCATGAGTCTGACTCGTTGCTACTTCAGCAGTACCGCTCTCCTTTGTCTCAGAAGTCCCATCCGCGACTGTCTCACGAGAAATTGTTTTGTTTGTATCGGCTGCACTGCCGGTTGCGCGAAGCTGCCGAATAGTAGTTTCTGAAGTGGGTGGAGAATCCTGTCTAACCCGCACCGCCTCTGAGGGCACCTTAGTAAGGGGTTTTGTCGTAATTCTTTGCTCGTCGCTTAACGTCTTGGATGGTCTTGGCGTCTTGGGTGGAGCGACGGCAGGAATTCGCAATGAGCTCGCTGCCGGCGGGGGTGAGAACTCCAACGGTAGCGTTTCCTTTCCCTTGCTCCAATATGACGCAAAACCCACCGCGGCTAGAATGAGAATTAGAGCGATCGAAGCTGCCCTAACGGCTGTTTTTTTGTTCCTTACGTAACTGACTGACTGCTTGTCGAGCGCCTGGAGTGACTGCCAAACGGAAGCCAGCTTCTTCTGTACCGCCAATGAACTCGCTTTTGCATGTGTCTTCACGAGCGAAAGTGTTTGAGGGGACAGTAGCGAAGTAAGAGCTTTTTTGGCGGATTCGCTCAAACTGAATATGGCTTCCCTTTCCGCCACCAAGAGAACACTTATATCCTTCAACAGAGCGGTCACGTTACGCAGTGAGGCAGTTGCTGTCTGCGGAGGAGTGCCTACAGCGTTCATGGGGACGACAGCCTCATGCTTTGCAGCGATCGCAGATCTCGGGCGTGGGCCGGCAGTTTTAAGGGGAACTACCGTATCTCGCAGTGCAGCGGTCGTAAGGTTCGAGGAAGTGCTTGCCACGTTCAGAGGGACGATCGTCTCTTGCGCGGGAACGCTGGCATCCCTCTGTGGAGCGGTCGCAGCGGGGGGGGGAATTAATGGAGTAGGTGCAACATTCAGCGGGGCCGTGGCGTTCTTCAATTGAGTGCTCGCATAACTGGGGACAACTCCAGCATCATCCAACGGAGCGCCGCTAGCGGTTGGTACAGGTATCTCCGTTTTCGCCGGCGGTTGAAGCCAAGGGGGAACTGCCGAAGCTTGGGCTACTAACGAAAGCCTACGCTCACCCCCGCTGCGCTGCGCAGATTGCACCTCCGCTCCCGCAGTATCAATACCAAAGCGCGTCTTCAGAAGCCTTCGTTCATTAGGATCTGTAAAACGCGGTGCCGGGGGTTCAATTGATGAATCGAAATTAAGAACAATGGCTCCGCTTGAAACGGCGAGGTTAACAGCCGCGAAGCCGATCAACGTGCCCACTCGGGCGTCAACTAACTGACCATCCTTGAAGAAGAAAGCACCACGCGTGGACCCCGCGTTGATCTGAAGCCTGCCAGTGCTGCCGCTTTTGCAAAGGCTCGCTATTACGTCGGGCAGGCCGTAGTTTTTCGCAGTTTCGTTCATGCTCATATCCGCACCCAGGAGTTCTCGTAAAAAGAGATCGAACTCTTCAGTTTTCATGGCCAGCTGCACCTGAGAAGAATTCATCAGGAGTGTGATTAAGGAGGCCGAATCCTCTTGTCCTAAAGCGTTTCTGTGCGCGCAAGACCGCTCGTTTTAGGTTGGATCCGAACCCCGCTGAATCGCTAAAAGTTTTTCAGCTGAATAAGTGGAGGTCGGAGTCGGGAAACTGACCTCTAGAAGACTCGTAACGCAGAACTCTCGTAAGGATTAAGCCAAATAAGAGCCTTTGTAGCTTTTGTTTCTTGAAGCCTTATATACCCCTTGTCAGACTGTGTCAACACTGTCACAGCCACCAACACCGAAATGCAGCAAAAATTTGGCAGGCTGCCGGGATCCCTGGTTTATCGGTCTTGGAAATATCCGAACCAGTTGCCAGATTCTGTCGCTCGTGAAGGGGTCTGTCTAGGGCCCCAATTCTCACAGCTCGAGAGGTCAGGCATGGGAATCAAATACCTACCGCTGTTGATTGGTCATGCGGCAATTCCGGTCCTTATGGGCTACCGTGCCCTTACCTGCTACTTTGAAACCGTGGTCAGATGGTCTGATGCAAATAAAAGATGCCTGAGGTTACCAGGAAGACTGAGGAGAGTAGAATTCGAAATCGAGTCCAACAACCAGAATTCTTAGCTTGGAAGTCCTTAAAGCTATACACCACATGCGATCGTGGTTACCTCCTGAGACCGCCGAAAACCCCTCGGCTCTCCAGTACCGGCCCACAATAGGCACACAAAAGACAGGCCAACGCTCTTGCGCGCTAGCCTTGCGCTGATAACATATTGTATGGATTATTCTTACCTGGAGCCGGCTGCCGGAGTTGAACCGGCGACCTTCTAATTACGAATCAGACGCTCTACCAACTGAGCTAAGCCGGCCTCTTAGAAGAAACGCGCTGCGCTTTAGCAGTGAGATTGCACTATACGAATGCGCAGTTTGAAGTGTCAAGGTAGCAATAAGGCAGCCGAATCAAACCAGAGAGGAGCAGGCAAGATATGGGTAGAGAACAAATGCGAAACCTTGAGGTGTTTAAGATTGGTGGACCTCAGGTTAATGAGTTTGAATATCAAAAAAGACAGGGGGAGATGACTGAACAATCTGAACACCATCCTGATGAAATCGCCACGGCGCCGAAACGACAGACGCAAGCCGAGCGCGTGAAGCAACTAACGGCAGAAGCTCATAGAAAAGTTGAGAAGAAACGGAAGCGCGAGGCTGCGAAAACGGGAAGCTCGAAGAAGATCGCCGCTTCATCAAAACCTACGGCCAGACCTGCCGCTATAGGCGTTCTAAAGCGGGCCTCGCAAGCCGGCAAGAAGAAGCAAGCCGCTGGCAAGAAGAAGCAAGCCGCCGGCAAGAAGACGCAGTCTGTTAGCCACGGGAGTTCAACTCGCGCCGCGAAGAAAGGTCGGATGAAGTAACTGGACGCATCTTGGATATTTTTACCGAGACAAAGAACATCCAAGAGTGGCTAGTTTCCCGGCGACATCGTGCCAGCGCGGTTCTTCTGAACGCCTTGCTGCTCTCTTTGATCTTGCTCCACTGGAGCGGTCAGCAGTTGTTCGCTCAGGCACAGTCAACTGCGCGGCCACAAAAGTTACCCTCTGCTGAGAAGGTTGTGGAGAACTATTTAAAGGCAATCGGTGGAAAGAAGCGCCTCCAGATGGTTCGCGACTCTACCTACGAGTGGAAGGTCCTACTCAATGACCAAACCATGGGCACAGCCAGGACACAGTTAAAGGCGCCCGGCTCACTTCGTTCAGAACTGAGGTTTGGTAACGGGCAAATCACCTCGGCAGCGAATCCAAGCTCGGCCTGGGTGTACGGACTTGATGGACAGCTTCGTACGCTCACCGGCAGCGAAGCCGCTGCCGCCAAGCTGCAGGCACTGCTGGAAGCAAACCATCTTATTGCCTACAAAAAGCTGAATGTTCTCGCCCGCGTAGTCTCTGTAGGTGATCTTTCGTCCGGACCGGCTTACATCGTCGAGTTTTCCACTCGCGGCGGAGCGAGGCTGCGTTACTGGTTTAGCGCGAAGACGAATCTGCTTGGCAAGATTGAGGACAAAGCTCGCGAAACCGGCACACGCTTCGATGACTTTCGCATTGCAGGAGGCGCCGGAGGAATTATGGAGCCGCACCGTGTCAGCGTGAGTACCGGGGGCACAGGTGAGTTGACGTTCTTGCTGGAGCGGTCCAGCTACAACATCGGAATAGCGGACAGTTCTTTCGATGCTCCGCGCGCATCCGAGTTGTTGGATGTGCCGGCACTACTGCGAGAAGTAGGACGCAATCAGGATGAAGTTGAAAAGCGCGTCACTGAGTATGCCTTCATGCGGAAGGAAACTGATCGGGAAATCAGCGGCAAGGGCGAGATCAAGAAGGAGACAATAAAGGTCTTTGAAGTGTTTCCGGTTGCCCATCGCGAGCCCATCATGAGGTTAATCAGCGAAAACGGTGTGGCACTCTCAGGCGAGCGAGCTGCAAAAGAAGAAAAGCGCCTCCAGGAGGAATTTCTAAAGGCCGAACGGGAGAGTCCAAAAAACGAAGAGAAAGCGGAGCGAAGACGGACAGAGCGCCAACGTAAGAACGCGGCTCGGAACAAAGAGGGCGAAGACGAAGATCCCGAACTTTCGCAATTCCTGAAAGTGTGCGAGTTTGTATCCCCACGGCGCGAGCGGTTTCGCAATCGTGAGGCAGTTGTATTTGACTTCCGACCTCGACCCGGCTTCAAACCCGGCAACCGCCAGGAGAGTCTGATCTCGAAACTCGTGGGAGTGATCTGGATCGATCCGGTGGATAAGCAGGTTATGCGACTTGAGGCGCGGCTCGCGGAGGGTTTTAAGATGGCAGGTGGGTTGCTGCTTTCGTTGCGTCCTGGCGCCGGATTTTTGATGGAGCAGACGCGCATGGCTGAGGGAGTCTGGCTACCACGTTTGGCCCAGGTCAACTTGTCGGTAAAAGTTCTTTTATTCGCGGGTGGTGATCTGAACAAGACAATCGAGTGGAGCGACTACAAACACTTTAAAGGCGACGTTGGGGATTACAAACTTTATGCACCAAAGACAACTGAGACTCCGGATAAGAAGCCTTGAGAGTTTTGGCTTTGCCGCCACTGCAAGGCACCAGAGGCGCAAGAATGGGAACCTGCGCGCGCTCTTCTCGGTTTGCACTTCGCTGAGATGAATGAAGTTCTAGTCATCGGCGGTGGTTTAGCTGGAGTGGAAGCTGCCTGGCAAGCGGCACGTGCCGGTGCACGTGTGCGTCTTTTTGAAATGCGCCCAGTCAAGCAAACCCCCGCCCACCGCACCGAGAAGCTTGCCGAGATCGTTTGCTCTAATTCCCTAAAATCAGACGAGCCAGGTACCGCCCCTTTCTTGCTAAAGGAAGAGTTGCGCCGCGCCGGTTCCCTGGTCATGGAAGCCGCAGCTGCTACCAGGGTTCCGGCCGGGGCCGCGCTGGCAGTCGATCGTGAACTATTCGCGGAATACATCACCGAAAAGATCGAAGCGAACCCAGAGATCGAATTGGTGCGGGAAGAAGTGACGCAGATCCCTGCTGACAAGATCTCAATCATCGCCACAGGGCCACTTTCCTCCGATTCCCTGACTGTCGAAATCATGAAACTTACGGGAAGCGATCAGCTCTACTTTTACGATGCAATTGCGCCGATTGTCTCAGCGCCTTTGTATTCGCCGTGCTTCTTCGTCCATTGCCGCCAGGTGTCCGCCCAAAACTTCCGCTCATCGTCGAACTTGAGTTCACGCCACTGCAACTCGCGCAGAGGCTCAAAATCATCGCGCGAAAAACCGCCAAGCAGCTGTGATATTTTAGATTCTACATCGCGTGAAAGATTGTGGTTTTCAGAATCTGCGAAGCGCGTAAATAGCTTAGCTGCTCCGGGA
>Ga0136623_10000751_pt1 | contig 10231 bp, 8 predicted proteins | sample AntDrymUQ4492106_2_FD_104656 | JGI IMG/M metagenome (GOLD analysis project Ga0136623, IMG submission 104656) | Polar desert sand microbial communities from Dry Valleys, Antarctica - metaG UQ449 (21.06) | ecosystem: Environmental > Terrestrial > Soil > Desert | place: Antarctica: Dry Valley...
GAGGTCAATCCCCTGCTCGTCACGAAGAGCCGCGACGTCGTGGCCCTCGACGCCAAGGTCACGATCGACGCCAGCGCGCTGTACCGCCACCCCGACACCGCCGAGTTCCGCACCGAGGAAGGCGTGGACCCACAGGAGTCGATGGCCCGCGAGCGCGGCCTCACATACGTTGCACTGGACGGCAACATCGGCATCCTGGGCAACGGCGCCGGGCTGGTGATGTCCACGCTGGACGTGGTGGCCCAGGCCGGCGGTAGGCCCGCCAACTTCCTCGATGCCGGCGGCGGCTCCAAGGCGGAGGCGATCACCCAGGCCGTGGAGGTCATCCTCTCCAACGACAGCGTCACGGCGGTGCTGTTCAACATCTTCGGCGGCATCACCCGCTGCGACGAGGTGGCCCAGGGCCTGATCGAGGCGTTCGATCAGATCAAGCCCGACGTGCCGTTCGTGGTGCGGCTGGACGGCACCAACGACAAGGAGGGGCGCCGGCTCCTCGCCGAGGCCAACCTCCCCAACGTGCACACCGAGTCGACGATGCTTGGCGCAGCGAAGCGCGTGGTGGAGCTCGCCGGCTGATGTCCGTTCTCGTCGGCGAGGACACCCGCCTGTGCGTCTCCGGCATCACCGGCCGCGAGGGCACCTTCCACGCGATGAACAACAAGCGCTACGGCACCCAGGTGGTGTCGGGCGTCACGCCGGGCAAGGCGGGCCAGAACGTGGAGGGCGTGCCGGTGTTCAACACCTTCCACGACGCGGTGGAGGAGACCGGCGCCAATACCGCGATGATCTTCGTGCCGCCGCGCTTCGCCGCCGACTCGATCCTCGAGGCCGAGGACGCCGGCGTGGAACTGATCGTGGCGATCACCGAGGGGATCCCCGCCCACGACGAGCTGCGCGTGTACAACCATCTCAAGCGCGGCTCCTCGCGGCTGGTCGGCCCCAACTGCCCGGGCATCCTCTCGCCGGGCAAGGCCAACGTGGGGATCATCCCCGCCTCGTTCTTCAGCGAGGGCAATGTGGGCGTGGTGTCACGCTCGGGCACGCTCACCTACCAGATCGGTAGCGAGCTGGCCCAGAGCGGCTTCGGCAACAGCTCGATCGTGGGCATCGGCGGCGACCCGGTGCCGGGCTCGAGCTTCATCGACATCCTCGAGCTGTTCGAGGCCGACTCAGAGACGGAGCTGATCGTGCTGAGCGGCGAGATCGGCGGCGACGCCGAGGAGCAGGCCGCCGGCTACATCGCCGAGCACGTGACCAAGCCGGTGGTGGCCTACATCGCCGGCTTCACCGCCCCGCCCGGCAAGACGATGGGCCACGCCGGCGCGATCGTGTCGGGCTCCAAGGGCACCGCGGCCGCGAAGGCCGAGGCGCTGGAGTCCAAGGGCGTGCGCGTGGGCAGGACGCCTACGGAGGTCGCTGAGATCGCCGTCGAGGTTCTGGGCGCCGCCTAGGCGCGCGAGCTCAGCTCCCGCCAGGTCCGCTCCAGCGGACGCGATACTCCCCCCGCCTCGAGGGGCTCTCTCATGCCCGTGTCGTAGTGAAACTCGGAGTAGCCCAGGTAGTTGGTGACCATCCCGATCCCCGCGCCGTCGCCGCCGGCGTCGGCCATCCGGTTCCAGTTCTCGCCCACCAGCCGCGCCTGCAGCTCCCTGTCGGCGCCCACCACACGCTCGCGCAGATCCGCGCCGCCCTCGGTAAGCCAGACCTCAGGGGTCTTGGGTCCGCCGAGCCCGCTCCAGCGGTCCACGAGCAGGGACCGGGTCCGCGCCGCGCGGTTGGACGGCGAGCCGGGCCGGCCGTGGCCGAAGAGGGTGTCCATGTAGTTGTGCTGGGTCCAGACGAAGCGCTCGCCGGCGCGGAACCCGACTTCGTCCAGCTCGTCGAGCAGGCGAGCCGTGAACTCCTCATAGCCCGTCCAGAGACGTGACTGTGAAGCGCCTCGCTTGGGCCCGTCCCAGACCGCGGGACCTCCAAGCAGAAGCTGGTTGCCGTTTCGCTCGCCGATCGCCTGGGCGGTGGCCATCATCCTCGCCGCGGCGCGGGGAGCGGCCAGCTCGAACGGATCGCCCCCAGGAGCGGCGTCACGCTGGGGCCACCACTGCAGGTTCGGCTCGTTCATCACCTCGAGCACCACGCCGTCGCCGTGGTGCGCGTATCGGCGGTAGAGGAAGTCGATCCATCGTCCCCAGAGCCCGTCGGGCTCCAGCTCCGCGGCGGGCGGCACGCGGTAGAAGAGCTTCTTGGCGGCACCCTCCGGGTCGCCCTGCGCGTGGTCGCCGGCGGCGAGGCGGTCCTCCGGGAAGAAGGCGCGGTCGCCGGGGATGGCATCAACGAGGTCCGAGGTGCCGTTCGCCCACTTCGGGAACAGCCACGGCGTGAGCACCACGCCGATCGGCGGCGACTGAGCGCGCGCCAGCTCGATCTGGGCGTCCAGCGCCGCCAGAAACGGGTAGCCGGGGTTTGCGGCCGGATCGCCCAGGCGGTCGAAGGGCACCGAGCTGGCGGGCAGGGGCTGCACCTGGTCCCAGCGCACCCACAGCTTCACCCAGCGAGTACCGGTCGAGGTGAGCAGGTCGAGGTTGCCGTGCGCGCGCAGGTCCTGGTCATCGCCCTCCGCGATGTTCAGAGGACCCATACTCACGCACTTGCGCAGCGGCACGGCGGCACGCGCGGGCTGGAGATCATTCGGACCCGGGTACCGGGCTCCAGTAGCGCCCAGCAGCACCAGGCCCGCTCCGCCGAGGAATGCGCGCCGGCTGATAGCCGTGCTGTCGAAGGGGCCAGCCATTCGACTGCCTGAACGTAGCTGGCGGTCTTTCGACTCGGTCCCGGCCGCCTAACGTTTGGATCGGAGGCGCCGCCAGGTGGCCTCCACAGGGCGCGACGCTCCACCCGCGTCGAGGGGGTCGCGCAGGCCAGTGTCAAAGTTCGGCGCCGAGTAGCCGAGGTAGTTCGTGACCATCCCGATGCCCGCGCCGTCGCCTTGGGCATCGGCCATCCGGTCCCAGTTCTCGCGCACGAGGTCGGCCTGTTTGCGCCTGTCCCCGGCCACCAGCTTGGCGCGCAGGTCCGCGCCCCCCTCGGTCAGCCACACCTCGGGCGAGCCCGCGCGCCCGTAGCCGTCCCAGCGACCCACCAGCAGCTCGCGGGCGTGCGCGGCCCGGTTGCGCGGAGCCCCCGCGACGCCGTGGCGGTAGATCGTGTCGTTGTAGTTGTGCTGGGTCCACACGAACTGCGGGCCGGCTGAGAAGCCCAGCGCCTCGAGCTCGTCCAGGAGTGCCTCGGTGAATGTCGCGTAGTCGGTGTACAGGCGCGAGTCGCCGATCACCGACGGGTCCCCTTTGGGACCATCCCAGGTCCCCGGGCCGGCGATCAGCATGCGTTCACGGTTGCTCTCGGCGATCTCCTGCGCCGTCGCCATCATCACGGCTGCCGATCGGGCGGAGGCGAGCTCCCCCTGCTGGAACGGATCACCGCCGCCGCTTGGCTCGCGCTGTGGCCACCACTGGATATTGGGCTCGTTGGCGAGCTCCAGGGCCACCGCCTCGCCGTGGCGCATGTAGCGTCGGTAGAGGAAGTCGACCCAGCGGCCCCAGGCGCCCTCGGGAAGGAGCACCTCACGCGCGGGCACTCGGTATGCCAGAGGCTTGATCGAGGCGTTGGGATCGCCCGCCTCGAAGTTTGCTCGCTTCAGCCTGTCCTGGGGGAAGAAGTCCAGGTCACCGCCCTCCCCGTCGGCCAACGCCCCGGTGCCGTTGCTCCAGCTCGGAAACCGCCAGAGACAAACGATCACCCCAACCGGAGGATCGAGAGATCGCGCCACGCGCACCTGTGCGTCGAGCGCCGCCAGGAACGGCTGGCCCGGATTGGCCTCCGGGTCGTCGAGCCGGTCAAATTCGACGGCGGAGGGGGGCAGCGGCTGGATCTGGTCCCATCGGGCCCAGACCTTCACCCAGCGCGAGTGCGTCGAGGTCAGCAGGTCCACGTTGGCGCTCCTGCGCAGGTCCTGGTCATCGTTGTCAGGGGTGTCGAGCGGCCCCATGCTCAAGCATTTGCGCAGCCCTGAAGCGGTCGCGCCCGGACCCGCGGGCTGTCTGCCGGACCGCGGGAGGACGTAGATGCCGGCCCCGGCAACGGTGGCCGCGCCCGCCGCGCCGAGAAAGGCGCGGCGACTCAGGAGTGGGTTGTGCCGTTGAGAGCCCATCGTTGCCTCGCCGCGACGCTACCGGCATGACCGCCTCGTCGCGGTATCGTCAGGCCCGTGAGTCAGCAAGAGACTATCTCCCTCGCCCGCGGCGCCCCCTCGATCGACATCGTGGCCACCGAGGATCTGCGCGCGGCCGCCGACGCCGCCTTCTCCAACGACCCGGCGGGCACGTTCTCCTACGGGACCGCGGCCGGATACAAGCCGCTGGTCGATTGGATCGCGGAGCGGCAGAGCGTGGCGCCGGAGGAGGTGATCGCCACGAACGGCTCGATGCAGGCGGACGCCTTCCTCTTCGGCCAGCTCGTGGAGCCAGGTGACGTGGTGGTGGTGGAGGCGCCGTCGTATGACCGCACCCTGCTCTCGCTGCGCGGACTGGGAGCGGAGATCCTCGCCATCCCGCTCCAGGAGGACGGGATCGACGTGGACGCCCTCGAGGAGGCGCTGGAGGGCGGCGCTCGGCCCAGGCTGGCTCACATCATCCCCAACTTTCACAACCCCGCCGGATGCACGCTGTCGCTGCAGAAGCGGGAGAAGCTGGTGGCGCTGGCCTCCAAGCACGACTTCATCCTGTTCGAGGACGACCCCTACGTGGAGCTGCGCTTTGCGGGTGAACCGCTGCCCACGATGTTGTCGATGGACACCGACGGCCGCGTGGTCTACGCGTCGTCGTTCTCCAAGACGGTGTGCCCGGGAATCCGGGTGGGCTATCTCGTGGGGCCGGCCGACCTCATCGCCGAGACCCGCAAGATCGCAACCGCCACCTACATCTCGCCCAGCATGGTGGCCCAGTCGATCGTGGCCGAGTTCTGCCGCTCGGGCGCCCTCGACCGCTCGATCGAGACGGTAAAGGAGGCGCTGCGCGAGCGCCGCGACACTCTCTGCGCCGCGCTGAAGCGCGACCTCCCAGACGCCCGCTTCGTTGTGCCCGAGGGTGGCTACTTCCTCTGGGTGGACCTGCCCGACGGCACCGACGTGGCGCGCCTTGCGGACGCTGCCAGCGAGCGCGGAGTGGTGTTCGTGAAGGGCGCCGACTTCCTGCTCAAGGGCGGAGAGAGCTCCTTCCGCATCGCGTACTCGGGCGTGCGGCCCGACCAGATCGACGACGCCGTGTCCCGCCTGGCCGGCGCCTACGGCGAGCTGGCCGGGGCACCCGCAGCGTGAGCGGCGGGCCGGGGCTCGACCTCGGCCGCGCCCGCGACATCGGACAGCTGCTCCGCGACGCCCTCCGGATCCTGGCCGCGCACCCGGCGCGGTTCCTCGCGTTGTCGGCGGCGTTCGTGGTACCCGTGCACCTGATCGTGTCGGGCGTGGGCCTGGAGTACCTCACCGCCCCCTACCGGGAGGGGTCGCGCACCGTGGAGTTGGTGATCAGCGCTGCCGTGAGCTTCCTCCTGATCGCCCCGCTGGTGACCGCCGCCACGATCCATGCGCTGCAGTCCATGGCTCAGGGACAGAAGCCGAGTCCCGGCGCCTCCATCGTCACGGCCCTGGAGGCCTTCACTCCGCTCCTGCTGACCATTCTGCTCTCCGCCGCCGGAATCCTCGTCGGCCTGCCGCTGATCCTGCCCGCGGTCTACCTGGCGGTGCGCTGGGTGTTCGTCCCGCAGGTCGTGATGCTCGACGGCGCGCGCGGAGCCGACGCCCTGCGGGGCAGCTGGCGCGTGGTGGAGGGCTCGTGGTGGCGCTCCTTCGGAGTCGTGCTGCTCGCCAACCTCGCCGCCGCGATACCCGGCCTGCTCGTGATCGTCCCGTTCGAGGCACTCGCCAAGTCAGCCGACCGGGAGGCCCTCGTTCTGGTGGGAACGATCGTGACCGACACCATCACCGCAAGCTACGTGGCCCTTGTGATCACGCTGCTCTTTCACGACCTGCGGTCGCGCGAGCGCGCCAGAGCGGTCTAACGACCCCAGTGGTCCTCGGCCAGCACGAGCTGTGCCGGGAGCGCCGTGCGCGGCGGCGGTGACGGGTCGGCCACGACCGACACCGTCTCGGCCACGCTGCGGCTGACGCTGTAGCGCTTGTCGCCGGAGGTGAATGCCACCTCGTCGTCGCCGGATTCGGCCAGTTCGCCCTCCAGTCCCGGGGTGAGGCCCGAAGCCATCAGGTAATGCAGAAGGTCCTCGGCTTCGTTCTCGAAGCGCAGCACGCGAACCTTCGCGCCCAGCTCCACGTCGGCCAGCGGCACTCCCTCCTCGCGCTGCCCCAGGTAGATGGGGTGGCCGTGGGGGCAGGTGTCGGCGTCGCCGATCGCGTTCAGCATGCGCTCCTCCACCACGGGCGACATCCAGTGCTCGAGGCGCTCCGCCTCCTCGTGCACCTGATCCCAGGGGATGTCGAAGACGTCGGTGAGGAAGCGCTCGATCAGCCTGTGCCGCCGGACGATGCCCTCCGCGTGCTCCAGGCCGGTGGGAGTGAACGCGAGGGTCTTGTCATCGTCGCGCTGGATGTACCCGTCGCCCTCCAGGCGCCCCACCATCTCGTGGACGGTGGGGGCGGACACCTGCAGCGCGCGGGCCACGTTGGCACCCGTCATCGGGAGCCCGGCCTCCTGCAGCCAGAAGATGATCTGGAGGTACTCCTCCTCGGCGACCGTTGCGTCGGACATCGGTTCCATCTTACTTCGGTACGTACGATCCCCGGATGGCGCTCACCCTCTCTCCCCCGATCAAGCCGCAGCTCGCCCGCTCGGCCAAGCGACCGCCCGAGGGCGAGGGCTGGGTGTATGAGCCCAAGTGGGATGGCTTTCGCACGATCGCCTACCGCGATGGCGACGACGTTCACCTCCAGAGCCGCGGCGGCAAGCCGATGAACCGCTACTTCCCGGAGGTGGTCGAGCAAGTGAGGGCGATGCCCGCTGATCGTGTGGTGCTCGACGGGGAGATGGTTATCGAGGTGGACGGCGTTCAGGAGTTCGACCTGCTCAGCCAGCGCATCCACCCGGCCGACTCGCGGGTGCAGAAGCTGGCCGCGGAGACGCCGGCGTTCTACGTGGCGTTCGACGTTCTCGAGCTGGACGGCCAGGACCTGATGGGCTCGCCGTTCGCCGAGCGGCGGGAGCGGCTCGAGTCGCTGGACCTCGGGCCCGTGCAGCTCACGCCCGCCACCGACGACGTGGCCTCGGCTGGCCAGTGGCTCACGGGGACATCCGAGGGCGTGATGGCCAAACGCGCCGACTCGGCGTACCTGCCCGGCGAGCGCAAGGCGATGGTGAAGATCAAGCGCGTACGTACCGCGGACTGCGTGGTGGTGGCTTTTCGCTTCGGCAAGGAGAAGGGAACGCTGGGCTCGCTGATCCTGGGTCTCTACGACGACGAGGGCGAGCTGCGCGTGGTGGGCCACACCTCAGGCTTCAAGGCCAAGGAGAAGCGCGAGCTGATCTCGTTCCTGGAGCCCTACCGGACGGGCGAGCGCGGCGCCGCGGAGCCCTCGCGCTGGAAGCCCGAGGAGGAGCTGATGTGGGAGGGGCTGCGCCCCGAGCTGGTGGCTGAGATCTCCTACGACCACGTCACGGGCCACCGCATCCGGCACGGGACGAAGCTGCTGCGCTGGCGCGAGGACAAGGCGCCCGAGGAGTGCTCGCTGGATCAGCTGCGGGACTGAGCCCCGCCAGCGGCTTCCCCCTTAGTGCGTTCTTGCGCAGGCCCGTAACAGCGCGGTAGAGGGAGAGTAACTCTGGCGTCGCCGGGCTTCCGTGGGCGTGGTACGTCGTTCAGCTTCGGTCCGTGACCTCGGCACAGCCCCCTTTTGGTGGATTTCGACGACCTTCCCCTCACCACTTCCAATCCAGGGGTGCCAGAGCCCTGTGGCATGGAAGCAGTGCGCCGGAGGGCATCGCTGTCCAAGCTGCGGGGGTTGTGGGGCTGGGAGATGCGGCCGCCGCGTGGGTCGCGGCTCGCCAATGCGGCGTGATCAGCTACGGGCAGCTGCGTGCCTGCGGACTCACTCATGATGCGATCCGGCACCGCCGAGAGAGCAGCCGGCTCCATTCCTTTTACCGAGCGGTTTACCTGCTGGGCCACCGCGGCGGCCCAGAGGGCGCGAGGCAGTGGGCCGCCGTTCTCGCCTGCGGTGCCGATGCCGCCCTCAGCTTCACATCGGCCGGCTGGTGGTGGGCCATGTGCGAGGAGGAGCGAGGCAAGGTGGAGGTGTCGAGCACCGCAAACTTCGGGAAGCAGCCCGGTGTTCGGTTTCACCGCGTGCTGCCGTGCGAACCAGACGACCTGCGCTCCAGGCGCGGCCTCCCCGTCACCAGCCCCATCCGCACCCTTGTCGACCTCGCCGGGGGTTCTCAACGAGCGCGCGCTCGAACGCGCCGTCGACGAGGCGATCTCGCACAGGCTCGTCCGCGAGCGGGATCTCGTCCACGCGCTCGCGCCCAACCGGGGACGCCCAGGAATTCGCCGCCTGCGGGCAATAGTGGGTGACGGGCTCGCACACGGCGTGAGCCGCTCCGGCGTCGAGCGCACCTTTCGCCGCCTGATCGCAGCAGCCGAGCTGCCCATGCCCGACTTCAACGTGCGAGTGGGCCGCTACGAGCTGGACGCGCTGTGGCATGACTGCCGGCTGGCGGTGGAGATCGACACCTACGGCACCCATGGCGGAAGGGTGCCGTTCGAACTCGACCGCGTCCGCGACGCGGCCCTCTCCGGTCTCCAGCCGCTGCGCATCACTGACCGGCGCCTCTACCGTCACCCCGAGGCCGTCGTGGCCACCGTCGCCCGTGAGCTGGCACATCGCGGCTGGACCGGGCTCTGAGCCCGCCGACCGCCCGGCCGCTACTGAGCCCGCAGCACGCGCAGCGTCTCGCGCGTAGCGCGCAGACCGCGGCGCTTGGCCACCACCTCGCGCGCTCCCCGGCGGCGGAATCGCACCCTCACCGAGGCTCGTCCGCGCGAGTTGGTGCGCACCTGCCGACCTGCCAGCCGAACCACCGCGCTCTTCACCGCGCGGCGACGGCCCCGCCTGACGGTCGTGACGCGGAACGAGACGAGTACCCGCCGGCCAGCCCGCACGCGTCCGGGCGCCACCGACAGCCGCAGGCCAGGGACAGCCGCCTCGGGCGGGGGCTCGTTCGCGGGCGCCAGCTCGAAGTTGAGCGTCTCCAGCGTGGAGGGGTCGGCCACCGGTGTCTCGAACACGTTCGCCCCGCCATCGGGGTCGACGATCGAGGCGCCCTCCGAGGCGAGGAACTCCACCACCTGGCGCTGGCCGAGGTTGCGCCCGGCGACCGTCGGGTCCAGCAGGAAGCCGTGCGGGTTCCTGCTTGCCGTGGGAGTGCGGTCGTTGCGGTAGAGCGTCGTCACGTCGAAAAGCTTGCCGGCACGCAGCAGCGTGGCGCTGGTGGGGTTCGGCACCGTCTTGTCGCCGAAGGCGATCTGGTAGGCCACCCGCTTGGCGGGAACGCCGGGTGCGGGCCGCAGCCGCAGCAGCGGGGCGAAGGCCTCGGGGCTACCCGGGCGGTTGAGCCAGTTGCTGGTGGCGCCCACGTCCTGGATCGGGACCGCGCCGCGAGCGGGCCTCGTGACCGGCGGCTCCACGTACCTCGGGGTGCTCTCGGTGAAGCCCTCCCGCCCACCGTTGAGCAGGTTCGGAGTGCGGTTCTTCAGCTCGGCGGCCACCAGGTCGCGGAAGCCGGGCGCCTGGCGCGCGATGTCGAGGATCGGGCCGCCCGGGACGTTGAGCAGACCGGCGGGCACCAACTGGTCGGTTCCCATCAGCATGGTCCCGTAGATGCCGCCGAGGCTCTGCGCGTAGTAGCTCACCCGGTCACGGCGAAGGTCTGTGGATCCATCGCCGTCCACGTCCACGCCCCGGCCGATCGCCCGTACGAAGGCCATGTTGTCCAGCGCGGTCTGGCGCAGGCCGTCGCGCAGCCCGAGGCTGGCCCGCGGGTCGGGCGAGCCGGCCGCCTGCACGCCCTCCTGGTTGGTGATCTCGCCGTCGCTGTCGAGGTCCACGCCGCGGCCGAAGCCCGAGAAGCGCACCGGCCCGGTTGTGAGCGAGTCCACGGCGGCGTCGCTGCGC
>Ga0136623_10000752_pt1 | contig 10218 bp, 7 predicted proteins | sample AntDrymUQ4492106_2_FD_104656 | JGI IMG/M metagenome (GOLD analysis project Ga0136623, IMG submission 104656) | Polar desert sand microbial communities from Dry Valleys, Antarctica - metaG UQ449 (21.06) | ecosystem: Environmental > Terrestrial > Soil > Desert | place: Antarctica: Dry Valley...
GAGGTCGAGCAGAAAGGCGAAGAACGCGCCGAATATGGAAAGGAACTTTTGAAGAAACTCTCAAAAGATTTAACCGATAAATTCGGACGCGGTTTTTCGAGTGACAATCTTGAAAAAATGCGTTTATTTTATCAAACATATTCCATTCAGATTTCCGAGACAGTGTCTCGGAAATCTGAAAACAGCCAGACGTTGGCTGGCAAATCCGCGAAATCCGAGACGCTGTCTGGAAAATCTTTTAATCTTGCGGAAATTGCCAAAAAATTCCCGCTTCCGTGGTCGCATTATGTTTTGCTTTTGTCGTGCAGAGAGGCGGCGGAACGCGAGTTTTACGAAGCGGAAAGTTTGCGCGGCGGCTGGTCGGTGCGGCAATTGAGACGGCAAAAAGATTCGCAGTTTTATGCGCGGACTCTGCTTTCAAAAAACAAAGCCGCGATGCTCAAAAAAGGCGAAAAAGCCGAAGCCGAAGATTACGTTTCGCCCGACGAAGAAATCAAAGACCCGTTTGTTCTGGAATTTTTGAATTTGAAAGACGAATATTCCGAACACGATTTGGAAGAAGCGATTATCAAACATTTGCAGACATTTCTGCTCGAAATGGGCGCGGGTTTCGCATTCGTCGGTCGGCAGATGCGTCTGCGCGTCGGCGACGAATGGTTTCGCGTTGATTTGGTTTTGTTTAATCGCCGTCTGAAATGTCTGGTGATAATTGATCTGAAACTCGGAAAACTGACTCACGCCGACATCGGACAAATGCTGCTTTACACGGGTTACGCCGCCGAACACTGGCGCGAAGAAGGTGAAAATCCGCCGGTTGGTTTGATTTTGTGCGCCGAAAAGAATGACGCTCTGGCGCATTACACGCTCGAAAATCTGCCGAATCAGGTTTTGGCGAAAGAATACAAAATGACTCTGCCGGACGTGAATCTGCTGGCGAATGAAATAAATTCAGCGAGAAAACAAATCGAAAAAAACGGCATCCAAAATACACAAACCGTTGATTGAAGAAAGTTTGCGATTTTCGAGCAGTTCGTCTTTGTTGTTATTTGCAGATTCAAGGGTTATAATCTTTCGCTATCTTATCGAAAATTAAAAACCCCCTGAAAATCTATTGATACGAATGAGATTTGTCGGTGCCAAAAGAGTGAAATTGTCTGAACGAATCGGTTTAGCCGCCGCGTCGGACACGCCTTTGCGCGATTTGGCAGGGAATGTTTCCAAGTGGGCGCGTTACGCTATTGCCGAAGCGAATTCGCTTTCGCTCGAAAAAATTGATATTTCGCTTAAACGCCTGCCGAAAAAACTCGACCGATTTCGCATCGTTCATCTTTCCGACATGCATCACAGCCCGTTTACAAATCTCGAACACATTAAGCGCGCCGTTAAAGTCGCCAATCGTTTGAAGCCCGATATGTTCATTCTAACCGGCGATTACGTTTCGCACGAAACCAAGTATATCGCGCCGGTTGCCGAAGTTCTGGGCAGTTTGAAATCGGAATTCGGCACTTACGCCTGTTTGGGAAATCACGACCACTGGACAGACGGCGAGCTAGTCACACATCTTTTGCGCGGCGAAGGCATCAAGGTTTTAATCAACGAAGGTTTTCGTTTCGAGGCGCGGGGCGCGGCGTTCTGGCTCGGCGCGGTTGACGATCATATGGCGGGAACGGTTGATTTACCGGCGGCTCTGCGCGGCGCGTTTCCCGACGAGATGAAACTTCTGCTGGCGCACAATCCGATAATTTTGCGGCAGGCGGCGCGCGCGGGCGTTGACCTCGTTTTGAGCGGACACACTCACGGCGGTCAAGTGAAAATCCGCGAAAAGGAAAAAAGAATTCTGCCGCGCCGCAAACTCGTCGAAGGTTTGCACAGCCGTAAGGAAACGCAGATTTACATCACGCGCGGCATCGGCACGGTCGTTTTGCCCGTTCGTTATCAATGTCCGCCGGAGATTTCTCTGCTCGAACTACACTGCGGCTAAGAAAAGTGGTAAGTGCTAAACGGTAAGTGGAAAATATTTGTCTTTCACTTACCACTTACCACTTACCACTTACCACTATTTCTATCAATGGCTTCAAATATCATCACCATCCCGAACCTGCTTACCTTTCTGCGAATGGCGCTCATTCCGGTTTTCGCCAGCCTTTTATATTACGGCTACACGGGTTGGGGCTTAATCGTTTTTATGGCGGCGGGAATTTCCGACGGCGTTGACGGTTTTGTCGCCAGGCGTTTCAATCAGGAATCGGAACTCGGCACTATTCTCGACCCGATTGCCGATAAACTCTTGATGACGACCGCGTTTCTCATCCTGACAATGCCGAACATCTTTCCGCCGCCGGGCAAATCCGTTCCGTTTTGGGTGACTGCCGCCGTCATCGGGCGCGACGTTTTGATTATCACGGTCGCCGGAGCGATTAATATTATGACCGGCTTTCACGGTTTTAAACCGTCCCGGCTCGGCAAACTTTCGACTCTCGTTCAAGTTGCGGCGGTCTGTTTAATTCTTTTCGCCGCCGTCTTCGGCTACAGCTTTTTCCTTCCGACGGTTTATACAATCGTTGCTCTGCTTGCCTTTGCGTCCGGCATTCATTACATCTTTTTTGTCGCGCGTTTGATGAAAGAAGAAGAAATAAAAACGCGGCAATGACTTTTTCAATCTAATGTTTTAATAGGGATTTGCTGAACAAACGGCAAATCCCTTTTTGGTCTCCAACTGCGATTTATGCTTGTCTGCTCATATAAACTTGACAACGATACACTCACATATTATACTTCTTCAAGCTCAATAAAGCATAATTTTTGTGGCGAGCGGAGTAATTTTATTTAACTGGAGATTTATTAATGAGCAAAATTATAGGAATTGACTTAGGAACGACAAACTCGGTCGTCGCCGTGATGGAAGGCGGCGAACCGGTCGTTATTACAAATGAAGAAGGCGGACGAACGACGCCGTCAGTGGTCGCGTTTACCAAGGACGGCAATCGTCTGGTCGGACAGGTTGCCAAACGCCAATCCGTCACTAATCCTGAAAATACTCTTTATTCAATCAAGCGATTTATGGGACGGCGTTACGAAGAAGTAAGCGGCGAAATTAAACAGGTGCCGTATAAAGTGGAAAAAGCCGGCAACGGCGACGTTCGCATTTCGGCGGACGGCAAACAATACAGCCCGCCGGAGATCGCGGCGATGGTTTTGCAGAAATTGAAAAAAGCCGCCGAAGATTATCTCGGCGCGAAGGTTGATAGAGCGGTCATTACGGTTCCCGCGTATTTTAACGACGCGCAGCGGCAGGCGACGAAAGACGCCGGTAAAATTGCCGGACTCGAAGTAATGCGTATCGTCAACGAACCGACGGCGGCGGCACTGGCTTACGGTTTGGACAAGAAAAAAGACGAAACGATTGCCGTATTCGACTTTGGCGGCGGAACTTTTGACATTTCGATTCTCGAAGTCGGCGAAGGCGTGGTCGAGGTGAAATCTACGAACGGCGACACTCATTTAGGCGGCGACGACGTTGACGAAGCGTTGATTAAATGGATTATTGACGAATTTAAAAAAGACCAGGGCATTGATTTGACGAATGATAAGATGGCTTTGCAGCGGCTCAAGGAAGCGGCGGAAAAAGCCAAAGTCGAATTGTCGTCGGCGATGGAAACCGAAATCAATCTGCCGTTTATCACGGCTGACCAATCGGGACCGAAGCATCTGGTGATGAAACTGACGCGGACGAAATTTGAAAATCTCGTCGAGCCGATTTTGAAACGTCTGATGCCGCCGGTCGAACAGGCGATTAAAGACGCTGGACTGGAACCGAAAGATATTCAGGAAATCGTTCTCGTCGGCGGTTCGACGCGCATTCCGAAGGTTCAGGAAATGGTTAAAGACTTTTTCGGGAAAGAACCGAATAAAACGGTTAATCCCGATGAAGTCGTCGCTCTCGGCGCGGCTGTTCAAGCCGGTGTTCTCGGCGGTGAGAAAACCGATATTCTGCTGCTCGACGTTACGCCTTTAAGTCTCGGCATCGAAACTTTAGGCGGCGTAATGACGCAGATGATCGGGCGCAATACGACGATTCCGACCAGGAAATCGGAAATCTTTTCGACCGCTTCGGACAATCAGACATCGGTCGAAGTTCACGTTATGCAGGGCGAACGTCCGATGGCTTCCGATAATAAAACGCTCGGAAAATTTCATCTGGTCGGCATTCCGTCCGCGCCGCGCGGCGTTCCGCAAGTCGAAGTAACATTCGATATTGACGCGAACGGCATCGTTAATGTTTCGGCGAAAGACGTCGGCACGGGACGCGAACAGAAAATCACGATTACTTCGACGAGTGGTTTGTCGAAAGAAGAAATTGACAAAATGATGAAGGACGCCGAATCGCACGCGGGCGAAGATGCCAAACGCAAAGAAGTTATCGAAGCGAGAAATCGCCTCGACGGTTTGGTTTACTCGGTCGAAAAAACTTTCAGCGAAAACAAAGACAAATTCGATTCGGGCGCGGCAGGCGAAATCGAAACGGCAGTTGCGGAATCAAAAACTGCTTTGGCGGGCGAAGATACGGACGCGATGAACACGGCGTTCGACCGTTTGCAAACGGCTTCGCACAAACTCGCCGAAGTGCTTTACAATCAGGCAGGCTCGGCTCAACCGGACGGGACCGAAACCGGCGGCGAACAGGCTTCGTCGGCGAGCGCGGGCGGCGACGCTTCGGGTTCGACGTCTTCGGGCGACGACAATGTGATTGACGCCGAATACGTTGATGTTGATGAAGAGAAGAAGTAAGCTAAACAAATAAGCGGTGAGTAAAATCGCCGCTTATTTTTCAAAGTTATGACAGTTCAAATTGAAGTTGACGAAAAAATGTGGGCGGAAGCTGAAACTTTGGCAAAAGATTTAAACATCAATTATACAGAGATGTTTTTGAATACTTTGCGTGAAAATTTGTATAGTCTGAAAGACGCAAAAAAAAAAGCAATGACGATTGCCGAAAAAGAGAGCAAACACCGTGAAAGTTACAAAAACCACCCTGTTCAGCCTGAAGAATTCTATGTGGACGAGGAGCAATTAATTGAGGTTTGGAAAGATTTATGATACGCGGCGATATTTGTTATCATACATTTAAAGCACCTGACAAACGCCGTCCTGTACTAGTTTTGACCAGAACAAACGCGATTTCATTTCTCAATGAAATAACCATTGCTCCTATAACAACTACCGTCAGAGATAATGATTCTTCGGTTTGGCTCGACGAATCGGACGGAATGAGAGAACCTTGTGCAATAAATTTGGACTATATTCAAACAGTTCCAAAACAAAAAATTGGAAAAACAATTTCGCACCTTTCGGAAGAAAAAATACAAGAAGTTTTTGAAGCGATAAAATTCGCCTTCGGTTTCGATAAATAGAATTTGTCCGTCGTTAATTGTTCGTCATCCGTTGCCAAAAACAACCGACTGCCGACTACTGACAACCGACTACCGATAAATGGCAAACAAAGATTACTACAGCATTCTCGGCATCAAAAAAGATGCGAAAGCGGACGAAATTAAAAAGGCGTATCGCCGTTTGGCGCGCAAATATCACCCGGACGTAAATCCGAACGATAAAGCCTCCGAAGATAAATTCAAAGAAGTGCAGGAAGCCTACGACGTTCTATCCGATGAGAAAAAACGAAAGGTTTTTGACCGCTTCGGTTATTACAACGATAATCTCGACCCGGATTCGCCGTTCAGCACCGGCGCGTCGAACACGGCAGGCGCGGGCGCATACGATTTTTCAGGTTTTAACTTTGAGCCGGGCGGTTCGGGCAGCGGTTCGAGTTTTCGGGATATTTTTTCAGACCTTTTCGGCAGCGGCGCCAAACAGCAACAGCAACAGCCTGAACCGCCGCGCCCTCTGCCAAAAAAAGGAAAGGATATTGAAATTCCGCTGGCTTTGAGTTTTGAGGAATCTTTTACGGGATTGACAACCAATATTACGGTTAATCGTTCCGAGCAGTGTTCGCGCTGTCAGGGAGCGGGCGACACGGGCGGTCCGGTCGTCGTTTGTCCGACCTGCAAGGGAACGGGACAGGTATTAAGAACCGGCGGACGGCTTCAGTTTTCGCAAACCTGCCCGGATTGCGAAGGCACGGGCAGACGGCGGCAGCCTTGTTCGCAATGCAGCGGCAAAGGCGTTACTCCGAAAATCGAACAGGTGAAAATTCGCATTCCCGCCGGAGTTGATACCGGCTCGCGCGTGCGGATTCCGAAAAAAGGACACGGCGGCAGACTAGGCGCGGAACCGGGCGATTTGTTTATTTTAACGAATGTGGGAAAGCACCGATTTTTTACGCGCAAAGGCGACAATATTTATGTCACTGTTCCGATCACCGTTTCCGAAGCCGCGCTCGGAACAAAGATCGAAGTTCCGACGGCTGAAGGAAAAGCGCAGCTCAAGATTCCGGCGGGGACAGAATCTGGACAAAAATTTCGTTTGCGCGAGCGCGGTTTTCCGTCTTTGAGAAATCCGAATTTACGCGGCGACCAATTTGTCGAAGTGCAAATTTATCTGCCGCGCGTTATCAGCGAAGAAACAAAAGAAATATTGCGGCAATTTGAAAAAGCGAATCCCGAAAATCCGCGTAAAACGATGGGATTGGAATAATTCAAGATTCAAGATTCAAGATTCTTTTAATCTTGAATCTTGAATCTTGAATCTTGAATCTGAAGTATGAAAAAGAAGACGAAAACCTACACAATCAGCGCAGTTGCGGAAATTTACGAAATTCATCCGCAGACTCTGCGGCTTTATGAGCGTGAAGGTTTACTTAAACCTTCACGCTCGGACGGAAATACGCGCCTTTATACGGATGTTGACCTCGAACGGTTGGAATTGATTTTGGCTTTGACGCGCGAACTCGGCGTTAATCTGGCAGGAGTCGAAATTATTTTAAATATGCGCGCCAAAATGGATGCGATGCAGCGCGAATTTGAACGCTTTTTTGAATATATTCGCACTCACGCCGGCGAATTTTCCCATCAGGTCGAAACCTTCTCCGAATCCGAAGCCTTGATTGCGATTTCCCGTCAAAATAGGGTTACGAACGAATTCGGCAAAGATACTTCCGGGTAAATAAACTCATTCCGAATTCCCCGAATTTTTTTCTTTACTTTTGTACTCTTTTCGAGCAAGAATAGTCGCTTCAAAACTCATCTTAATATTTTGGAGCAAAATAATGCAAAATTCTTCCATAAAGTTCTCGCTTCTTTTTGTTTGTTTATCATTACTGCTTTTTAATTCCGACAGTTTCGCTCAAGACCTCGACCAGGTAACAATCAGCGGTCGAATTACCGATTCGAATAATGCGCCGATTGTCGGCGCGACCGTCGTTGCGATAATCGTCGAAACCAGGACAGAACGCACTGCCGTAACCAATGAAGAAGGGCGTTACCGGCTTATCGAACTTCAGCCCGGAACATATAATGTCAGAGCCTCGGCAAACGGTTTCGGCGCGAAGGAAAATCAAGGTTTCATCACGATTGCCGGACAAAATTTGCAGTTGAATTTTTCGCTTGCGCCCGCCGGTATTCAAGCCGAGCAAACCGTAACCGTTACCGAAGAAGACGCTCCGGCGGTTGACACGACGCGGACGGTTGTCGGCGTAACCGTGACGCAGCGCGAAATCGAAGAACTCCCGAATAACACGCGCAATCCGCTCGATTTGGTTTTTACGCTCGGCGGCGTGGCGGAAGAACCGCTTTCAGTTCGTGACGCGGCGGAAGACCGGGCGCGTCCGGGCGGCGACAGCAATAACGATCCGCGTCCGTCACCGCTCGAATCCGGGATTTTTTCTTTGTCGGGCGGCGCGGCTTATTCAAACAATATTACAATTGACGGTTTGGATAATAACGATGACCGTTTGGCGCAAGACCGTTTTCAGCCTTCGATTGATTCAATCGCCGAAGTCCAAGTTATCACCAATCAATTTTCCGCCGAATACGGACGCGCATCGGGCGGGCGCGTAAATATTCGGACGCGCGGCGGAACGAGAAAGTTTCGCGGGCGAGCCTATTTATATTTTCGTGATGATAACTTAAACGCTAATTCTTTTAATAACAATCGTCGGGGTTTAGCCCGCCTGCCTTTTACCGAATACAATCCGGGATTTACGCTGGGCGGTCCGATTCCGTTTGGATACTTCAAAGACAAAACTTTTTTCTTCACCTCGTATGAATATAATAATTTACAAGATACGACGCTGATTGATACGGTCGTTCCGATTCAACAAAATCCGAATTTCGCTTTGCCTGTTCCGACCGCCGCTAATCCGCGTTTTGAGCAGCCGCCATCGGGATTTCCCAATCTTTCGGTCGCCCAATTCGCGCCGTTTGTCAATACTATTCCAACGCCGTCGAACAAACATACGTTTTCGACCCGAATTGATCATAATTTTACTGACAAACACAACGCGACTTTCAGTTTTGAATACGGCAATTCGCGCAGCACAAGACAATTTCGCACGGCAACCAGCCGTCTGGAAGAAGCTATTTTAGGACCGGCTCGAACGACCGACGCTTATAAATTTACGGACAATTACGTCTTCAACTCCAAAGTTGTCAATCAATTTCGTTTTCAGTTTTCAAGGTTTGAACCGAATTTTACTTCGACCAATCCGACCGATCCGGTAGTTTTGATTACTTTGAACGACGGTGTTGGAGTTGACAGCCGCAGCGGAACTTTGATCGCGGGGAATTCGACCGCCGCGCAAAACTTCAACTTTCCCGGCACGCGTAACGAAACCCGCTATCAATTTCAGGAAACTCTCAATGTCATTGCCGGAGAGCATTCCTTAAAATTCGGAGCGGACGCGCAAATTATCAAGTCCGACTTTCTCGATTTACAGGACGCGACCGGAACTTTTAATTTTCTGACGGTCAGGAACTTTCTCGACAACAACGTCGGACGATACAGAAGAAATTTCGGCAGACAAACCGGACAGGAAAATACTTATTACAGCTTTTTCGCGCAGGACGAATGGCGGCTGCGTTCAAACGTAACGCTGAGTTTAGGCTTGCGGTTTGAGAAGGAAACCATTATCGGCGACGACAATAATTTCGGACCCCGCGCCGCCGTTGCTTACGCGCCATTTAAAGACGGCAAAGGTGTAATCCGGGTCGGTGGCGGTATTTTTTACAATCGCGTTTTGCTTCGCACTTTTGATGACGCGAATTTAAGCGAATCCAGGCGCAGCTATGACAGCAACCGTTTGCCCGGACCGGCGACGACGCAGAATTTTGTTTGTTTCGATCCGGCGAACGCCAATTATAATTTAGCTCGCTGCCAACTTTTGAGAAGAATTGATTTTCCAAACGCCGCAACGCTCGAAGAACTTGTCAATATCGAAAATCAACTTCGCCAAACCGGAGTTTTAACCGCCGCGCAGACCGGATTTTCAACACCGGCAAATAACCTGCGGCGCATTGACCCGACTTTAAAAGTTCCCGAAAGTTATCAATTTAACGTCGGTTTTGAGCGCGAAATCGGCAGCGGATTGGTTTTTGAATCAAATTATACTTTTAATCGGACAATCCGGCTTTTCCGCGAATTTAACGCCAATCCGTATAATTTACCCGCCGGATTTCGTGATTACAACGATTATCTCGTCAACGGTTATCAAAATCCGACGCTTCGTTTTGTCAACGGCGACGCGACCGATATCAACGGCGTTTCGACGGCGAACGGCATCACGACGATAAATTTGGCTTCGCGCAATCCTTCGGCAGGCGCGACAACGCCGATTGGTCGCGCCAGAGCGATTTTAAATGCTCTCGGGCGGCGACTCGGCAGCAATTTCCCCGAACAGATTGATCAGGTCGCTTCCATCGGACGCGCCGAATATAACGGGCTGATTGTTGAACTGCGCCGCCGTTTTCGCAAATTCAGCTACGGTTTCGGCGGCTCGTTCCGCGCTGTTTATACGCTTTCAAAAACGGAAGACGACGGAAACAATAACACGACGAATCCGCAGAATATATTTGATTTCAGCAGCGAATTCACCAGCTCTTTGCAGGATCGGCGGCATCGTTTTGCGTTCTCCGGCACTTTCGACTTGCCGGATTGGGCGGGTGGTCTGCGTCTGTCTCCGCTCGTCCGATTATCTTCGGGTGCGCCTTTTAACATTTCAAACGGAACCGGATTGGCGAACGACCGCAATCTGGACGAAGTTTCGAC
>Ga0136623_10000754_pt1 | contig 10200 bp, 10 predicted proteins | sample AntDrymUQ4492106_2_FD_104656 | JGI IMG/M metagenome (GOLD analysis project Ga0136623, IMG submission 104656) | Polar desert sand microbial communities from Dry Valleys, Antarctica - metaG UQ449 (21.06) | ecosystem: Environmental > Terrestrial > Soil > Desert | place: Antarctica: Dry Valley...
CGCTCCTAGCCGCTCCGCTCGGTCACAATGCGCGACGGTGGGGTGCCGGAGCGGTCGAACGGGGCGGTCTTGAAAACCGTTGGGCGTGCAAGCGCCTCGTGGGTTCGAATCCCACCCCCACCGCCATAAAGTGTCAGGTCGACCCTGTGGCAGTGAGACCGCTGGTCGATGTCTCTGTAATTCCTCGACTCGTGAGTCTTTCTCTATCTCAGTGGTGCTCCCTATTGGTTCTGCACCACACGGAGCGGACACTTCGCCCTAGCCGCCGACCATTACGGCGGGTTCGCACTCGATCCGTACGTCGGGAAGGTTGAAGGCCTCGACAATGGGCGTCCGGTGACATGGCCAGCCGAGCACCCGCAGCCAGTCTCCGTTGATCTCGTCCTAAGTCCAGCGCCGGCTGTTCTCGGGTGGTTGGTTGTTGAATACCCGGCATCGTTCTATGCATAGAACACACGTTCGTCTCAGTCCTGACTGGGAGGATGTTCGCGAGCGCCCACCACTCCCTGGAGTTCGAACGGTGCTCAGCGAGGGCCGTTTGTGACCTGACGCTCCTGGGCGCAACCGGTGCTAGTACGCCGAACGAACGCGGGCAAGCGCCGGCAGCGTGAGCATGACCAGGCGAATGTCCTCGCGCAACGACCAGTTTGTCACGTAGAGATAGTCGAGCTTCGTCATCTCGTCGAACGGGATGTCACTCGCTCCCAGCACCTGCCAAAGGCCCGTCATGCCGGGCTTGAGATCGAGGCGTCGGCGGGCCCACGCTGCTACGTGCTGATCCTCGTCGAGGATGAGCGGGCGGGGACCCACAATCGACATCTCTCCGCTCAAGACGTTGATGAGCTGCGCGAGCTCATCGATGCGCCAGCGGCGGAGGATGCCTCCGATGCGCGTGACCCGTGGATCGTTCGGCACCTTGAACATCCTCGGATCCGCATCGCGATGCATGTTCAGGTGAGCGACGTCCGACTTTCGCGCTTCCGCATCATTCACCATCGTTCGAAACTTGAAGACCGAGAAGGTGCGTCCCAACGCACCCATGCGAACCTGCCGAAAGAGAATCGGGCCGCGCGAGTCGGCCTTGATCATGGTCGCCACGAGGAGAAAGACGGGCAAGAGCAGGATGAGACCCGCGGTTGCGCCAAGGAGGTCGAAAGACCGCTTGAGGAACCGCTCGGAGCCGCTGAGCCGCGGTATGGGAAGCCCAACGAGAGGGATGCCTTCGATCGTGTGCAGCTGTGCATTCGTCCCCAGTACCTCGAACATGCGAGGAACGATGTCGATCTGCACGTCGCTGTCCTGCATCGAGCGAATGACCTGGAGCGTCTGCTCGTGCGAGTCCGTCGAGAAGGCAACGGCTACTCGATGCACGGCGTGGGTTTGCACGAGCTGCGGCAGGTCGGCCGTCGTTCCCAGCAGTTCGAGAGGCTCGTCTCCATTGGAGGAGGCGCCGCGATCGCGATCGACGAACCCGACGATCTTCAGTCCGTACTCGGGATGGTTACCGATTTTGGTGGCGAGCAGACGTGCCACGTGCCCCGAGCCGACGATGATGACGTTCTGGACGTACGCGGCGTTTCGCCGCCCGAGCACCCGCGCGATCGCCCGCAGCAGCGGAACGAGAAAGATCGCGATCGCCCAGAAGACGACGAGACGAGTGGCGTTGGGATGCGGGAGGCCGACGATCTCGGCGACCGCCACGAAGCCCCACGTGCCTATCGAGACCACTTGGAGCACACCGAAGATGTCGTCGACCGTCGAATGGTCGGTCCGCTCCTCGTCTCGATCGTAGAGGCCGTGCATGCGCGCGACGAGCACCCAGAGCGGAAGGCTCGCGACGAAGAGCGCAATTTCCCAACGCGTGTTGACTAGATCGACGGCTGGGGTCGGCGAAACGAGCGCGACCGATAGGAGAAACGCGGAAATGAGACCGACCAGGTCGGCCAGCAGGAGCAAACGGCGCATGAGCCACCCGCGACGCCGCGGACCTCGTGCCGACGCACCGACCTCTTGGGCGATCGCACGGTCGCCTGAAGAGATGGCAACGCCATCTCGAGATGCTGCCTCCAGCTGAATCCTCCCCTTCACGCGCGCCCCCCGCCATGCGTATTGCCACCCAGTTCCCCTGGCTGACACATACGATACTCGCGGTCTGCGCCACGTCAACGGATTTCGGCCCATACCGTACCTTTGGCCAGTTTCTGCAACCCAAAAGCATTCGGAGCGATGAGAAGGGATCCGATTGCCGGAGCGTCCGGGAAGCTCGTAGTTAGCCGCTCATGGGATCGCTTTAGTAACGCAATCCCTCCCCTCTGGCGAGCACCGTAACCGTCCGTCGCAAGAGCCCGAGGTCGTGCCGCGCGAGCCGACGCCAGTCCCAGGTGCGACAAGCATCGACGTACTCGACGTCGAGCCTTGTATAGCCGGCTGGGTCGACGATTCCCTTCTGCACCTGGACGGGGCCCGTCCAGCCCGGCATGACGTGATTGCGGTAGTCGAGCCCTGCCGCAATCTGATCCCTTACCATCGAGGGCGGCCACGGGCGCGGCCCTACGAGGCTCATGTCACCCCGGAGGATGTTGAAGAGCTGCGGAAGCTCGTCCAGGTACCACGGCTTGAGCACATGGCGGCCGGCCCAAGTAAGGTTTTCCGGATCGCTCTCGAGCAGCCGGGCGTGCGCTTCTTCGTCGAACTGCCGCTCGAGCGCAACCTGGCGGAGCGTGCGGAACTTGAGCAGATCGAACTCGCGGCCTCTGGAGACACGGCGCTCCCGGTAGAGCCATGGCCCACGGTCGGACGGCGCGAGCAGGCGATCGAGGCCGATCGCGACAAAGGCGGCCGCGAAGACTGGCGCGAGCACGATGACGAGGCCGCCGGAGATCCCCTTGTCTGCCACCTTCTTCGCAAATGGATACGGAACCACCGACGAGTCCATGTGGTTCCGATTCTCGGATCTGATCGCGTCACCTGCGCCGATTAGGGTGCGCGCAATGGCCGCGGCCTCGCAGACGGATGACTTCCGCGAGCTCCTGGGCCGGTATCCCGCTGGTGTTTGCGTTCTAACCGTGGCGGCCGAAGAGCACAAGCTCGGCCTCACGGTCGGGTCGCTCGTCTCGCTCTCGCTAGATCCTCCGCTAATCGGGTTCGCGCTGTCCCGAGAGGCTGCGATGCACGAGCTGTTGCGCGAGGCCGGCGGCTGCGCGCTGTCCGTTCTCGCCGCCGGTCAGGAGTGGCTGGCACAACACTTCGCGCGTGGGGTGCCGCCAATCGCGATGTGGCACCGGATCGCAACCGCAGAGGGCGCAAACGGCGCGCCGCTCCTCGTCGGGGCGCTCGGCTGGCTCGAGTGTGGACTCGAGGAGCAGGTGAGCGTCGGAACCCACACGTTCTTCGTCTGCGAGGTTCGTCGAGTCGAGCTCGGCGTCGACGCCGCGGCGCTCGTTCGCATCCGCGGCGAGTACGCGAGCGCATGAGTCTCGTCGAGGCCGTCGTCTTCGACCTGGACGGCGTCCTCGTCGACTCGGAGCGGGTGTGGGACGAGGTTCGCGAGCAACTCGCGCGCGAGAGCGGAGGTCGCTGGCATACACGCGCCCAGGCGGACATGATGGGCATGAGCTCGCCCGAGTGGTCGCGCTACATGCACGACGTCATCGGGCTCGTCGATCCACCCCAGGAGATCAACGCAGAGGTCGTCCGTCGAATGCAGAACCGCTATGCGGAGGAGCTGCCGTTGCTGGCCGGGGCGGTCGAGACGGTGACGGCGCTTGCGCGAATGTTCCGGCTCGCGCTCGCATCGTCGTCCAACCGTCCGCTGATCGACGCGGTGCTTACGAGCTCGGGCATGGACGCGCTCTTCGAAGCGACTGTCTCGTCCGAGGAAGTGGAGCGCGGGAAGCCCGCTCCAGACGTCTTTCTCGAGGCTGCGCGGCGCCTTGGCGTCGAGTCCGGCCGCTGCGTGGCGATCGAGGACTCGGCGAACGGAATCCGGGCTGCAAATACGGCCGGTATGCGTGTCGTCGCAATCCCGAACCGTCGCTACCCGCCGGCCGTCGAGGCGCTCGCGCTCGCCGACGCCGTTGTCGATTCGCTCGCCAACCTGACGCCAACGGTAGTGGTCGGAGAAGGGGATTAGATGCGACCGACGAGCACGCACGCGTTGTGCCCACCGAGACCCATCGCATTCGACAATGCCACGTCGACGCTCACGCGACGCGCCTCATTCGGCACGTAGTCGAGGTCGCACTCAGGGTCAGGGGTTGTGTAGTTGATCGTCGGCGGAAGCACGCCTTCGTGCAACGCGCGGACGCACATCATCGCCTCCACCGCGCCCGCTGCGCCGAAGAGGTGCCCGAGGACCGATTTCGTCGACGACACAGCCAGCGAATACGCGTGCTGGCCGAAGACTTCCTTGATCGCCTTCGTCTCGGCCAGATCGCCCTGGGGTGTCGACGTGCCGTGTGCATTGATGTAACCGACCCGCTCGGGCTCGATCTCGGCACGGGCAAGTGCCGCGCGCATCATCTCCGAAACCCCGAGCGACGCGGGATCGGGCTGCGCCATGTGATGAGCATCGTTCGAGGTCCCGTATCCGAGCACCTCCGCGTACACGCGAGCGCCACGGGCCTCGGCATGCTCGAAGTCCTCGAGCAGGAGCACGCAGGCGCCCTCCCCCATGACAAATCCCGCACGGGTGGCGTCGAACGGGCGCGAGGCGCGTGTCGGATCGTCGTCCTCCGCAACGAGGCCGCGCATCGCGGTGAACCCGGCCAGGATCACCGGATGCATGCAGGACTCGGTTCCGCCCGCCAGGACAACGTCCGCGCCACCGCGGCGGATGAGCTCGGCTCCCTCACCAACCGCGTGTGATCCGGTTGCACAGGCCGAGACCGGCGCGTAGTTGGGACCGCGCAAGCCGAGATCGATCGCGATCTGCCCACTTGCCGAGTCTACGAGCACATTGGGAAGAAACCACGGAGACACCCGCGCGTGCCCGCGCTCTTTCAAGACCTCGTTCTGAGCGAGAACGCCCATCACGCCGCCTATCGCCGAGCCGACCAGAACGCCTGCTCGCGCTGGATCCACCGCCTCCACGCCGGCGTCGCACCATGCCTCGCGCGCAGCTGCGACGGCGAGCACGACGTTTCGCTCCAGTCGGCGCGCGTCCTTCGGCCCGACAACCGCCTCGGGCTCGAATCCCTTCACCTCCGAGGCGATCCTGACCGGATAGCCCGTCGCGTCGAACGAGCGGATCCAGTCCACCCCGCTCTTCCCAGCGACTGCCGCCTCCCAAGTCGAAGGCGCGTCGAGCCCGAGCGGGGTTACCGCTCCGAGGCCAGTGACGACTACTCGACCCACGTGTGGCGGAGCCTAGCCGCCGGCGGCGAGCGAGCAGGAGGCGAGGGTTCCTGCGGAGGCCGAGCCCTCAAGACCGCTCGCCGCGCTGCCGATAGTGTGCGCTCGATGCGAGTGTTGGTCACCGGTCACCACGGCTACATCGGCTCTGTCACCACTGCCACGCTCCAGCGAGCGGGACACGAGGTCGTCGGACTCGACACCTTCTTCTACGAGGGCTGTGACCTGTGGGAGGACGACCAGCAGCTCGAAGTCCTCCGCCGAGACGTTCGGGATGTGAGTCCGGACGATCTGGCCGGCTTCGACGCCGTCGTGCATCTCGCGGCGCTCTCGAACGACCCGCTCGGAGACTTCGATCCGGAGCTGACGGCGGAGATCAATTACGGCGCGACTATCTCGCTCGCCCGAGCCGCCCGAGCCGCCGGCGTGGAGCGCTTCGTCTTTGCCTCCTCCTGCAGCATGTACGGCGCCCAGGGCGGTGACGGAGCCGTGGACGAGAGGGCCCCCTTGCAACCGCTCACCGCCTATGCCGAGTCGAAGGTGAGCTCCGAGCAGGAGCTCACTCCCCTTGCCTCCGACGACTTCTCCCCCATCTTCATGCGTAACGCAACCGCATACGGTGCCTCGCCGCGCCTGCGACTCGACATCGTTCTCAACAATCTCGTCGGCTGGGCGCACACGACCGGGCGTGTGGCGATCATGAGCGATGGCACACCATGGCGGCCAATCGTGCACATCCAGGACATCGCCGGAGCGACTGCGGCTCTGCTCGCAGCGCCGCGCGAGCTCGTGCACGCCGAGGCCTACAACATCGGCGGACCGGACGAGAACTACCAGGTGCGCGACCTCGCCGAGATCGTTCGTCAAACCGTGCCCGGAAGCGAGGTCACCTACGCAGGCTCCGGAGACCCGGATCCACGTAGCTACCGCGTCGACTTCGGCAAGTTTACGCGAGCGTTTCCCGACGTTCGGTTCGAATGGAATGCGCAGCGGGGAGCGGCAGAGCTCTACGACGCCTACCAAGCGGCCGGGCTAACCTATGAGCAGTTCGACAGCGCCCGCTTCATTCGCCTTCGACGGTTGCGGCTCCTCCTCGAGGGAGGACGCCTCGACGAGCGCCTGCGCTGGGAGCAGGCGGAGTCCACGGCATGAAGTTCGAGAAAACACCGGTCGACGGTGCGTTCCTCATCGACCTCGAGCAGCGCGAGGACGCGCGAGGCTTCTTCGCCCGCGCTTTCTGCAGAAGCGAGTTCGAGGAGCACGGGCTGAACCCGGAGGTCGTCCAGTGCAACCTCTCGCTGAGCAGAGAGGTGGGGACGCTTCGCGGGATGCACTTTCAACATCCGCCGCACGAGGAGGCAAAGCTCGTCCGCTGCATTCGCGGCGCGCTGTGGGATGTGGTGCTCGACCTCCGGCCCGGCTCGCCGTCGTATCTTCGTTCGTACGGTGTCGAGTTGACTCCCGACAACCGGCGTGCGCTCTTTGTTCCCGAGGGCTGCGCGCACGGCTTCCAGACGCTCGCGCCCGAAACGGAGGCCTTCTATCTCGTCAGCTCCGCCTATGCCCCCGAGGCCGCCGCGGGGGTGCGCTGGGACGACCCCGCCTTCGGGCTGGAGTGGCCCGACGTTGCGGAACGAGTCCTCTCCGAGCAAGACCAGAGCTGGCCAGACTACGCGCGCGTTGTCTGACTCATGATCATCGTCGACCGGGCGCTCGAGCAGCGGGAACGAGATGGCGATCCAATCCGCGTCGGTCTCGTAGGAGCCGGCTTCATGGGCCGCGGCATCGCGCTGCAAGTCCTGACCGCCACGCCGGGCATGGAGCTCGTCGCGGTGTCGAATCGCAGCCTCGATCCGGCCCGCGAAGCCTTCGTCGCCGCCGGCATCGACAGCCCCCTGGTGGTCGATTCGGTCGCTGAGCTCGAGCGAGCGATTCACGAGAGGCGGCCGGCGATCACGGACGACGGGCTTCTTCTCTCCGAGGCGAAGGGAATCGACGCGATCGTCGAGGTCACAGGCTCCATCGAGTTCGGTGCCCAGGTCGTTCTGCGGGCGATCGAGCACGGCAAACACACCGTCCTCATGAACGCGGAGCTCGACGGCACCCTGGGACCGATTTTGAAGGACCGCGCTGACCGGGCCGGCGTGATCTACACCAACTCAGACGGCGACCAGCCGGGCGTCATGATGAACCTCTATCGGTTCGTCAAGGGCATCGGCGTCAAACCGGTTCTCTGTGGCAACATCAAGGGTCTCCACGACCCGCACCGCAACCCGACGACCCAGGAGAGCTTCGCGCGAACCTGGGGCCAGAAGCCGCATATGGTGACCTCGTTCGCGGACGGAACGAAGATCTCTTTCGAGCAGGCGATCGTCGCCAACGCGACCGGGATGCGGGTTGCGAAGCGCGGTATGCACGGATACGAGGTCGAGCCGGGGACGCGGATCGAGGACGCCGCGCAGCTCTTCGATCCAGCCGAGCTCGAAGAAGGCAACGGGATTGTGGACTACGTCGTCGGCGCTTCCCCAGGCCCCGGCGTATTCGTCCTCGGAATGCATTCCCATCCCGCGCAGCAGCACTACCTCAACCTCTACAAACTGGGCGAGGGGCCGCTCTACTGCTTCTACACGCCGTATCACCTTTGCCACTTCGAGGCGCCGGTCACCGTTGCGCGTGCGGTTGACTTCGCCGATGCTGCGCTCGCACCGGCAGGACATCTTCAGGTGGAAGTCGTCGCGACGGCCAAAGTCGATCTGAGGCCAGGCGACGAACTGGACGGCTTCGGCGGCTACCTGTCTTACGGACTCGCTGAGAACGCTGACGTGGCACGTTCGGAGCGACTGCTACCCCTTGGCCTCACTGAGGCGGGGTGCCGTGTGACCCGCGCGGTCAGCAAGGACGAAGTCCTCACGTACGACGATGTCGAGCTCCCTGGTGACCGTCTCTGCGAGCGCCTGCGCATCGAGCAAGACGCCGCCGCAGCCCAAGCAGCGTCGTAACGAGGCACGCGGTCGGGCAAACGGCGTCGTTCGGCCCCGGTGTAGCGTGCGACCGTGGCTGGTCGTCGATCCTCTGGCACTCCGGTCGAGCGGCCCCCGAAGCTCGACAGCTCGGTTCCTTTCCCGCCGATGGAAGCCGAGCTCGTCCGCGACTTGCCGGAACTCGATGGCTGGCAGTACGAGCCGAAGTGGGACGGCTTCAGGGGGATCCTCGAAAACACTTCCGGAGAGCTCCGGCTCTGGTCACGGAACGCGCGACCGCTCTTGCGCTACTTCCCCGAGTTGCAGCCGCTCGGGAGGCTCCTTCCTGCGCACTCGGCGCTCGACGGCGAGATCGTAATCGAGCGCGACGGCGTCCTCGACTTCGACGCGATGCAGACACGTCTGCACCCGGCCGAGTCCAGGATCAACCGGCTTTCGGGAGAGATCCCGGCTCGCTTCGTCGCGTTCGACATCCTCGTCTGGAAAGGCGACGAGATCTGGCGCCGGCCGCTCTTCGAGCGGAGGAAAGAGCTCGAGCGGAAAGCCAAGCACTTCGGTCTCTCCCCCGCATCGCATGAGCGCGACGAGGCGCTCGCCTGGCTCGATCGCTTCGAGGCGATCGGCTTGGACGGAGTCATCGCGAAGCGACTCGATTCGCCCTACCTGCCCGGCTCCCGCGAGGCCGTCGTCAAGGTGAAGCCGGAGAAGACCGCCGACTGCGTGGTGGTCGGGCTGCGCTGGAAGTCGCGCCCGGACCGGATTGCGACGTTGTTGCTCGGGCTCTACGACGAGCAGGGTGGGATCGACTATGTCGGCTCGGCGGCCGTCGCTCCGGCGCGGCACGAGCAGATCGCCGAGCGCGTGCTCCCGCTCCTCGAGAATGCCCCTACGCACCGCTTCTCGGAGCCGAATCGGTGGGGCGGCGGCGAGCTCGAGGAATCGCCACTGCGACCGGAGCTCGTTGTCGAAGTGCGCTACGACAAGGTGCAGTCGAGCCGCTTCCGCCACGGCACGAAGCTCATCCGCTTCCGCGAGGACAAGAATCCCGCACAGTGCACGTGGCACGAGCTCCGGCCCGCCCGTCCTCGCGGCGTGACGGTCGCGTCGTTTCTCGGCTCGGAGTAAGTCAGCGGAGTCGCTTGCTGAAACGTGCGACCCGAAGTCCGGGCACGACCTCGAGCTCTCCAGTCTGCTCGAAGCCTTCACGGAGATAGAGGGCCCTCGCCGGCTCGTTGTCGACGCCCGTCTGGACGATCGCACGCACGGCCGACGACTCTGCGGCGAGAGCTGCTCGGACGAGAGCGGTACCGATCCCACCTCGGAAGCGGGCCGGATCGACGATCAGCCGGTGGAGGTCGACGGTGCCTTCCAGCAGGCGATAGGAGACCGCGCCGGCAATGCGGCCCTGGACAACCACACCAAGGAATGTCTCGCCCGAGCTCCGGAGCTCGTCCAGACTCTCCCGGAGGGGTGGAATGTCGCGCGACCCGATCAGCGCCGCCTCAACCTCGTAGGCACGGCGCTGGAGCGCGAGGAGCTCGGTCGCGATCTCGGTGTCCGAGAGGTCGAGGTCGACGACCTGCAATGAAGTCTCAGTCGGACTTGCGCGCCCGCGAGGGCTGTACGCGCGCCGGCTCGCCCGGCATCTTCGGGAAGTTCGGCGGGTAGGGAGCCTCTCCGAGCCCTTCGTTCTCTTCGCGGTCGACCCACTCGAGCAGCACGCGGAGATCGCAAACCGTGTCGTCCATCCCGGCGTGGATATCTCCGATCTTCGCGAACCGCACGGGCATCGTGGTCATGGTGAAGTCCTCGGTCTCGACGTCCGGAAGCTCGTCCCAGGTCACGGGCGCCGAGACCGCCGCGTCCG
>Ga0136623_10000755_pt1 | contig 10195 bp, 11 predicted proteins | sample AntDrymUQ4492106_2_FD_104656 | JGI IMG/M metagenome (GOLD analysis project Ga0136623, IMG submission 104656) | Polar desert sand microbial communities from Dry Valleys, Antarctica - metaG UQ449 (21.06) | ecosystem: Environmental > Terrestrial > Soil > Desert | place: Antarctica: Dry Valley...
CCGCCTTTGCCGCCGACGTTGCCGCCCGCGCGCCCGTAGAGTTCAGCCATCACGGATTCCGGCGTAATGCCTTTGACTATCGCCTGAACGTGGTCGCGGTAAGCCGTAATGACATAATCTTCGGGTCGCAAAGCCATTATCGAGCCGATGCCGACCGCTTCCTGACCGATATAAAGATGACAAAAGCCGCCGATTTTTCCGATGCGATAAACTTCCGCGCATTTCTGCTCGAAAACTCTGCCGAAAACCATTTGATAAAGCATTTCCCGAAGCAGTTCGGGGTCGGTATTCTTTATCGCGTCGCTCTGCGATTTTCGGCGTTCTTTATATTCGGCTTGCGCTTCTTTGCGGTTGACCGTATCGGTCACGCCGTTTTCAGTTTGTTTCGGATTTTTTGACGCGGTTTTTCCTGCGCCGTTGGTCGTTCCGTCATCGGTTTTAGATGTTTTTTCCGTTCTTTTTTGGCGAGTTGCTGTTTTAGTTGGCAAAATCTCATTCCTCCACGCCTGAATCGTAAAATATGTAAAAAAATTATGTAAAAATTTAATTAATGATACCTTGAAAAAATTATAAGCGACGAGTGGCAAATTGTGCAAAACCTGAAATTATTTAGAAAAACCAAAACCACTTGCCGGATTTAGCCGAAAGAAGTCAAAAGATTCAAACGACAAAAACAACCGGAAATGGTAAAATCAGGCATCAAAGAAGTTTGAAATTATGTTCCGCAAACTCCGTCCGAAAAATTATCTGCTTTTATTTACGGCGATTTTAATTTTGCCGCTCGTTACGTTCGCGCAAAATCCGGTTTCGTGGTCGCTCGAATCCGACGCGAAAGGGAAGTCATTAAAACCAAATGAAACTATCAAAGCGAAATTAAAAGCGAATATCGAAGGCGACTGGCATCTCTACGCCGTCGAACAGCCTGCGGGCGGACCGTTTCCGACGAAAATCACGATCGCCGAAAACGCTCCCTTTCAGATTGAAGGAAAAATCGAATCGCCCGCGCCAATCACGAAATTCGACCCGAATTTTCAGATTGACACCAAGTTTTTTGCCAAACAAGCCGAATTTGATTTGCCTTTAAAATCAACCGCCGAAACAAACGGCGATGATTTAGCCGTCAATGTCAAATATCAGGTTTGCGACGATACTGTTTGTCTGCCGCCGAAAACCGTCAAGGTTTCCTTTGCCGGATTTGAAGACGCGAAGAAAATAGCAGTCAGCAGTCAGCAGTCAGCAGTCAGCAGCCAAAGCGATTCTGAAAATAAAATCCAAAATCCAAAATCCAAAATCCAAAATCCAAATGATTTACCGCTTTCATCGTTTATTTGGCTGGCAATCACGCTCGGCGCGTTGTCTTTGCTGACGCCGTGCGTTTTTCCGATGATTCCGATTACGGTTTCGTATTTTACCAATCATTCGAGCCGCAATCGCGCCAGAGCGATAAAACTCGCAAGCGTTTATTCAATCGGAATTATCGCCACATTCACGATTCTTGGAATGCTTCTGGCGATTTTCGTCGGTGCGGCGGGAATCAATTTATTTGCCGCAAACCCGTGGATAAATCTTTTAATTACCGGCATTTTTCTCTTTTTCGCGTTTAATCTTTTCGGCGCGTATGAAATCAATATTCCGACCAATGTTTTAACCAAACTCGACAATTTAACGCGCAGTCAGGAAGGCGAAGGCAGCGGAATCGTCGGCGCACTTTTGATGGGTTTGACGTTCACGCTCACGTCTTTTACCTGCACGTCGCCGTTCGTCGGCACGATTTTAGTTTCGGCTTCAAACGGCGATTGGCAGATGCCGCTCGTTGGAATGCTCGCTTTTTCCAGCGTTTTCGCGCTTCCGTTTTTTGTTCTCGCGCTCGCGCCGCAGCTCGTTTCGCAGCTTCCACGGGCGGGCGGCTGGATGAATTCCATAAAAGTCGCAATGGGATTTTTGGAAATCGCGGCGGCGATGAAATTTCTTTCCAACGTGGATTTAGTCTGGAAATGGGGAATTTTTACGCGCCCGGTCGTGCTGGCGATTTGGATTGCCATCGGAGTTATTCTGGCAGCTTATCTGTTGGGGAAATTCCAGCTTTTCCACGACTCGAAACCGGAAAAAATCGGCGCGCTGCGGCTCGTTTCGGCAATCGTCAGTTTAGCGATTAGTTTCTATTTGCTAACCGGACTTTTCGGCGCGCGATTAGGCGAACTCGAATCTTTCCTGCCGCCGGATTTGGAAAACTCTTCGGCGCGTGTTTTCGGCGTATCAAAAGATGAACCCGTCTGGATAATCAACGATTACGAAGCCGCGCTTGCCAAAGCGAAAGTCGAAAATAAAAGAGTTTTCGTAGATTTTACCGGCTACACCTGCACGAACTGTCGCTGGATGGAAGCGAATGTTTTTCCGAAAAGGGAGGTCGAAGCCGTATTGAGCAGATTCGTGCTTGCTCGTCTTTATACCGACGACGGAAGCGAAATTAACAATCGTCATCAGGCGTTTGAGCAAAATACTTTCGGAACGGTTGCCTTACCTTTTTATGCGGTAATTGACGGCGACGGCAAAACGATTGCAACATTTCCGGGCTTGACCAGAAATGTGCAAGAATTTGTTGACTTTTTACAAAAAACGCAGAAGAATTAATCTACCTTTTAAATTTCGCGTTCGAGCGCGTAAAAGATTCCGGTAACTTAAATCAATATCTTCGGGAGATTTAGAGATGAAAAGAAGATTTTGTCTTCTTCTGTGCTGCGTGAGTCTGTTCGTTTTTTCTTTTCAGGCACGAGCGCAGTTGAACATTCAGGCGATTGATGTCGCCGGCGACAGCATTTCCAAAGGCTTCAACGCCAGCAGCGCGTTTCCGTGCGCGAACGCCGACCAGGAACAATACAACTGGATAACCGGCGACACGCACGGCGCGAATTTTTGCAGCGCCGGCAGCGAAAATGTTTTTAGCGTGCTTGAGCGGCTTGAGTGCGATTACGGCACGGATATTTTTAAGCCGTTTCCCAATCACGCCGCGTCGGGAGCGCGAATGCTCGACGATTTTCTCCCGCAGGCGAACAACATCAAAACTTATCTGAACGCGCAGTTCGGACAGCGAATGGCGGCGGTTTTTCTCGGTCATAACGACAATTGTTCGGGAACGACGACCAAAACGAATGCTTCGTGTTCAAACCCCGACCTCGACCCGAATAATTATTGCCGGACAAAACCCGAAGTCTTCGAGCGCGAGTTTCGCAAAGGCTTGGAAGTTTTGATGACGATTCCGAACACGCGCATCGCCGTCGCCGCGCCGGTTCGCGTTTCGCAGCTTTGCAATTTAGGCGGCAAGGCGAGTTGTCAGGTTCCCGGCACTTGTCAATTTTTGTGGAACAACGTGAACATCTGTGCTTCTCTGACCAAAGACTGCGCGCCCGACAGAATCGCCGACGCATACACGACGATGAAAGCCTATCGTGATATTTTGAAAAATGTGACGGCGGAATACGCTTCGATTTCCGACGACGGAACTTCGAGAGTGATTGCCGTAGGCGGACAAACCGTCGGCGGCGCGGCGAAAGCCGCAGGCACTGTCTTTATTTACAGCGACGCGGCTTGGCAGTATCGTTTCAAATCCGAACAGCTTTCCTGTTGCGATTGTTTTCACCCGTCAGCCGTCGGACAAGACCAGCTCGGGCGAATAATGAAAAACGGTTTAAGTTGCAGCCGCATTCAGCCTTGCTGCAAAGAAACGGGCGACCCGTTAGTTGACGGCAAATGCGGCAGAACCGAAGTGAAAAGAGTTTTTTACAAGGGATTTTTCTGATTACGATTCGAGTTGCGGTTTGCGCCGAAAGTTGTAAAATCTTTTCAGTCGAAAATTCAAAACCGAAAAATTGCTTTATGGTTTCAATCGAAAAATTTATTGACAGACTGTGCGCGATTTCCGATGCCGATTTTACCTGCGATAACGTCTATCAATATCTTGCCGAAAATCTGGTTGACGTTGACACGATTTCGAGATTTTTCTTTTGGAGCGAAAAATTTTACACGCGCAATTTAATTTACAAAGACGCGCGTTTTGAACTTATGGCTTTGTGTTGGGATAAAGGTCAAGTTTCCAGAATTCACAACCACGCCGACCAAATGTGCTGGATGAGCGTTCCGGTCGGCAGATTGCGCGGGCAAAATTTTCGCGCCGTCGAAATTGATGAAGAAAAACAGCTTTGTAAACTGGAAGAAGCCGGCTGTTTTGACCTCTCGGATTGTCTGGCGGCAAAAGTCGAACTCGAACAACCGATTCACCAAATTTTAAATCTTCCCGAATTTGAAGAACGCGCCGTCAGCCTGCACATTTATTCAAAACCTTTCGACAAATGTCTTTCCTATTGCCGCGAAACCGACACCTTCAAACAAGTTCCGCTTTTTTATACGAGCATCAGAGGCGAACTCTGCGACGGAATAAAACTGTAAATTATTATTCAATCATCGAGCTTTTTTAATTTATCGAGCGCAATTTCAAGAGCGGTTTTCGGTTCCCCGCGCATTTTTCTTTCAAACTCTTCTCGAAAATCTTCTAAAAGCGGCAAATCATTCAAATCCTTTTCTCTGCCCGAAGCCTTTTTGCTGGCGATGATGTCGCGTATGTTGGCAACGGGAAAATTTTCGATTAAAATCATTCGCTTTTTTGCTTCCGCGTAGCTTTCAATTCCATCAGGAGCGAAAACCAAATCCAAATCGAAAGGACCTTGTTTCAACTGAACAAAATCAACGCCTTTAATAATTTTTTCGGCGATTTCGTCGGTAATTTCAAAATCCAATTCGCGTAGGGCTGTCACCAGTTTTTGACCGTTTTCGACACTTCTTTCGGGAAATAAATCAACATCCTGCGTCGCCGCCGGATAACCGAGAATAATCGCGCCGCTTTTGCCGATAAACATAAATTCGACTTTGTGTTTGGCAAAAACTTCGGCGACTTCGACGGCTTGTTGAAGTTGAAAATAACCACGATTAGGTTGATTCATTTTCTTCGTTTCCCGCAATTTTGTAGCCTAAATATCTCGGTAAATTCTTATCCGCCCATTCGCGGTATTCGCGCATTGTTTCAAAAGTCCGATATGGAACATCGTCTAAAACCGGTTTGTATTGCCGGAAAAATCCATATTTAAATCTTTGCGCCAAACTGCGCTCGAGTTGGCGACGACATTGTTCTTTGAAGTTTTCCATATATTTATTTTACTTGCGTTTCCAGCGCGCGCCGTCCTTCGTGTCTTCCAAAACGATTCCTTTTTCGCTCAATAAATCACGGATTTCGTCGGAACGCGCAAAATCTCGATTCCTTCGCGCTTCCTGTCGCTCTTCGATGAGGTTTTCGATTTCCGCAGCGAGCATTTCCGTTTTCGCTTCGCCGAAAATATTGAGAACCTGATCAAATTTATCAATCGTGTGCAGAATAAACGAGCGGTCTTCGGTGCAGGCGACTTCGCGCGCCATCGCCGTGTTTGTTTCGCGGACGAGGTTGTGCAGCGCGGCGAGCGCGACCGAAGTATTTAAATTGTCGTCCATCGCCGTTTCAAAATCATTCAGAAAGCCGTCCACTCTGTTCTGCAAATCCGTGTTGACGCCGTCCGGTAGATGCGCTTCCTGAAGACGCTTGCGGAAATCGCGCAACCGCGCAATCGTCTGTTCCGCGCCGTCCAGAGTTTCAAACGTAAAGTTCAATTGCTTGTGATAGGGAACCGACATAAGCAAATAACGAATCGCCATAGCTGAATAATCTTTCGCCAGCAAATCGCGGAAAGTGTAATAATTTCCCAGCGATTTTGACATCGTTTCACCTTCGACTTTCAGGTGTTCCGAATGCAGCCAAACTTTGGCGAACTGTTTTTCGGTCGCGCCTTCCGATTGGGCGATTTCGTTTTCGTGATGCGGAAATTTCAAATCAACGCCGCCCGCGTGTAAATCAAAAGTTTCGCCTAAATACTTCATCGCCATCGCCGAACATTCGATATGCCAGCCCGGACGACCGCGCCCGAACGAAGCGTCCCAGCCGGTCGGTTCGTCCGCGTCAACCAATTTCCAGAGCGCGAAATCGTTGGCGTTTTCCTTTTCATATTTGTCTGTGTCAACTCTGCCTGACGCGCCGGAAATATTACCCGCGAAATTTATTTTCGACAGTTTGCCGTAGTCGGGAAAAGCCGAGATGCGAAAATAAATCGAGCCGTCCGATTCGTAAGCGCGTCCGTTCTCCAAAAGCTTTTCGATAATTTGAATCATTTCCGCAATGTGGCGCGTCGCTCGCGGCGTGATTTCCGGTCGTTCCAAGCCGAGCGCGTCGAAGTCTTCCCAAAACGCTTCGATAAACGGCGCGGTAAATTCGTCAATCGTCTTTCCCGCCGCTTTCGCTTCCTTGATAATGCGGTCGTCAACGTCGGTCAAATTAAAAACGTGCGTCAGATTATATCCTTTGAATTTGAGGTAACGCCGCAGAATGTCGCCGAACGTGAACGTGCGAAAATTGCCGATGTGCGCGAAACTCCAAACCGTCGGACCGCAGATATACATCCGCACATCATTATCCTTAATGGGCTGAAATTCTTCCGTTTGATTGGTCAAAGTATTATGAAATCTAAGCATAAATAAAATCCTGTCTGAAAAAATTAATGATACAACAAAACGTAAAACAGTTGGATTTACGAAACGAAAATCCAAAAATTAATCGGTAAAAGCCGGAATTTTGGTTGAGATTAAAGACGACAGGATTCTTTCGGAGCGATGCCGAGTTCGGCGAGCAAATCTTTGGAAGGTTTTAATGCAGGACTTTTCATAAAGTTTACGGATCATATCATTTTACGAGTAATCCGCAAAAGATTTATTGATCCTGCGAATTGTCGAGCATCCAAACGTCCGATTCGCTTGAAAACGCAGTGTAGTAAATCAAGCGTCCGTCACGGCTTATTCCGATGCTTTGAATTTCGTCGGTCGGGCGCGCGCCGATTTCTTTGGTACGGTTTGTCTCGGCGTCGGCGATGAAAATCTTGTTTTCAAAGCCGTAAATCAAACGCCGCTTGTCGGGCAGCCACATCGGGAATTGATCCATTTTGGCGATAATCTGAAAACGATTTTCCGCGAGCGAAAAGTAGCCGACATCCATCGGCTCGCCGCGAAAACTTCCGGCGACACGCGTTCCCTCGGGCGACCAATCCCAAGCCACAAACCGCCTTTCTCCGCTGCCGTAAACGGGAAGCGTTTGCGGCGTTTGCTCCTTCCAAGGTTTGTTCACGTCAATGATACAAGCATTCGGCGGGCTATTTCTTCATTAACTTTCGGGCGTTTTCGCGCAAAATCTACAAGAATCCGGAGCATCAATTGCGCCGACACGCCGAAAAAATGCGCCCGGTTTTCCCATTTTGCCGATTTCCAGTCAATCAATCGAATGTATGCTTCGTTGACCAGGGCGGACGTTTGCAAAGTATGTCCGTCACGCTCGCGGCTCATATAACGTTTGGCGATGCGATACAGTTCGGCGTAGATGACGGGCGTGAGTTCTTCAAGCGCGTCCGCATCGCCGCCGCTCCATTTTTTCAGCAGCTCGGTTACGTTTTGATTGTTCGTGTCGGGCATTTTTGTTTGAAAAATCGCCGATTTTTACTGATAAATCTATCACAAACCGGAAGAAACGAAAATTTTTCTCGACGTTTTTGATAAATTCTTCCAAAACTTTCGCATTTCTTAACAAAACCGCGAATCAGGCGGCAATTTACTGTGGGCACACTTTTACAGATCAGGCGCGACAAATTCGGCGCGCGCCTTCTCCGAAAATAAAAATTCGCGGCTGTAAAAGCGAAGCGGATAATCTTTGTCAAATTTTTCGACTAACTCATTGCACATTTCGAGAACCGAACAATCATTTTTGGATTTACAAAAATCAAAAACCGCCCGCAGCCAGAAAACCGTCAAGGTTTCGTGATACGGCATTTCTTTCGACAAATCAACTTCAAACGCCCGCAAAAGATTGAAAATTCCGTCGCGCATTTTAATTAAAGAGGTTTTGTAGTCGTGATGCGATAAATAATAAAGCGCGACGGTCAAATGTTCGGCGTGTCGCCAATCGTCGCGCGAAATCGTGCCGTTTTCAAACGATTCGACTAGCCGTTTAATTTCGTTTTCAGTTTTGAATTTCATTGTTTCTCCAAATTTCTGCAAAAAAAATAACGGAACGAAAAGGTTACGCCTCATTCGTTCCGTTAATATTTGAACGTCTATTCTAACTCAAATCGTTTGTTTTTACCAAATTAAAATGTCCGATGATCTTTCGCGCCGCGGCTTCCGGCGAAAGGTTGGTATTGTCAATAATCAAAGATTCGCGCTCCGGCACCGGAGAAAACAAATCGTATTTACCCCAAATCTCGTTCAGGATTTTTAGATTGTTCGCTTTTCCATATTTCCTGCGCGATTCTTCTAATACGCGCTTTTCTATTTCTGATTTTTCGCAAACGAGCAAAACAAAACATATCTCGCCGCCGTTTTCTTCGATTGTTTCCGTGATAAGCCGAACGTGCGCGTCGTCGGAATCCTTCGCGTAACAAAAAGTGTAAATCAGATTTTGCCCGACACGCGCCGCTTCCGCGACGGTCTCGACGCGAAACGAATGCACCAATTTCCAGAAAGACTCAGTGCCGAAATCAAAAATCGGTTCAACGGCGTCAATCGTCAAATGATTATGAAAAACCTTGAAATCAGTTTTCCGGGCAATCTCATTGGCAACGGTCAATTTCCCGACGGCTGGCGAGCCGTAGAGTAAAATCAGCTTCATAAACACCTCAATTTTTAATTTATTGAAAACTGAATAACCGAATTGATTTAGAGCGAGAACTGCGACGATGATTTATTTAGAGCGGTTCAAGAATAAGTATACGGGTCAGAACCGCCTGCGGTAGCGGGCGGGTTCACTCGCCATCGAATACCCGCCAGCTTGCGGCAGGCGGTTCTGACTTATTGCACAAACCATACATTCAATCTTTAACCGCTCTAGGCGAATCGGTTTCCGGCTATTGCTCAACCAAAGCGCAATTCAAAGAGAGTTTGTTTTGAATGGTTTCTGAAATTTGGCGATTTGCTTGTCGAAATTCGTGAAACTAATTCAACTGAACAACGACAAAAATTATTTGAAGTTATAAAAACTCAAATAATACCGTCATAAACCTCTATCTGGATTTAGAAAGAATACTGAAATCTGAGAAAAATAGTTCAGAGGCGAAAGCTGTAACGCCATCAAATTTAAAAATAATGACGTTACAACTTTAAGCCGCGATTCTTACTTCATCTTCCGCCAACTCGTCCATAAACAGATATTTTTTCCATTCGGGACGCGATTCGGCGTAGTGGCAAAGCAGAACGTGGTCTAAGCCCAAACGCAGAAGTTTTTGCGACGTCAGAAGCGGCATTCTGGCTTGTTCGGGTGTGCGGTTGCCTTTGCGCTGATTGCATTTGACGCACGCCGAAACGAGATTGTGCGGCGTTGATTCGCCGCCCTGCGCGCGCGGCAAAATGTGGTCGAGCGTCAAATCCTTAGCGTGCCGGTGTTCGCCGCAGTATTGACAGCGGTAGCGGTCGCGGATATAAATGCGGGCGCGTTTCATCGTCGTTTCCTGCCGACGGCGTTTGACGTGAACATAGGAGCGCAAACGCACGACCGACGGAACCGGAATCGTCGTCGAAGGCGAGTGCAAAACATTATCGCCGTCGTTTTCTTCAATTGTTAATTTGCCCGAAAACCACATACAAATCGAACGCGCCACGCCAATCGTGCCGAGCGGTTCGTAAGAAAAGTTTAAGAGCAAAACTCTACCCGTTATCAATGGAATCACCTCCTTAAATTGTTGTTTTGTTAGATGAACTCAAATACAAATCGGATGTTATCGCAATAAATTGAGCAAATTTTAATTAACTGCCAATATATTAAACGATTTTCACCCGATTTGTATATGAATTTTTTGTTAAAGTCGAAATTTTGAATTTCGATGCCAGAAGGAAAGCAGATTTTTTATTAAGCGGCTAATCTTCTCTGTTGCGGTTCGGGAATTTCGTCACCGAATTCTCGCGCGGTTTCGAGCCAAAGTTCAATCGCTTCATTCACGTTTTTCAAAGCGTCAATCTGAGTTTTGCCGTGCGCTTGACACCTCGCAAGTTCAGGCGCGTTTGCCACGAAAATTTTATCTTGATC
>Ga0136623_10000756_pt1 | contig 10190 bp, 13 predicted proteins | sample AntDrymUQ4492106_2_FD_104656 | JGI IMG/M metagenome (GOLD analysis project Ga0136623, IMG submission 104656) | Polar desert sand microbial communities from Dry Valleys, Antarctica - metaG UQ449 (21.06) | ecosystem: Environmental > Terrestrial > Soil > Desert | place: Antarctica: Dry Valley...
CCTCCCACTCACGAGACTGGCGCTCGCCGAGCTCACGCAGGCGCTTGCCGATGGCGGCGATCTGTTGCGAGGGGGAGAGGTCGTCGGCCTTGTGCGCATCGATCCCGGCGTCCACCTGGTCGTGCAGTCCCGCGAGGCGGACCATCACGAACTCGTCGAGGTTGGACGTGTAGATGGCGAGGAATTTCGCGCGCTCCAGCAGCGGTGTGCGCTCGTCCTCGGCCAGCGCCAGAACGCGTTCGTTGAAATCGAGCCACGACAGCTCGCGGTTCGTGTAGAGCTCGGACGAGTCGAGGTCGGGCCCAGCTTGGTCCCGGGGTTCGTCGTGGCTCGTGGCCGCGAGCGCTGTTTCAGACGCCGGTTCCATTCACATCCATTCTCGCCTGTTTCCAAACGGGGCCGGTTGCGGGGACGTGTAGCTTGCCCCGCGTGATCTGGCTCCTGCGACATGCCGAAGCCGAAGACGGCTCGCCCGACTCCGAACGGCCGCTCACGCCAAAGGGTGAGGAGCAGGCGCGGGCGGCCGGGCAGGCCTTCCGGCGGCTGGACTTGGACGTGGAGGCATGCGTGACCAGCCCGAAGGTGCGTGCGGTCGAGACCGCACGACTGGTTTGCGAGGTGCTCGGTCTCCAGGCGGTGGAGGACGAGCGCCTGGCCGGCGGCCCATTCGATCCGCACGAGGTGGCCGAGGGCCACGGTGACCGGATACTGCTGGTTGGCCACGATCCCGACTTCTCCCTGGCCGTGCACCGTATGACAGGCGCCCAGGTGCGGCTGCCCAAGGGCGGCGTGGCGGGGGTGGACAAGGGCGAGCTCAAGCTGCTGCTCCGTCCGCGCGAGCTGCGGGCGCTGGCTCGGGCGGACTGAGTCCGTCCAGCAGGTCTGCCGCGAAGCCAGTCGACTCCAGCTTCTCCCAGCGTTGCACGAAGCGATCGAAGAGCACCGCCCTGCGCGCCGTGAGGTAGGTGCCCAGGCTCTCGAGCCCGCGGTAGCGCGCTCGGTTGGGCGCCTCGCGCGCGGCGGCGGGGTCGAGGTCGGCTGCACCCGCTGCCCCCTCATGCAGCGCGGCCGCGTCCTGTGCTCGAAGCGTGTCCGCGTGGGCTCGTACACGAGGCAGCATCTCGTCGCAGTCATGGATCTCCCCGAGCAGGTCCTGCAGCTTCTTGGCCACCGTGGCGCCGTCCGTGGCGGCCGGCCCGAACGCCGGCTCGGACATCTCGAGCACGTAGCGCAGGCGCTTGGCGGCGATACGCATGTCGTGCAGCGCCGTCTGCTCTCCTGACTCGAGCGCCCGAGGGGCGAACGAGCGCAGCTCGGCCAGCCTCCCCTCCACTATCCGGCGGGCGTTGTCGGCCAGGGGCCCGTCGGGGTCCAGCCCCTTGACCTTGCGGGGCTTCATCCGGGCACGCTCCCGTTGACCGACGCGGGAGACGCGGCAGGGCGGCGCGGTGCGCGCGCCAGAGCTAGCAGACGTGCCTCCAACCGCGACTCGCCGAGGTGCTCGAGCGCCTCGGCGAGCCGGTCGTTGCCTCGCCCCTGGCCGCGTCGCATCTCCTCCACGAGGTTCTCGATCCCCGGCCGGTCGGCCGCGGTCAGCTCCGCCGCGATGCCCTCGAGGGCAGCGATCGCCACGTCCGGGTCGCGGCGCTCGCCCAGCACGTCGGCCAGCGCCTTGACCTCACGCAGCAGCTTCTTGTGCTCGGACTTCGGAAAACAGGACGCGAACACCTCCATCGCGGCGCGCAGGCGCCGCGTGGCCACCCGCATGTCGTGCACGCGCTCGATGTCGGATGTGTCCAGCACGCCGTCGGCGTGGGCGAACACCTCGCGGGCACGTAACTCCACCGCGGCCGCCGCCGCGTCGGCAAACCGGGTTCCGGGGCTCAGACCCGGAATGGGAAGCGCCTTGGCCATGAGGTCAGGCTATCCCGGTGGCGCGGTGCCCGCGAACTGGAGCACCGCTCCCTCGCGAAGGCCGCCCTGTGCCACATGCAGCGGGCAGCCCAGACGGCCGGACACCTCCCGCAGCAGGATCATTCCGGCCGGCAGCAGGCGCGAGCGCTCAGCCGCGATTCCCAGCCGTTCCGTGGCTGTGGCGGACGGGATCGCGGCGAGCCGCTCGATCGCGCGCTCGAGCGAGTCGGGGCTCAGCTCGCCGCCGACGAGAAGCCGCAGGGAGGTGGCGGTGCCTCCCACCGCAAACGCTTCGCGCACGGGTGGGGGCCGGAGCTCTTCGAGTGCAAGGGCTGCGGCCCGCCGCAGCGCTTCCAGGTCGGCGCGCGCGGGGGGATCGGAGCGAACGTAGGCCTCGGTCAGCAGGCTGGAGCCGGTGGGCACCGAGTCCCACCAACTCACATCGCGGCCCGGGGTGCCCACGGCCACCTCCACCGACCCCCCACCGACGTCCACGACGGCCACGGTCCCGAGCGCCGGCCTCAGCCCGTGGGTTGCACCCGAAAACGAGAGCCCCGCCTCCTCCGCGCTGCTGAGCACACGGACAGACATTCCGGCGCGCAGCTCTGCCGCCCGCACCAGTTCGTCGCGATTGGCTGCCCTGCGGATGGCCGCCGTCGCCAGGATGCAGATCTCGGTAGCCCCCACTTTCCGGGCCAAGGCGACCTGCTCCGCCACCACCTCCGCGTTGCGCTTCACCTTGTCGGCTGGCACGACGCCGCCCGGTCCCTGGCCCGCCCCCAGCCGCGTGAACGCGCGCCGCGCAACGATCTCATCGAGCCCCCCCGCGGAGACGTCGGCCACCAGCAGGCGCGTGGTGTTGCTGCCGATGTCGATACAGGCGCAGACCAACCCGCGTCGCACTCTCGCAGTTCGAAGGGGGCGGGCCTAGGACTGCTTGACCTGAATGCCCTCGAGCACGTGGGCCACGCGCTCACACGCGTCGATCGCCTGCTCCAGGCGCTCGAACACGTCCTTCCAGCGGATCACCACCATGGGGTCGATCCCGCCGGAGAAGAGCGACACGATCGCCGAGCGGCTCACACGGTCGCCCTCGTCCTCCAGGCGGTCGACCTCCACCAGGTGGGGGGACAGCTCAGGCAGCCGGTCGAGCTTGGCCAGCGCCGCCGCCAGCTCGCGGCCGGCGTCGCGCAACACGCCCGTGAGCTCCACCGCCTGTTCCATCGGCGCCTCGATCTTGTAGAGGCCGAGCACGTCCGCGGCCTCCTCGGTGTAGTCGACCACGTCGTCGATGGCGGTGGCCAGGGCGTGCACGTCCTCGCGCTCCAGCCGGCCGCTGCTGTCGGTGGCGTACATGTGGTGGATGATGTCGTGGGTCAGGCGGTCACCCTCGAGCTCGAGGGCCTTGATCTCGCCCGCGAGGTCGGACTCGTCGGGCCAGTTGCGCATCAGGTGGTCGAGCTTTCCCGTCGCGGCCTCCGCGTTCGCGCCGGCGTCGCGCAGCAGGACCGTCAGGTGGCGCGGCTCGGGCCGTCCCGCAAACACGGCCACCGCTAGGCGCCCGGAGGCTGGGGAGCCAGCTCGGGGTGCGAGGCGTCCTCGAACTCGCGGAACAACCCGGTGACCACGAACGCCGTCTGCTCGCCGATGTCCACGCAGTTGTCGCCGATGCGTTCCAGACAGCGGGCGATCAGCATCATGTGCATCGCCCATTCGCGCTCGTCGGGATCGTCTCCGATCTCCAGCGCTCGTCGGAAGCAGGCCTTGTTGAGCCGGTCGATCTCGTCGTCCTGGCGTACGAGGTCGACCGCCAGGCCCACGTCGCGGCGCTCGAAGGCCTGGCCGGACTGAATGACCAGCGAACGCGCCAGCTCGCCCATCCGCCCGATGTTCTGCAGCAGCTCCTCGTCCTTGGGTGGATCGTGCCCGGCCAGCGGCACCATCTTCGCCATGTTCACGCACTGGTCGCCCATGCGCTCCACGTGCTTGATCACGTGGAGCAGGGCCGCCACCACCCGCAAGTCGCCGGCCACCGGTGCCTGCAGGGCCAACAGCGACAGGATCCCCTGGTGCACCTCGAGGTAACGGCCGTCGATGCGATCATCGTCGGCGATCACCATGCTCGCGAGCTCGATGTCGCGCTCTTGTACGGTCTCCAGCGCTCGGTCCAGCGAGCCCGCCACAAGATCGAGCCCGCCGAGCGCGGACACCTCCAGCTGACGCAGCTCCTCCTGGAACTGCTGACGGTTGCTGTCCGGCATGGCTAGCCGACCTTGCCCGTCACGTACGCCTCGGTGCGTTCGTCGCCGGGATTGGTGAACACCTTCTCCGTGTCGTCGTACTCCACGACGCGCCCGGTCCGGTGCTTCTCGTCCTGGTCGAGCTCCACGGTGAAGAACGCCGTCATGTTCGACACGCGCGCGGCCTGCTGCATGTTGTGCGTCACGATCACTATCGAGTAGTTCTCGCGCAGCTCGAGCATCAGGTCTTCGATGCGCCCGGTGGAGATCGGGTCCAGCGCCGAACAGGGCTCGTCCATGAGGATCACGTCGGGGTCGGTGGCCAGGGCGCGGGCGATGCACAGCCTCTGCTGCTGGCCGCCGGACATGCCGAACGCGTTGGTCTTCAGGCGGTCCTTGACCTCGTCCCAGAGCGCTCCTCGGCGCAGCGCGCTCTCCACGATCTCGTCCATGTCGCCCTTCTGCCCGAGAACGCGCGGGCCGAACGCGATGTTGTCGTAGATGGACTTCGGGAACGGGTTGGGCTTCTGGAAGACCATCCCGATGCGCTTGCGGACCTGCACCGGGTCGATATCCGAGCCGTAGAGGTCCTCACCGTGGTAGTTGACCTTCCCCGTCACCTTGGCCGCCGGGATCAGGTCGTTCATCCGGTTGAGGCACCGGATCAGAGTGCTCTTGCCACAGCCCGACGGCCCGATCAGGGCCGTGATCTGGTGCTGATATATCGGGAAGTCCACCTCGCGTACGGCGGGCACGCCGCCGTAGGCCACGCCCACCTTCTCGAGCCCGAAGATCGCGTGGCGCTCACCGGCTGCCTTTTGGCCTCTGGCCTCGAGCGCCTGGGTCTGCACCGGGCCCTCCCGAATGGAGGGCACAGCGGCGCCGCCGCTCGAGGAGGCCTCCCGCTGGCGCTCTTCAGGGTCCTGGGTCACGTTCTCTTGCACCTTATGTCACCTACCACTTCTGCTCGTAGCGATTTCGTAGATACACCGCGCCGGCGTTCATGACGAGGAGGATGGCCAGCAGGACGATGATCGCCCCCGAGGCCAGGGCTTGCACGTCGCGGTCGGGATTGCTCACGGAGCTCAGGATCGTGATCGGGATCGCCGAGTACTGGCCTTCGGCGGGGTTGGGGTCGGGGTTGAACGGGACGAAGGCGATCGCCCCAACGAGGATGAGGGGGGCCGTCTCGCCGATCGCACGGGAGAGAGCGAGGATCACACCGGTGGCGATCCCGGGCAGGGCGCCAGGGAGCGTCTGCTTCCAGATGGTCTGCCACTGCGTGGCGCCGAGCGCCATCGAACCCTCGCGGATCGAGGAGGGAACCGCGCGGATAGCCTCGCGGGACACGACGATCACCACCGGCAGGACGAGCAGCCCGAGGGTGAGGGCGCCCGCGAGCAGGACCGCCCCGAGGTCGAGCGCTCCGCGCACGATGAAGGTCAGGCCGAGGATTCCGTAGACGATCGATGGGACCGCCGCGAGGTTCTGGATGTTCACCTCGACCAGCTGGTTCCACCACCGCTCGCGGTCGGCGTACTCCTCGAGGTAGACCGCGGTGGCGAGCCCGACCGGCACGATGAACACGGCCGTCAGGACCATCAGGTAGAGCGTCCCCTGGAGCGACGACGAGATCCCAGAGCGCTCCGGGAAGATCTGCGAGGGGAACTTGGCCAGGAAGTCGTAGGAGATCAGCGACGCTCCGTCGAGGAGCACGTCGATCAGCAGCACCGCGAGCGCGAGGAAGCCGAAGCTCAGACTGAACAGCAGCGCGGCACGGAAGCCGAGCTCCCGGACCTGCTGGCCGCGCGTGGTGCGCTCGACCGCCTTGCGGGTGACCCCCGCCTCGGCGACGCTCATTCGTAGACCTGCCTGTACTTGCGCACGAACCGGATCGAGATCAGGTTCAGCAGCAGCGTGATGACGAACAGCGTCGTGCCCACGGCGAAGATCGTGTTGTACTCCGTGCCCTGAGTGGGGATGTCGGCCTGTGCGGTCTGGGCGATGAAGGCGGCCATGTTCTGCATCGGCTCGCGCGGATCGCCGGTGAGGTTGGCCACGGCGCCGCCGGCCACCAGAATGATCACGGTCTCGCCGATGGCTCGCGAGGCCCCGAGCACCAGTGCCGCGACGATTCCTGACAAGGCCGCCGGGAAGACCACGCGCAGCGACACCTGCATCCGCGACGCCCCCAACCCGAACGCGCCCTCGCGCAGCGATGTCGGCACCGCCGAGAGGGCGTCGTCGGCCACGGTGGCGATGGTCGGAAGCACAAGGATGCCGAGTACGAGGCCGGCTGAGAGGGCGCTGAACGTCCCAACCTCCACCTTCAGCACCGTCTTGAGCACCTCTGGGCCCACGAAGGTGAGCGCGAAGAAGCCGAAGACGATCGTGGGGATGCCCGCGAGCACCTCGAGGGCGGGCTTGAGCAGCCGGCGGGCGCGGGCCGACGCGTACTCCGACAGGTAGATCGCCGAACCCAAGCCCAGCGGGACCGCCAGCAACAGCCCAACCGCTGTCAGATAGAGCGTGTCGTAGACGAGTGGGACCACGCCGAAGGACTGCTGACCGCCGCCCGCCAGCGGCGCCCAGTCGGTGCCGAAGAGGTAGTCGCCGACGCCGACCTCCTTGAAGAACTCGATCGTGTCGCGGGCCAGCGCAATCACGATCCCGGTGGTCGTAACGACGGAGACCACCGCGGCCAGGGCCAGGAGGGCCCTGATGGCGTTCTCCCCCACCGACCGTGTGGTCCGGCGCCGGTTTAGATCCGGGCCGTGACCCGCGGTGGTGAGGGAGGCTTTCGCCATTCCTGCGTCAGGTCAGCGGCTAGCCGCTGACCTTCGTCTCGGACTCAGTGGCCTGCTCGTCAGACATCGGGACGATGTTCGCCGCCTCCGAGATCTTCTGGTGGTTCTCGATAGCGAACTCCAGGAACGCCTTCACCTCGGGGCGTTCCAGCGCCTTGGTGGCGGGGTACATGAAGATCGGCCGCGAGAGAGGCTTGTACTCGCCGCTCTGGATCGTCTCCGACGTCGGCTCGACACACCCGCTGCCACCGTCCACGGAGACCGCGCTGAGCTTGTCCTGGTTCTGCTCGTAGAACGAGAAGCCGGCGTAACCAAGGCCGCCCTCCTCGCCGGAGACGCCCGTCACGATCACGTTGTCGTCGGCCGAGGTCTGGACCCCGTCGCTGCGCTGGACGCCCTCCTCACCATTGATCTGCTCGGTGAAGAAGTCGAACGTGCCGGACTCCGCACCCGGCGAGAACAGCGACAGCTCCGCGTCGGGCAGGTTCCCACCGGCGTCTGAGAGGTTGGACACCTTCGACTTAGGGGCGAACAGCTTCTTGAGCTGTCCGGTCGTCATGCAGTCGACCTTGAGGCCCTTGTTCGTGAAGACCGTGATCCCGTCGCTTGCGACCTGGACTTCCTTGTACTTGATGCCCTCCTGATCGCAGAGCTTGGTTTCGTCCTCCTCGATCGGGCGAGAGGCGTCGGAGATCTCGGTCTCTCCGCGGCAGAACTTCTCGAAGCCGTCGCCGGTACCGGAGCCGCCAACGGTCACCTTCACACCGGAGTTCTCCTGGCTGAACAGCTCCGCGGCGGCCTGTGCGAACGGCTGAACGGTGCTGGAGCCGTCGATGCGGATGTTGCCGGAGAGGGCTCCGCCTCCGCCACCTCCGCCTCCGCCTCCTCCATTTTCATCGTCGTCGCCACAGGCGGCGACGCCGAACGCCATGGCGCCGGCGGCTGCAAGCGCAAGCCACTTCCTCATGTGATGTCCTCTCTTCTCGATCATGATGGTCGCGGCGAGGCTCCCAGCCCTCCGCATGGAGTCTGTTGCGGACTTGTGCCCGCAATGTGAAAACGATGTAAAGAGGCCCGCCCGCCGGGACGCTTCCCTTAAGAGATGCGAGTGATGGAGCGCTCTACGGTTTGAGGCTCGAACCGGTACCCGAAGCCGAAGTGGGTGTGGATGAAGCGGCGCCCTGGCAGAACGTCGTCGAGCTTCTGCCGCAGCTTGCCCACGTACACATCCACCGAGCGGTCCGAGCGCCGGTAGGGCTCACCCCATACCGCCACGTAAAGCTCCTCTCGGCTCACGATCCGCCCCGAACGCTGCACCAGGGCGGTGAGCAGCTCGAGCTCGCGAGAGGTCAGGTTGAGCGGGCTCCCGGCCACCGTTGCCAGGAACTCCCTCGGGCGGACCTCCAGTTCCCCGGCGCGCAACTCCTGCCTTTCGATAGCCGCTTCCATCGAGTTGCAAAGCTCTCATGAGCGCAGGAAAACGCCGTTATGTGCGCGTGACCAGCCTGTGAAAAAGCTGTAAAGGGCCTAATTCCTGCCGGTTGTGGCGTATCCTGTTCCCATCGGTGGGGCCTCAGTGGCTGCTTCGCCGACCCTGCTGATGGACCGGTACTCCATGAACACCACCGATCCGGGACCCGTCCGTCTGGCGGTCCTGGACTCCGATTCCGGTTTCGTCCAGGTGCTGGTGAACCGCCTGGAGGGGCTGAGCTGGCAGTACCGCCGTCTTGAGGCCGCCCCGCGGGTGGAGGAGTTCGTGTCCATGCGGGTGAACGCGCTGGTCGTGGACCTGGCGCTGCTCGGTCCCAACGCATGGGACTTCCTCGAGCGCCTGTCCGAGACCATGCCCGGGTTGGGCGTGGTTGTGTGCACTGGCCGCTCGTCGGTTGCGCAGCGGGTTCGCGGACTACGACTGGGTGCGGATGATTGGGTCACCAAGCCGTGCCACCCCGAAGAAGTGCTCGCGCGTGTGCAGGCAGTGGTCCGCCGGCGCAAGCAGGCCACCAACCGCCAGGAGTCCGGCCCGGTGAGCGCGGGCGAGCTGGAGATCCGCGCCGACCAGTTCCAGGCTTTCGCGGGCAGCCGCAGCGTGGATCTCACGCGGCGGGAGTTCGAGGTACTCCAACTACTCGCCCACGCCGAGGGCAAGGTGCTGCAGCGCGAGGAGATCTACCAGCAGGTGTGGGGCTACACGATGGCCCACGGCGACCGCTCTGTGGACGTGTTCATCCGGAAGGTTCGCCAGAAGCTGGAGTCGGCTTCGCCCGAGTGGAGCTACATCCATACCCACTTCGGTGTGGGTTACCGCTTCGATCCCGAGAGACGCGACGGGCAGCCGCCGCTAAGCCACGAGAGCAGCCCGGGGGATCCCGCGGTGGAGCAGGCGAGGGGGGCGGTCCCCGGTCAGAGCGGCTCCGAGCCGGGGGTCGAGGCCCTCCTGGACCAGGCGCGCACGAGCTTCGCTTAGCAAGGGCGGCCGGCTGGCGCCATGGGCGTCTGAGCTGACCACGCTCACCAGACCTTCGCCGATGAGCGCCAGCGCGGCTCGGTGGGCATCGGGACCGTGGGCGCCGCAGATCGACTGGGCGTTCACCTGAGCCAGCGAACCCGCTGCAAGTTCGCGGCGCAGGCCGGCCGATCCGTCCAGCGCGGCATCGGCGCTCCGCTCGGGGTGGGCCACCACCACCGCGAAGCCGCGATCGCGCAACTCGTCCGTGGCCGCGTGAAAGGTCTCGCCGATGACCTCGAACGGGGCCTCGACGAGCAGCCAGCGCGCGCCGTGCGGGCCCTGTGCGACCGCATCGAGCTCGGTCTGGGAGAGACGGCCGACCATGTCGTGGCCGAGCTCGGCTCCAGGGCGCAGCTCGACGGTCACGCGCGCTGCGACGAGGGCGCCCCTGAGCTCGCGCACGCCGTCGGCCACCTGCCATACGTCGGTGAGGAAGTCGCCGCGCACGTGGGGCGTGGCCACCACCGTCCCAGTGCCATCGGCCACCGCGAGCCTTAGGAGGTCGACGCTCTCCTCGAGGGTTTCAGGCCCGTCGTCGACACCTGGGAGGGCGTGGAAGTGAAGCTCGGTTCCGGCCTGGGAAGAAGGCATCGGCTCACGTCCATATTCGGCCGCTGTGCAGGAACTTCGGTCAACGTTCCGTTACCCGGATGTGTCGCAGAGGTGAACCGCTCGGATAGCCGTTGCCATACTCACGCGAGATGGGCCGGTCGCCGTCCA
>Ga0136623_10000758_pt1 | contig 10174 bp, 12 predicted proteins | sample AntDrymUQ4492106_2_FD_104656 | JGI IMG/M metagenome (GOLD analysis project Ga0136623, IMG submission 104656) | Polar desert sand microbial communities from Dry Valleys, Antarctica - metaG UQ449 (21.06) | ecosystem: Environmental > Terrestrial > Soil > Desert | place: Antarctica: Dry Valley...
ATCCTGACTCGGTGCCGTCGGACACAGGGGAGCCCCCGGGGCGGGCAGCACTGCGACGCCTCCGGGCGTGACCGCCGACGTACGTGGTCCCGCGGAGGCGGCGATATGACCGCCGACGTCGTTCCGCTCTCCTCGGTCGTCGACGCGGCCCGGCTGCTCCGCGGTGCCGCGGTGCGCACCCCGGTGCTGGACGCCGCGCACTGGGCAGGCGGCCCGCTCGGGCTGAAGCTGGAGAACCTGCAGCCCACGGGGGCGTTCAAGATCCGCGGCGCTACGGTGGCGCTGGCGCGGCTGTCGCCCGACGCGCGGGCCCGTGGCGTCGTGACGCACTCGTCGGGAAACCACGCGCAGGCCGTGGCGTGGGCGGCGCGGGCGCTCGGCGTGCCCGCGACCATCGTGATCCCGCACGGGGCGCCGTCGGGGAAGGTGGACGCGACCGCGGCGCTGGGTGCGCAGGTGGTGCGGGTGGACGCGGCGTCGCGGGTCGAGACCGCGGACCGCTTCGTCGCCTCGACGGGCGGTGTGCTGGTGGCGCCCTTCGACCATCCTGACGTGATCGCGGGTCAGGGCACGGTGGGGCTGGAGATCGTCTCCGATGTCCCCGACGTGGCCGTCGTCCTGGTGCCGGTGTCCGGTGGGGGCCTGATCTCGGGGATCGCGGTGGCGCTCGCGTCGCGCGGGGTGCGGGTGGTGGGCGTCGAGCCGGAGCTGGCCGCGGACGCCGAGGAGAGCCTGCGGACCGGGCGGCTCGTCGCGTGGCCGGTGTCCTCGACGTCCCGGACCGCGGCCGACGGGCTGCGTGTGCCCTCGCTCGGGGAGCTGCCGTGGGAGCACGTGCGGCGGTTCGTGGACCGGATCGTGACGGTGTCGGAGGCCGAGATCGCGGACGCTGCGCGGCTGCTGGCGCTGCGCGCGCGGGTCGTCGCGGAGCCCTCCGGTGCGGTGACGACGGCGGCGTGGCTGCACCACCGGTCGTCGCTGCCCCCGGGCCGCACGGTCGCGGTGGTCTCGGGCGGCAACGCGGACCCGGCGTGGCTTGCCGGGGTGCTGTCCTCCGCCGGGAACTCGATCTGAGTTAGACCAGCTCCTCGTGCAGCGCACCGCCCGCCACGGTCCAGCGGCGCGTCACCCGCACCGCGTCGAGCATCCGCCGGTCGTGCGTCACGAGCAGCAGCGTCCCGTCATAGGACGCCAGCGCCGACTCCAGCTGCTCGATCGCGGGCAGGTCCAGGTGGTTGGTCGGCTCGTCGAGCACCAGCAGGTTCACCCCGCGCGCCGCGAGCAGCGCCAGCGCGGCCCGGGTCCGTTCCCCCGGGGACAACGACGCCGCAGGCCGCGGCACGTGCTCCGAGCCCAGCCCGAACTTCGCCAGCAGCGTGCGCACCTCCGAGCTCGGCCACGACGGCACGGCCGCGCCGAACGCCGCCACGAGCGGCGCGGACCCGAGGAACAGTCCCCGCGCCTGGTCGATCTCCCCGACGAGCACCCCGGACCCGAGCGACGCGGCACCGGCGGCGAGCGGCACGCGGCCGAGCAGCGCGCCGAGCAGCGTCGACTTCCCCGCACCGTTGGCGCCGGTGATCACCACCCGGTCGCCGTAGTCCACCTGCGCGTCCACCGGCCCCAGCACGAACGACCCGCACCGCACGACCGCCCCGCGCAGCGTCGCCACGACCGAGCCGGACCGCTGCCCGGCGGCGATCGACATCTGCAGCTCCCACTCCTTGCGCGGCTCCTCCACCACGTCGAGCCGCTCGATGGCCCGCTGCGTCTGGCGGGCCTTCGCGGCCTGCTTCTCGCTGGTCTCGGCACGGAGCTTGCGGCCGATCTTGTCGTTGTCGGTCGCCTTGCGGCGGGCGTTGCGCACGCCCTTCGCCAGCCAGCTGCGCTGGGTCCGGCCGCGCTCCACGAGCGAGGAACGGGTGTCGGCATAGGCGTCATAAGCCTCCCGGGCGTGCCGCCGCGCCACCGATCGCTCCGCGAGGTACGCCTCGTAACCGCCTTCGTAGACGCCGACCCGCTGCTGCGCGAGGTCCAGCTCGATGATGCGGTTCACCGTCCGGGCGAGGAACTCCCGGTCGTGGCTCACGATCACCGCCGGGCACTGCAGCCCGGCGACGAACGCCTCGAGCCGCGCGAGCCCGTCGAGGTCGAGGTCGTTGGTGGGCTCGTCGAGCAGCAGGACGTCGTAGCGCGACAGCAGCAACGAGGCGAGCCCGGCCCGCGCGGCCTGCCCGCCGGACAACCCGCCCATCGCCGCGGACAGGTCCATCCCCGAGGCGTCGGATTTCAGGGCAGCGGCGCGTTCGTCGAGGTCCGCGCCGCCGAGCGCGAGCCATCGCTCCAGCGCGGCCGAGTAGGTGTCGGGCCCGCCGGCTGCCAGCGCGGCCGCGGCCGCGTCCATCGCCGACTGCGCGCTCTCGACGCCGGTGCGCCGCGCGAGGAACCCGCCGACCGTCTCCCCCGGGCGCCGGTCGGCCTCCTGCGGCAGGTAGCCGACGGTCGCCGACGGCGGGCTCAGCGAGACCGAGCCCTGCTCCGGACGGTCCAGGCCGGCGAGCAACCGCAGCAGCGTCGACTTCCCGGCGCCGTTCACCCCGACGAGGCCGACGACGTCGCCCGGCCCGACCACCAGATCCAGGGCACGGAACAGCACCCGCGCACCGTGCCCCGCAGTCAGCCCCGTGGCCTGCAACGTCGTCATCAGGTGCCGACGTTATGCCACCTCCGGGGCATGCCCACCGGCACCCTCCGTGACGTGCTGGGTGTGTCGGGAGCCCAACCGCTGGCCCCGGAGCCGAGCACCCGGCAGGATGGAGCTGTGATCGAGGTCCGACCGGGTGGTCGACGGCGCATCGACCGGGTGCTGGCGGCGAGCTTCGTCGACGGCCTGGACCGGCTGCCGCTCGACGACGTCCGCGCGCGCCGTGACGAGGCCGCGCAGGAGGAGACGGATCTGTCCTACGTGCGGCAGCTGCTGCACGGCCGCATCGACATCGTGCTCGCCGAGCAGCACCGGCGCAGCGAGGGCGGCGAGGCACCGGTGATCTCCGAGCTGGCCCGGATCCTGGCCACCGGCGCGGTCGGTCCGGCCACCGGCTCGGGGCGCTACCACACCGTCGAGCCGTCCCGCGCGGAGTCGCACCGCCGCCACGTCGAGGCCCTGGTCTCGGACGTGGACCTCTCCGACGTCGCGTCGCTGTCCGCGGAGCAGCTCACCGCGGCGCTGGCCGCCTACCGTGCCGAGGCGGAGTCAGCCTCGCGACGCCGACGCGAGGTGCAGCAGGTGATAGACCGCTGCAACGCCGAGATCGGCTCCCGCTACGCGGTCGGCACCGCGTCGGTGGACGACCTGCTGGCGGACGAAGCGCGGTGACGAGATTCGCCGGTCAGCCGTGCCGCTGCGCCGCCGCGAGCCCGCCCCAGAAGTCCTGCAGCCGCTCGTAGGCGCGGGCGACCCCCTCGGCGTCCTCGGCCTCCAGCGCGTCGACGGCGGCGTGCACGTCGACAGCGGACGTGTCGGCCGACAGCGCCTCGTCGTCGAGCAGCTGCACGAGGCCGCCGTAGTCCAGCTCGACGGCGGAGCGCCCGTCGAAATGCTGCAACCACCGGCCGATCTCGCGCAGCACCCGGGTGGGGCCCTCCTCGCCGAGGCTGCGCCTGCTCACCGCGTACGCCCTCGCGGCCCGGCGGCGGGCGTCGGCCATCGTGGCCTGCCAGCAGACGCGCCGGGCTGGGTCCGGCCGCGGCGCGGCGACGATGTGGCGCGCCGCCGGGTCGACGAGCGTGAACCACGGCAGCGGCACCGTCCACGTCGAGGACACGATGTGTACCGCGCGGGGCACGAGCTCGGCGATGACCGACTCCGAACGTGCCCGTGCGGCCGTCGACACGAGGGGCACGGCAGCGGCGTGCAGCGCCGTCACCGGCGAGTCGAGAAAGCTCAGCAGCGCGGCGGCGGCCCGGGGGCGCAGGTCCATCGGGCACACCAGCGGACCGGCCTCGCGCTGCCCGGCAGGGACGTGCGTCGGATCGAGGACCAGCACCTCCGGCAGCACCCGCGCGGCGGACCCGTCCGCGGTCTCCACGGGCAGCAGGCGGGGCGGGGCGGCCAGCTGGGAGCGCAGCCACAGCTCTCGCTCGCGCTGCCCGGCGCGCGCGGCGTCGACCGGACGGGTCGCCACGGCCCGCGCGAGGGCGGAGCGCCCCGGCTCGTCGAACGCCCGGAGCGGCTCGTACACCCGCAGGTAGGCGACGAACGGCGGTGGCACGGCCGCATCGTGTCACGTCCCGGTGAACGTGACCGGGACCGCTCACGTCGCGTCGCGAGCACTCCCGCCGACACGGTACGGTGGTGCCAGGAGCAAACACTGTCGAGATGAACGGGGCCGCCGTATCGACCGGCCGCCCCTTCCCTGTGCGAGGGGGTCGACCCATGGGGCGCGGCCGAGCCAAGGCAAAGCAGACGAAGGTCGCTCGGGAGCTCAAGTACAGCACCCCGAGCACCGACCTCGAGGCTTTGCAACGCGAGCTGTCGGGTCACCCCGGCAACTCGTCCGACGGTGACCGCACGGACGACGTGTTCGACGACGAGTACGACGAACCCCGCCGCTGAGCCGAGTCTGCGCGTATCGGGGGCGCGAAGGTGGCTCGAGGCTAGAACCGCGGGTGGACGCCGCGGAGCAGGGCGCGGGAACCGTCGGAGTCGACGTCGACGTCGCATGCCTTGTGGACCTCCCCCAGCACCCATGCCGGGACGTGCCGCGCGGTGAGCACGGCGAGCGCGCGGTCGACGTCTGCCGGGTCGACGACCGCGACCATGCCGACGCCCATGTTGAACGTGCGCTCCATCTCGTCGCGCGTCACGCGGCCGCGACGGGCGATGAGGGCGAACTCGGCGGCGGGGGTCCACGTTCCGCGGTCGAGTACGGCCGCGAGACCGCGCGGCACGACCCGGGCGAGGTTGCCCGCGAGCCCACCGCCGGTGACGTGCGCGAAGGTGCGCACCTCGGTCTCGGCGATGAGCGCGAGGCAGTCCTTGGCGTAGATGCGGGTCGGTTCGAGGAGATGCTCGCCCAGCGTCCGGCCGAACTCCTCGACGTGCCCGTCAAGCGGGATCCGGGCCAGGTCGAGCAGCACGTGCCGCGCGAGAGAGTAGCCGTTGGAGTGCAGTCCCGACGAGCCCATCGCGACGACCACGTCGCCGGGGCGCACCCGGTCGGGGCCCAAAATCGAGTCTGTCTCCACCACCCCCACGCCGGTGGCGGAGAGGTCATAGTAGCCCTCGGCCAGCAGCCCCGGGTGCTCCGCGGTCTCACCGCCGAGCAGCGCGCACCCCGCCTGCACGCAGCCCTGGGCGATGCCGGACACCAACTGGGCGATGCGGTCGGGGACGAGGACACCGACGGCGATGTAGTCCTGCAGGAACAGCGGCTCCGCGCCGCACACCACGAGGTCGTCCACGACCATCGCCACCAGGTCGATCCCGACCGTTGCGTGCACGTCCATCGCCTGCGCCACCGCGAGCTTCGTGCCGACGCCGTCGGTGGAGCTCGCGAGGACGGGCTCGCGCCAGCGGTCGGTCTTCAGCTGGAAGAGCCCGGCGAATCCGCCGACCGCCGCGAGCACCTCCGGCCGGGTGGCGCGCTCCGCCTTCGGCCGCAGCAGCGCGACGGCCTCCTCGCCGGCCGCGATGTCGACGCCGGCCGCGGCGTAGGTGGCAGGCGGGCTCTCAGGATCGGTCATGACGAGGAAGACTCCGGGGCGCCGGGGCGCCGTAGCCCGCCGCCGCAACGGGTTGCGCCTGCCCCGCCACTCCTCGCTCCACCGCGGCGAGGTTCTCCAGCAGGTGCTTCCCGATGGACTCCGTCGGCGGCAGCGGGATCGGGTACTGCCCGTCGAAGCACGCCGCGCACAGTCGTGAGCGGGGCTGGTCGGTCGCCGCGATGAGGCCCTCGAGCGAGACGTAGCCGAGGCTGTCGGCGCCGATCGAGCGCCGGATGCCGTCCTCGTCCGCACCCGCGGCCACCAGCTCGGCGCGGGAGGCGAAGTCGATGCCGTAGAAGCAGGGCCAGCGGACCGGCGGCGACGCGATGCGGACGTGCACCTCCAGCGCCCCGGCTTCGCGCAGCATCCGCACCAGCGCGCGCTGGGTGTTGCCGCGGACGATCGAGTCGTCCACCACGACCAGACGCTTGCCGCGGATGACGTCGCGCAGCGGGTTCAGCTTCAGCCGGATCCCGAGCTGGCGGATGGTCTGCGACGGCTGGATGAACGTGCGCCCCACGTAGGCGTTCTTCACCAGCCCGGAACCGTAGGGAATGCCCGACCCCTGCGCGTAGCCGATCGCGGCGGGGGTGCCGGACTCCGGCACCGGGATCACGAGGTCGCCCTCGGCGGGGTGCTCGTGCGCGAGCCTGCGGCCGATCTCGACCCGGGTGGCGTGCACGCCGCGCCCGGCGATCGTGGTGTCCGGCCGGGCGAGGTAGACGTATTCGAAGACGCAGCCCTTCGGCTCCGGGATGGCGAACCGGCTGCTGCGCAGGCCGCCCTCGTCGATCGCGAGCAGCTCGCCGGGCTCGACCTCGCGGACGAAGCTCGCGCCGACGATGTCGAGCGCCGCGGTCTCCGACGCCACCACCCAGCCGCGGTCGAGGCGCCCCAGCACGAGCGGACGGACGCCGTGCGGGTCCCGGGCTGCGTACAGCGTCTGCTCGTCGCAGAACACCAGCGAGAACGCGCCGCGCAGCGAGGGGAGCACGCGCAGCGCGGCCTCCTCGAAGCCGATGTCGGCGGCACCGTGGGCGAGCAGCCCGGTCATGAGGTCGGAGTCGGTGGTGGCGCCGTTGCGGCTGACGATCCCGGCCTCGCGTGCCTGCTCCAGCAGCTCCGCGGTGTTGACGAGGTTGCCGTTGTGTCCGAGCGCGAGACCGGACCCCGTCGCGGTGGTGCAGAACGTCGGCTGCGCGTTCTCCCAGGTCCCGGACCCGGTGGTCGAGTAGCGGCAGTGCCCCACCGCGATGTGCCCGGTCAGGCTGGACAGCACCTGCTCGTCGAACACCTGGCTCACCAGCCCGAGGTCCTTGAACACGAGCACCTGCGCGCCGTCGGACACCGCCATCCCGGCCGCCTCCTGGCCGCGGTGCTGCAGCGCGTAGAGGCCGAAGTAGGTGAGCTTCGAGACCTCCTCGCCCGGTGCCCACACGCCGAACACGCCGCACTCCTCGCGCGGCTCGTCAGGGTGGGCCGGATCGGCGTCGGGGTTCTGGCAGGGCGGTGCGGTGGCCACCTGCGGCGCTCCCTCTCCGGCGGGGTCGGTCCACTGGCGAGGATACCCGCCGACCTCCCGCCTGACGCTCGTCGGCCGTGGGACGACGCGCGCTCGTCAGGGGTTGCGGCCGAGCAGCGCGAGCAAGCGGGTCTGGGTGCCGGCGTCGTCCGCTACCGCCACGGGGTCGGCGAAGAGTCCGGTGGCGGCAAGCTGGTCGGACTGCGCGGCGGCCAGCTCGTACATCTCGGCCGCCAGGGTCTCGTCGATCCGCTCGTCGGCGCCCACGGCCCGCGCGAGGTCCCAGGCGTGGACGGCGAGGTCGAGGGTCATCTCGCGGCAGTAGCCCTCCGCGGGCCGCCGGCCGTAGGACAGCTCGACGTGGCGGTGCAGCGCACCCGGGGCGGTGAACGCGGCACGGGCACGGGCGGACGCGTCGGCCCACGCGGTGACGGGGTCGTCGCCGAGCCGATCACCGTCGAACCGGTCGCCGACGTCCTGGACGGTGGCGCCGTCCAGCAGCAGCGGCACCCACAGCTGCTCGACGACCAGGTGGTTCACCAGTGCGCGGACGTCCCACGCGGTGTCCGGGGTGGGGTCGCTCCACTGGTCCGCTCCCACGGCCCGGACCCGCCGGTCGAACTCCTCGAGCGCCGTGGCGTGCAGGCTCAGTGCGTCAGTCATGGGTCCATGGTGCTCGCCACTACAACCACTGTGAGTGGCGTTGCGAGTCCCGGCTCGCAACGCCACTCACAGGGCGCGAAGCGCCACAATCGGCAGCAGGGTCGCCACCTCGCCTGCCCGGCTGCCCGACGCGGTGAGCCTGCCTGCCGCCACCGCGGTGTCCCAGTCCAGCGATCCGGTGATGAGCTCCAGCCAGCTGCGCGGGTCGGTCTCGACGACGTTCGGCGGGGTGCCCCGGGTGTGCCGCGGCCCCGCGATGCACTGCACCGCCGCGAACGGTGGCACCCGGACCTCCACGGTGTGACCGGGCGCCACCTGCTCCAGCGTCCGCAGGCTGAGCCGCACGGCGGCGGCGAGGTCCGCACGCTCCGGGGCGTCCGCGGTCCCCTGCAACCATGGCGCGACGGCGGCGATCGCGGTGACGAGCTCGCGCGGGTCGACGGTGCGGCGGGGTGGCACGGCTGTCCACGCTACGGCCGTCTGGGACGCTGACGCCGTGCGTTCCGTCCTCGCCGTGGTGCTCGCCGTGGTCGGCGGCGCTGTCACGGTCCAGCTGGTGCGGTGGTGGCCTGTCTACCGCAACGTGGCGCGCTACCGGCGCTACTGGCTGCGTCGCGCCGAGGAACCCGGCGAGCTGCGCTACGTCGCGCTCGGTGACTCGCTGACCCAGGGCATCGGCGCCAGCCGGCCGGAGCGCGGCTACGTCGGGCTCATCGCGGACGCGCTCGCGCAGCGGACCGGCCGCACCGTGGGAGTCGTCAACCTCTCCATCACGGGGGTGCGGCTCGCGGACCTGGTTGCGTGCCAGCTGGACGCCGTGGCGCGGCTGCAGCCCGACCTGGTCACGGTGGCGGTGGGCGCGAACGACGCGGGTCGTACCGACCCGGCCGCCTTCCGCGCCGACTTCGCGACGCTGTGCGCAGGGCTGCCCGCGGGCTCGCTCGTCGCCGACGTCCCCGACTTTCAGGGTGGTGGGCGACGGACCGCCGCCGCGGCGCTGTCCGCGGTGGCCCGGGAGGTCCTCGCCGCGCACCCCGCCCTGGTGCCGGTGCCGCTCGAGGCCGCCACGGTCGCGATGACGTTCCGGGACTACGCCGACGACTTCTTCCACCCCAGCGATGCCGGGCACGCCCGATACGCGGCGCCGTTCCTGCGAGCCCTGCCCGGTTAGCGCGTGTCGCGCACTCCGGTGGCGCATGTCGCGCACTTCGGTCGCGCATGTCGCGCACTTCGGTCGCGCGTGTCGGCTACTTCAGTGGTGAATCCCGCCCGCGGTGGCCGACGGACTAGGAGCAGCACATCAGTGGTGAGCCTCCCGACGGCGGACACGGCCTCCGAAACCGCCGGACACACGCCACCGAAGTGCCGGACACGCGCCACGAAACCGGCCGACACGCCACGGCATTCTCCGTCGCCCTCGACGAGTGGCTGCGCTAAGCCCGCCGCAGCACCTCCACGTCCGCCCGAATTCCCGGCGCGCCCGCCAGTCGGGCGTCGAGGGTGACCAGCGGAATGCCGAGCTGCTCGGCCAGCGCGACGTAGAGGGCATCGGTGAAGCTCAGGTTGTGGCGTAGTTCCCACGCCCGCGGAATCAGCGACCGGTGCTCGAAGCGGAGCACGTCCACCGCGGGCAGGGCGGCGATCACCGAGTCGGCGAGCGCAGGACCCAGCTCCCCGATCATCCACAGTCGACGGAGCGCCGACCCGGCCTCTGCATCGATCACTGCGGGTGCGGTGAGGCGCTCGTCCGCCAGCCGGTCGGTGACGACCTCCGCGCCGGTCAGTGCGTCGACAAGCGCCGACGCATCCACGACGATCACCCGCGCCGGTCCCGCTCCGTCCGGATGATCTCGACGATCTCCTCGGACGTCGGCCGCCTACCCGGAAGCTCGCGGAGCCGCGCAAAGATCTCTGCATTGCGGCTGACCCGGCTTGAGAGCTCGAGTTCACGCAGCGCGTAGCGGCTGAGCGACATGCCGGCCGCCTCGGCCTGATTGCTCAGCCGCTCGTGCACGTCGTCGGGCACATCGCGGATCTGAATGATCTTCGCCATACAACCGATCATATCGCGTTGTGGGTGCAGAGTACCTACGTGAAGAGTGCAGGCAGGGTGCGTTCCCATGCGGCGCGCAGCTCGTCGAGCGGCACCGAGAACACGCCGTCCACCCGCAGCTCCGCGGCTGCGTCGACGGTACCGATCCGCGACGCGGGCAACGACCGCTC
>Ga0136623_10000761_pt1 | contig 10149 bp, 10 predicted proteins | sample AntDrymUQ4492106_2_FD_104656 | JGI IMG/M metagenome (GOLD analysis project Ga0136623, IMG submission 104656) | Polar desert sand microbial communities from Dry Valleys, Antarctica - metaG UQ449 (21.06) | ecosystem: Environmental > Terrestrial > Soil > Desert | place: Antarctica: Dry Valley...
AACATCGACCAGCCCATTTTTAAGAAGTCAATTAGACCATCGGCTCTGACTACTTCGCCGTTAGGCTATGTTCGCCTGCATGGCCGGAATTATCAAAATTGGTTTAGGGAGAAGGCTGTTAGAGACGAACGCTACAATTACCTCTACTCGGCGGACGAGCTCGAGCCCTGGATCGTGAGAGTTAAAGAGGTCGCCAAGCAGTCCAAAGAGACTTACGTAATCACCAACAACCATTTCCTGGGGAAAGCCGTGGTGAATGCACTGGAAATCAAATCAACACTCGAGGAACGGCGAGTTCCGGCTCCGCTTCCTTTGTTCGAAAAGTATCCCCGGCTAGCCGATTCCGCCACTCCCGAACCGGCTCCGTCCGATTCCAGCGAACCAACCTTGTTCAGTTAGCAATCGAACTTGCCTAGCATGTTGCTGAAAGGTGGCGAGCAACAACAGTAAAGTAATCACCTAGCCGCGAAGCTGCGCGGATTAAACGCGGATCTGAAAAGCCTTACTCCAATTGCTTGCGTGCTGCTGTCTAAATTCGCGTTCATCCGCGTGAATCCGCGGCTAAAGCCTGCTAGGAAATTATCTGAGCAAAGGAAACCGGTAAGCCGTCCGGATCAATGCAAACGGCGAGTCTTATTCCCACCTTCTCTCGAGTTTGTCGCGGTAGAACTCAACCGACCGCGCCATGTCGGAGACAATCACCATTGTGTAATCAATCTGCTTAAACATGCTGCTTAGGGCTCCTATCCGTTAGGAATTAGAGAAACTGAGCCACAGATTTCCACGGATAAGCACTGATAGATTTTTTACCATCGGCATTGGAAGCACTTTTTCAGATTCGTTGTGATCTGAGTTTATCGGTGGCCTTGCTTCTTTCGGTTTTTGCCTGTGCCCATGGCAACTAGAACGTCAAACTCGTCCTTGGTTAGCGGCATCACCGAAAGTTGCGACTGTCTGATTAAAGGAAGCCCACTAAGACGCTTGTCATATCGAATTGCGGGCAGTAGCACCGGCTTCGGAAAGGCCTTGACCGGCTTCAGATCAATGGCAACCCATTGAGGATCCGCTGCGGTCGGATCCGGGTAAGCCCCTTTTACAACCTCGGCGATGCCTACCACGGCTTTGTCTTTACCTGAGTGGTAGAACAGCACCCTATCTCCTGCATGCATTTCGCGCAGGTTATTACGAGCCTGGTAGTTTCTCACGCCGGTCCAGTCAGTTTTTCCGTCGTCGACGAAGTTGTCCCAAGAGTAAGTTTCCGGTTCCTGCTTAACCATCCAGTGCTTGTTTTTTGTGGTCTTCTTCATTTTGGCACCTGCGGCAATTGCCCTACCCTGCAACTTCAGCCTAAAATGTTTGACTCAGTCCATTATATCCAACCGAAACAGGAGAGAATTCAGCCTAAAGAAGGAACTGTAGCTCCCCCATTTACGACGACCGACGCTGATGGACAGACGGTGAGTCTCAAGGATCTTCGCGGGCAAAAAGTGGTGTTGTATTTTTATCCGAAGGATGACACTCCCGGCTGCACAAAAGAAGCTTGTTCCTTCCGGGATGCATTTTCCCAGTTTAAGAAGCGCGGCATCGAGATTCTGGGCGTATCTCCCGATAAGGAAGCGTCTCACCAGAAGTTTACTGCCAAGTACAAGTTGCCCTTCACGTTATTAGCTGACACGGATAACGCTATTGCAGACGCTTACGGCACTTACGGCGAGAAGAAGTTTATGGGCCGAACCTACATGGGCGTCAAACGAACCACTTTTCTAATCGACGAGAAGGGCAAGATCAAGAAGATTTTCGAGAAGGTCAACCCGGAGGAGCACGCTCGCGAGGTTCTCGACGCTTTTAAGGATTAAACACCGGCTCGAATCTCTCTAGGGGGTTAGGCTACGAACCAACCGCCAATTTTCTCCGGCTCGCCTTCGGGTTTCTTGCCAGGCATTAATCCCTGCAAGGCACTGAAAGAACTTGGTACGTCTGGCTTCCGCCTCGGGATCTTCAGTTCGCCCTCAGCTGGGGAAAAAGCCAACTGCGGGGACTCATTTATGAAATACATCCGAGTGTTATCGATAACTTCGGTGCGGATTTCACGAGTCCACAAAAGGAGATTCGCCAGCGCGTCACCTATCTCATCTTTCCCGAGCTTCGTCTCCTGGGCAATTTCTTTTTGAGTCCGAGCATTTTTCCTAATCGCCTCACGCACACGCTCGATGGGGGATAACTTGCTGACTACTCTGGTGACATGTTGAGCGGCAGCGTAAGAGTCGCTGTCTGCCAGTGACATGTCGTTGGATTCCAAAGCCTGCAGAGTCACATATCGCTTGCGCGCGCACTTGTATTCCCGCAATGCTTGCCGGCTATCTGTTACTTTCTTGCGTATGCAGCTCTTGCAGTAAAGGTTTCGCCCGTCTTTGCGTGCCCGGCAAATCCCAAACTCAGACACCGGTAACGCTTGATTACAAAGGGGGCAGTCTTTTGTCTCAAGACTGAGGTTTGATTCTGCTTTCATTTCAGCGCTCCACCAACAAACTGGACACCTCGCTTGCGAGGTTCGCTGAAAGAGGACACGTAACCACTAGCCGGTGGACTGGGAAAGTCCAGTTCGGTTTCTGCGGATCGCGGTGAAGTCATTGGTTGGCGAAGGAAACCCGGGGGGCCAGGTCGATTCGCCTAAGATTGCCAGCGCAAACTTCAGTTCACCGAAGTTGCGCATCACTAACCTTGGAGTCAGTTGTTACGTAGCAGGTTTATTTCGGGGACTGTGCGAGAGATATTTATAAGAGCTAGTAACCCACCAACACCTCCAAAACCAAGTGCCGACTTCAACTTTTCTTTCTGGCGATCACTCCCTTTCAGCGAGGGAGTCGCATTATAGTCATCGACGAAATTTTTGCAACCAGTTTTTCGCGCTGCGGTGGTCCACGATGCACGAATGTAAATCTAATCTGATTTACAACTCGTAGCTCTCTGATCGCGAATGCAAACAACTCTCTTGCGAGAGGATAGATGATCACGCACCTGATGATCTCAACACTACAATCGATCGTTTTCGAAAAAAGTTGTCTTTGCCACCTTATGAATTCCGAACAAAATTGGATTTCTTGATTTCGCCTACAAACCGTTCGCCGTCTGTTTGACGCAACACGTTCCACTCACCTCGGCGTGGTCCCACTATTAGTAGGATTTCATTCTGGAGACCGTCTCGGCGGTGAGCAGAATCAGATCGATCAAGAACATTTGATAGGAAGAAGTTTTTGCGGCGAAACTATTTCAGAAATTATAAATACATTTTCCTTACAATTATTTGGTGAGCAACGGGCAGCAAAATGTTTTTTAGATCAAAGCACCTGCGACATGCCGCACGCGTGTGCAAAGTGCTATAAGTCTTCACCTGGAACAACCTTGCAACAAGTGACAATTCGATTTGCACCACGTTTTTCCACAGAACCTGTGGAAATGTCTTGAATGGTTCCTTGCTTTTCGTGATTACCGCCGGGCTCGGTCTTTCAACCGATAAACAAATTTGAGCCCCGACCAAACATCATTCACCGCGCAAATTTTGACGTCAACCAGACCCGCATCCAAACCGATGCGCTGAACATTAGTGAAGGAAAGATCTGTGGCCACGCCTGAACTCTTCTTGGGCCAAACTACCCACAGCATTCCGTTTGCTACGAGATTCGCCGCCAATAATACAAACTTTCTTAGCAACTCCGCCTCAGAATTCACAAACAGCAAAATCATATCTAGCGAGGCCGTCGCACACGGCGCAAACTTCGCCCTATCTGGTAGGGAGCCTAACTCTTTCAGAAATCCTTTTGGTGAGTTTACTAACGCAACACGGAAGCCATCCTTGATTCCCAGCTTCTTGATGAGCGGTGTTCCTGAATAACCAGCCATATCGTCCTCCAAGTCGCACAAAAGAGTCATCTGATTTTCTAGATTCAAGAACTCATCGTAGCCAGCCAGAATGAGCCGCGGATTTGCGCGGATGAGACCTGACCAAATACGATTACATGAGTTCCAGCGATGGTTTGCTGTTTCGCGATCACGCTTTTCAGATTCGCTTCATCCGCGTTAGTCCGCGGCTAACATGTGTTTCGGCTACCAGAGTTTTAACAGCTTCCACCATGAGAAACCGAAGATTACCCAAATAGGAATATTGACTAGGGAAGCCAGCAATCCCAGCAACCACCATCTCCGTTGCGTAACATAACCCGCCCCAAAGTAAATTGGCGCCGGGGTTGTGCCATAGTGCGTCAATGATGCGTCAAGATTGGAAAAGTAGGCGAGGGACAGCACTGCTAGATAAGGAGGCGCTCCAGCTGCCAGAATCACAGTCAGAAACGGAATATACATGGCTGTCGCGTGGGCGGTAATGCTCGCAAAGCCATAATGGGCATAAAAATAGACGAGCAACAACAGGGCAAGCGCCGCCCACCACTTCCAACCTGAAGTAAACCCGGCTGCTGTTTCTGCGAATCGCTTGGTAATTCCGGTTTCCCCCAGCGCCTCAGCCATGCGCACCAAGCCGCCGTACCAAATGAAAACGTCCCACGCGCCACGCTCGCTAATTACGTCTTCCCAACTCAACACCCCACTCAGCAACAGAACGCAAATTCCGACCAGAGCCACAACTGCATAGTTTATTCCGTGAAAGACAGTTGTCATCCATAAGCCAGCTACCAGTGCAAAAACGATGAGCATAATCTTCTCGCCCCAGGCCATCCTTCCCATCCGCTTCAGTTCTAAAGCCGCGAGTTCTGCGGCAGCCGGAGTATGCTTAACCTCGGGCGGAAAGATTCGGTACAGAAGCAGCGGGACAGCGATCAAGGACAACGCGCCGGGCACAATCGCTCCGAGTGCCCACTGTGAATAAGTCAATTCAATTCCGGTGACCTCTTGCGCAAACTTCGCAATTAGGACATTCGAAGCCTGACCAGTCAGAAACATTGCACAGATGATGACATCACACTGGTAGACAAGCGGCATCAGGAAGGCCCCAAGCCGACCCGCTGTGGCTCCAGGCTTGGATTCATAGGCCTCGGCAAGGCTCTTCGCTACCGGGAAGATTATCCCGCCTGAGCGCGCACCAGTCGACGGGATGATCATCGCCAGAAGCATGTCTGTGGAAACGAGAGCGTAACCAAGTCCCAGCGAATGGCGTCCGATAGCTCGAATGAACAGAAAAGCAATGCGCCTTCCTAGCCCTGTCTTAATCATCCCTCGCGACATGAAAAAAGCCGCGAGTACCAGCCAAACAATTGGATCGGCATATCCTGATAGAGCGTCGCGGACAGGCAGAACACCGGTCAGCGCGATTGCAGATACTCCCATGAGCACAACCGCGCCGCCCGGCACAGGGCGGACGATTGAACCGGTAATCGTGGCCACGAAAATTGCGAGTAGACGCCAGGAGTTAGGTGTGATTCCTTCCGGGGTCGGAATGAGAAGTACCGAGAGTCCGGCCAGCAGGACGATTCCCCATCTGACCAACTGGCTTCCGATTTTCGAGTGAGTTTCCGCAGGCTCGGCAGTTTCTGGGGTACCGTCGTCCGGTGCTGGGGGCACATCTTCGTCCATCAAGCGGTCCTTCCGGCCTTCAGAATCCAGTGGGAAAGCTTTCGGGATACTATTATGTTGCAATTACTTACTCAAGCTTTTGATTTTTTGGCCGGGCGTTCCAGATATATGAGGTTAAGGAGTGGTAATTTGAATTGGAGTCGATCGACCAAGCGCCAAAGGCGCGAAATGCATAAGCCTGGGGCACCGCCCCAGGACAGGTCTGGTTAACTACATACCGCTGAAGGCGCGGCATTAAGATGAGATACGTAACAGTTTTGCGCGGAACCATTTCGACCTTCAGCGCTGATTAACGGTAATACTGCGTTCCTGGGGCGGTGCCCCAGGCTTTTGCATTTCGCGCCCTTTGGCGCTTGGTTGATTTGTGTCAATTTCACATTAGGACACGACCAAGGTTGATCAATCGTTAAGTGGACGCACGCACAAAACCCGCAGACACCTTCGCTTCGTAAGTACTAAGTAACTGGGGCAACCTGAAACGCGCACGAAGGTTCGAACTGAAAATGCTAATTAAGAAGCCGGACGATATTAAAGCCAGCGAAATAACAGATAAGCAGGTCTATTTGGACCGGCGCTTGTTCATGCGAGGGGCGGCGCTGGCCGCAACCACGGTTGCGACGGGACTGCTCTATCGCAAGCTAAATCCGCCGCCAGCCGAAACGCCTAAAGGTGAAAAGCTGGCGGACTTTGCGAAACCGACTTCAGACGCAGCTCTTGGTGAGGGGTTTACGGTTAACGAACAGCTCACACCACTCGAAGACATAACCAACTACAACAACTTTTACGAGTTTTCCACCGACAAGGGCTCTGTTGCCTCGGAATCGAAGGGGTTTGTAACCAAACCCTGGACCGTTTCCGTCGAGGGCTTGGTTAACAAGCCACGAACCTTTGACCTGGACGAGTTGCTGAGTTTCCCGCTCGAAGAACGCGTCTATCGACTTCGGTGTGTGGAAGGCTGGTCGATGGTTATCCCCTGGATTGGCTTTCCACTGGCCAAGCTTCTGGAAAAGGCCGAACCAACCGAACACGTAAGATACGTGGCGTTTCAGACACTCTATGATCCGAAACGCATGCCTAATCAGCGAACGGGTGTACTTGATTGGCCTTACGTGGAAGGATTGCGGCTTGACGAGGCAAAACACCCGCTGACCATCCTCGCCACCGGTCTCTATGGTGAAACCCTGCCGCCACAGGACGGTGCACCCATCCGTCTGGTTGTCCCATGGAAATACGGATTCAAGAGCATCAAATCAATCGTCAAAATCCAACTGATCGCGGATGAGCCTCCCACGACCTGGAACATTCAAGCTCCAAACGAGTATGGGTTCTATTCGAACGTCAATCCGAATGTGCCTCATCCGCGCTGGAGCCAGGCGAAAGAGCGTCGCATTGGAGAATTCAGAATGCGTGAAACGCTGATGTTCAATGGCTACGCTGAGCAGGTGGCAGGTTTATATACAGGAATGGACTTACGGCGGTATTTCTAACCTTGGAGCACGGCATCTTGCCCGCATTCGAGCCCCAGAGGACTCGACGGCCGTGCCAGTACTTTAAGACTGCGGGCAAGATGCCCGCGCTCCAGGGTAAACGACATGAAAGACACTCGATTCTCGAAACTACTTCTCCTTATTAATGGGCTAGTCCCGCTCGTTTTGCTGCTTTGGGACGTGTACCGTAAACAAGTAGGCACCAACCCGCTCGAGTTTGTTACCCGCACAACGGGCATGCTGACGTTAGTTTTTCTGATGATCACCCTGGCGATAACGCCGGTGCGAAAGATTACGGGACTAAACTGGATCGTAAAGTTTCGCCGAATGGTCGGTCTCTACGCTTTTTTCTATGGCTTTCTCCACCTGGTTACCTATCTCTGGTTTGATCGTTTCTTCAACCTGCGCAGTATGGTTGGCGACATCGTTCAGCGGCCCTTTATTGCCATTGGCATGGCGGCCTTCTTTCTGGTGGTGCCGCTGGCTATAACCTCGACCAACAAAATGGTCAGGCGCCTGGGTGGCAAACGTTGGGCGATACTGCACAAACTGGTTTACGTTGCCGGCGCGGGGGGCGTGATTCATTTCTGGATGCTGGTGAAATCCGACAAACGTTTGCCTTTAAGCTTTGGTTTTATTCTCGTGCTTCTGCTTGGGCATCGTTTGTTTCTTAAATTCTACCCACCGAAAAATCAAGCGCCGCAAGCTTCATTCATCCCGCGCGACTAACGCTTTAGAATTTCGGATTGCGAATTTCGGATTTCGGATTTGAAGGCAACCCGAAATCGACGTCGTCCCAGTTGAATACCAAATTCGCAATCCGAAATTCGCAATCCGAAATTCTATCCGGGAGTTACAATGGTAGATTCGATCAGTCGCTTCACCACCCGAGTTGAGAACTATGTCAAGTTTCGGCCCACTTATCCGCGCATCATCATAGACTTGCTTAGAGCTGACTGTGGATTGACTGAGGCTTCGGTGATCGCCGATGTGGGCTCGGGGACGGGTATACTCTCCGAGCTTTTTCTCAAGAATGGCCATACGGTCTATGGTGTTGAACCCAATGCTCAGATGCGGACCGCGGCTGAAAGCCTTCTAAGTTACTATCGACGATTCAACAGCATTGATGGAACCGCCGAATCAACGAACCTGGAATCAGCCAGTATTGATTTCGTTACCGCTGCTCAGGCCTTCCACTGGTTTGACCGAACACGCGCTCGAGTGGAATTCGCTCGAATTCTCAAGCCGAAAGCGTGGGTGGCTCTCGTTTGGAACGAACGGCGCCTGGATTCGACTCCCTTCTTGCGCTCCTACGAGGAACTACTGCTGCAATACGGGACCGACTATCAGAAAGTCAGACATGAGAACGTGACGGGGCAGATTGCTGATTTTTTTGCTCCGCAAGGGTTTTTGTGCGAATCATTCGAAAATATTCAGACCTTTGACTTCGAGAGCCTGATGGGCCGCGTACTCTCCGCTTCATACACGCCTGACCCCGTCCATCCAAATTACGAACCAATGATCGCTTCATTGCGTGAGGTTTTCGAGGAACATCAGGAGTACGGGACTATAGCGTTTGAATACGACACGAGAATTTACTACGGTCAGCTATCGACCCACTGAGCAGATATTAGCCACGGATTAACGCGGATGATGCGAATCTGAAAAGCGTGATTGCGAACAAGCCAAAGCACTCGTGTAACGTATTTGGTCCCGGTCTGACTCGCGTTCATCCGCGCAAATCCGCGGCTCATTCTTCCTGGCTACGATAGGCTGGCTGCGATGAGCTGCGATAAGCTTGTCGAGGGTTTCGACAAATTATATCTTAACCGACCATGAGTCTCGCGAAAGCTGCCCAGCGGTGCGTTGAAAATCTTGAGCATGAACTGCAGCGAGTTAAGTATTCTCTTAGGCGGCAGGGGTTTTCCTACTCGAGCGAGGAACGAATTCTCAGTAAGTACATGCGGAACTGCTGCCGCAGGATCATCCCAGAACCGTCGTAGACATAGGAGCCGGCAACGGCGTGCGATGGTCTAATACTTACTCACTGTTCCTCAGCGGTTGGAAGGGCGTGGGGATCGAAGCTGACAGCGGCAAGTTCGCGCGCTTGGTGCGCGCCTACAAGAATCTTCCGCAGGCTCAGGCATGTCATTCCACAGCAGAGCCAGACAACATTGTACCGCTGCTAAGATCTGTAGGCATCGAAAGGGATCTTAGCGTACTGAGCCTGGATATTGACGGCAATGACTACTGGGTTCTGAAAGCGATCCTGCTGCAATTTCGACCCGCATTGATCATTACTGAGATCAACGAAAAGATTCCCCCGCCGCTGCGATTTCTATTCAAATACGCCCCTAACTCTCAGTTGCGGCATCACTTTTTCGGCTACTCAATAGGCGTGCTTGAAGATCTTTGCGAGCAACATGATTACGGCATACTGGAACTGGAGTACAACAACGCGTTTATCGCTCCCCGGAAGCTCACGAATGCGCGTTTCATGGATGCAGAATCAGCTTATGCCCAAGGCTACCGCGACCGGCCGGATCGGAAAGAGAGATTTGCCTCGAATCTCGATATGGAGATTTTGCATTCATTGAGTTCTGAGAAAGGCATTGAGTTTCTGCAGGATTTTATGCGAAGGAGCACGGAAAGTATTATTTGGCCGCTGATAGAGAGTCGCTCGCAAGACAGTTAGAGGGAAAATGAATATCTTCTTTTCTGGCTTTTGATCGCAGTCTTATTCATCGCGACATTCCTCGAACACTTAAATATTTACCCAGAGGCGCGAGGCGGGCCCGGCGAGTGGCTGTTCTACAAGTAGTAAGTCAAAGCGGAATACATCGACTCGATAAGCAGGCGCAAACGCGTTTTTGCTGCAGCTTCTGCCTTCGCGCCAGTGCGGCAGCGAAGCTGACCTTCTCCACTGCTCAAGCGGCTCTTATTACACCTGGAGGACAAGAATGAAGAAACATGTGAGAACGATTACGATCGTCGCAGTAGCCTTACTACTGCCTGTGCTTTTGATTCTGCCGATAACGCAAGCCAAGCGCGCTAAGAAGAGTCCTTCGAAGCCCGCCTT
>Ga0136623_10000764_pt1 | contig 10146 bp, 6 predicted proteins | sample AntDrymUQ4492106_2_FD_104656 | JGI IMG/M metagenome (GOLD analysis project Ga0136623, IMG submission 104656) | Polar desert sand microbial communities from Dry Valleys, Antarctica - metaG UQ449 (21.06) | ecosystem: Environmental > Terrestrial > Soil > Desert | place: Antarctica: Dry Valley...
ACGTGGCACCAGTGGCAGGCCGCGTACCCGATCGACAGCAGCACCGGCACGTCGCGCTTGCGTGCCTCGGCGAACGCCTCCTCACCCCACGGCCACCAGTCGACGGGGTTGTCGCGGTGCTGCACGAGGTACGGGCTGGTGGACTCGGCCAGTCGGTTCGCCATACCCCCAGCCTCCCAGCGTCCGGCAGGCGGCGCAGTCAGGCGGTCCGTCGCTTAACGCGGCTGGTCGTCCGGGTCGCGCCGCTCTTCGGGGGGGTCGAAGGACTCGGGCAGCCGGCGCAGGTGCTTGTTCATCGAGCGGACGAGCAGCGCGACCGCCAGGAAGAACAGAATCAGGATCACCAGCGCAACCGGCGACGACTTGCCGAACTCCTCGCCCTGACCGCCGGGATCCTCCGGCGGGGCGGGCTGCTGCTGCGCCACGATCGCCGTGGTACCCACCGGCGCGGCGTAGTCCTCGGGCAACGCCGGCGACAGCGTCACGGCCGCTGCGGTGGGGAGTGCGTCGGCGGGCGGCGTCATGCGGGCACCCGCTCCCGCACGCCCTCGAACAGGTCGTCCTCGGGGACGGTGGTGTCCACCAGCGACCGCGCGAGCTCGTACTCCTCGGTGGGCCACAGGTCCCGCTGGACGTCGAGGGGCACCACGAACCACCGGCTCGCCGGGTCGATCTGGGTGGCGTGGGCACGCAGCGCGTCGTCGCGGACCTCGAACCAGTCCGCGCACGGGACCTGGGTGGTGACCCGCTCCATCACGTCCGACCGTGACGGGTCCCACTTCGCGAGCCACTCCGTGAAGGGCGACTCGATCCCGGCCTCGGTGAGCGCGTCGTGGAACAGCTGCATCCGCTTCCGGGAGAAGCCATGGGTGTAGTAGAGCTTCAGTGGCTGCCATGGCTCGCCTGCGAGGGGGAACCGGTCGGGGTCGCCCGCCGCGTCGAACGCCTCGACAGACACCTCGTGGCACCGGATGTGGTCGGGGTGGGGATAGCCGCCGTTCTCGTCATAGGTGACGACGACGTGCGGCCGGAACTCCCGCACGAGCCGCACCAGCGCCGCCGTGCAGTCCTCCAGCGGCGTCAGCGCGAAGCACCCATCGGGCAGCGGCGGCGTGGGGTCACCCTCGGGCAGCCCGGAGTCGACGAAGCCGAGCCAGCGGTGCGCCACCCCCAGGATCTCCACGGCCCGCGCCATCTCCTTGCGCCGGACACTGGCCATCGCCTCGGGATCCGAGGCCAGATCCGCGGGGACGAACGACGGGTTCAGGATGCTGCCGCGCTCGCCACCGGTGCAGCTGACGACCATCACCTGGTGGCCCTCGGCCACGTACCGGGCCGTCGTGGCGGCCCCCTTGCTCGACTCGTCGTCGGGGTGCGCGTGCACCGCCATCATCCGCAGCTGCTCTGCCATGGACGCCCGCTGATCCTTTCTCCCCACGCTTCGACCTGCGGCCGGAACGGGGACAATCGTCGGCATGTGCCGGGCACCATCATCCCCGCTGCGCCGACAACGGCGCGTCCGAGGTACGCGTAGGACAACGCGGTGACACCTCCGGGGCTTCCCGAAGGACGCTACGGATCCACGCGCCGTCGGCCGCGCTGGGCAGGGGCGGCGCTGCTCGCCGTCGGATTCCTCGTCAGCCTCGCGGTGGCCGTGGTGGCCTACCGCAACCTCGGGTCCGCGCCGATCGGCGGACAGCGGCTCGGTTTCACCCTGCTCGACGACTCGTCGATCGAGGTCCGCTTCGAGGTCACCCGTGACGATCCGACCCGCGCCGGCGTGTGCCTCGTGCGCGCCCGCTCGCTCGACGGTGAGGAGACGGGCCGCAAGGAGGTCTACATCCCGCCGGGTGCCGACCGGGTCGAGCGCAGGGCCGTCGTCCGCACGTCGCGACCGCCGGTGACCGGCGACGTCTACGGCTGCTCGTTGCGGGTACCGCCGTACCTGGAGCGTTCCGGACCACGGGCAGGGGGTTGAGCCGCGACGACGGGGCCACCTGAGAAGGCCCGGGCTGAGCGCACCGGGGCGTGTTACCGTGGTGGCTCACACGGCCCCGCGGCGGGCCGTGTTTTTCCGTTCCAGGGACGCGGTGGTGCGCCGTGGCAGCACCACCGCGTCCGGCCGGCAACCGCAGGAGCATGACCGAGGAGTGATGACCGTGAGCGAGACGCAGGTCAGCTGGTTGACCCAAGAGGCCCACGACCGGCTCAAGGACGAGCTGGACGGGCTGGTCGCGAACCGCCCGATCATCGCCGCGAAGATCAACGACGCTCGCGAGGAGGGCGACCTCAAGGAGAACGGCGGCTACCACGCGGCCCGTGAGGAGCAGGGCCAACTCGAGGCGCGGATCCGCCAGTTGCAGGAGCTGTTGCGGGTGGCCAAGGTCGGTGAGACGCCGACCGAGTCCGGCACCGCGCAGCCGGGAATGGTCGTCACGGTCCGCTACGAGGGCGAGGACGAGACCGAGACGTTCCTGCTCGGCTCCCGCGAGGAGGGCGCGCACGGCGACATCGAGTCGTACTCGCCCGCGTCACCACTGGGCAAGGCGATCATCGGCGCCGCCGAGGGCGAGGACCGTAAGTACGAGCTGCCCAACGGCGGGTCGATGACGGTCACGATCGTGAAGGCAGAGCCCTTCCGGGGCTGACGTCACGGCGAGGAGGCGACCATGACCACTGCTGATCTGGACGCGGCCACGCTGGCGCGGCTCGTCGGGCAGGTCGAGCACGACCCGTCGACCGACCCGTTCGGTGTCCGAGCCCTCGATGCGGTGGTGTTCGTGGTGGGCAACGCGAAGCTCGCCGCCCACTTCTACCGCTCGGCGTTCGGGATGGAGCTCGTCGCCTACCGCGGCCCGGAGACCGGCTGCCGCGACTCGGTGGCGTACGTGCTGCGCTCCGGCTCGGCCCGGTTCGTGCTGCAGGGTGCGGTGGCCCCGGCGAGCCCACTGGCCGACCACCACCGCCGGCACGGCGACGGGGTGACCGATCTGGCGCTGGAGGTCGTCGACGTCGACCGGTGCATCGCGCATGCGCGCGCGGCAGGTGCGACGGTGCTCATCGAGCCGCACGACGTCTCCGACGAGGCCGGCACCGTCCGCACCGCGGCACTCGCGACCTACGGCGAGACGCGGCACACGCTTCTCGACCGGTCGCGCTACCGCGGGCCGTACCTGCCCGGCTACGTGGCGAGCAGCAGCGCTGCGCCGCCGCCGCGCCGGATGTTCGAGGCTGTCGATCACTGCGTCGGCAACGTCGAGCTCGGCCGGATGGACGAGTGGGTGGACTTCTACCGGCGCGTCATGGGCTTCTCGACGATGGCGGAGTTCGTCGGCGCGGACATCGCGACCGAGTACTCGGCGCTGATGAGCAAGGTGGTCGCCGACGGGAGCCACCGCATCAAGTTCCCGCTGAACGAGCCGGCCGCGGGCCGCAAGCGTTCGCAGATCGACGAGTACCTGGACTTCTACGGCGGGCCGGGGTGTCAGCACATCGCGCTCGCCACGGGGGACATCGTCGGGGCCGTCGACGCCCTGCGCGGCGCAGGCGTCGAGTTCCTGGCCACGCCGGACGCCTACTACGACGACCCGGAGCTCCGGGCGCGGATCGGTGTGGTGCGGGTTCCGGTGGAGGAGCTCCGCTCACGGGGGATCCTCGTCGACCGGGACGAGGACGGGTACCTGCTGCAGATCTTCACCAGGCCCGTCGGGGACCGGCCGACGGTGTTCTTCGAGCTGATCGAGCGGCACGGGTCACTGGGTTTCGGCAAGGGCAACTTCGCGGCGCTGTTCCAGGCCATCGAGCGGGAGCAGGATCGCCGCGGCAACCTCTGACTCGTGAGTGGCGTTGCGAGTCCCGGCTCGCAACGCCACTCACGGAGCGTCAGGGCCGGTCGACGAGCACGCGGTAGCCGACCGCGGCGAGGTCCGCGACGAGCTGGTCGCAGTGCTCGGGACCGCGGGTCTCCAGGTTCACCCGCACCTGGACGTCGCCGAGCGCCAGACTGCCCCCCGTCCGGGCGTGCGCGACGTCCACGACGTTCGCCCCCAGCTCCCCCACGTGTGCGAGCAGGGCCGCGAGCTCGCCGGGCCGATCCGGGACGGTGAGCCGTAGCGCGAGGAACCGCCCCGCCGCGCCGAGGCCGTGCTGGATGACGTGCAGGAGCAGCAGCGGGTCCACGTTGCCGCCCGACAGCACCGCGCACACCGGCCCGGCGAACTCGCCGGGGTGCTCCAGCGCGGCCGCGACTGCGGCCACCCCGGCGGGCTCGACGACCAGCTTCGCACGCTCGAGGCACAGCAGCAGCGCCCGGGACAGCGACTCCTCGCTCACCGTCACCACGTCGTCGACCAGCTCGGCGACGTGGGCGAACGTCACCGGGCCCGGCTCACCGACGGCGATCCCGTCGGCCATCGTGCGCAGCGCCTGCAACCGGACCGGTCCGCCGGCCGCCAGCGAGTCGGGCCATACGGCGGCCTGCTCGGCCTGCACGGCGACGATGCGCACGACAGGCCGCAGGCCCTTCACCGCGGCGGCCACCCCGGCGACGAGGCCGCCGCCGCCCGCCGGGACGAGCACCGTCGCCAGGTCCGGCAGCTGCTCGAGCAGCTCAAGCCCCACCGTGCCCTGCCCCGCGACGATGTCGGGATGGTCGAACGGGTGGATGAACACCGCCCCGGTCTCCACCGCGAACGACCGCGCCGCGGCGAGCGACTCCTCCAGCACGTCGCCGACCAGGTTCACCTGTGCGCCGTAGGCCTGCGTCGCGGCGAGCTTGGGCAGCGGGGCCCTCGCGGGCATGAAGACCGTGGCGGACGCACCGAGCAGCTGCGCGGCCAGCGCGACGCCCTGTGCGTGGTTGCCCGCGCTGGCCGCAACGACGCCGCGGGCGCGCTCCTCGTCGGAGAGCCGGGAGATCCGCACGTACGCGCCGCGGAGCTTGAACGAGCCGGTGCGCTGCAGGTTCTCGCACTTCAGGTACACGTCCGCGCCGCAGCGCCGGGTGAGCACCCGCGACGCCTCGAGGGGCGTGCGGCGGACCACGTCACCCAGGAGGTCCCGCGCGGCGCGGACGTCCGCGCCGCGCGGGACCTCCTGGGTGACGTGGTCCGCCGCACGCCCCTCGAGGCGTCGCGGGTGCTCACCCGGCGCTGCGGCGCGGACGTGTACCTGAAGTGCGAGAACCTGCAGCGCACCGGCTCGTTCAAGCTCCGCGGCGCGTACGTGCGGATCTCCCGGCTCTCCGACGAGGAGCGCGCCCGCGGCGTCGTTGCGGCCAGCGCGGGCAACCACGCACAGGGCGTCGCGCTGGCCGCGCAGCTGCTCGGTGCGTCCGCCACGGTCTTCATGCCCGCGAGGGCCCCGCTGCCCAAGCTCGCCGCGACGCAGGCCTACGGCGCACAGGTGAACCTGGTCGGCGACGTGCTGGAGGAGTCGCTCGCCGCGGCGCGGTCGTTCGCGGTGGAGACCGGGGCGGTGTTCATCCACCCGTTCGACCATCCCGACATCGTCGCGGGGCAGGGCACGGTGGGGCTTGAGCTGCTCGAGCAGCTGCCGGACCTGGCGACGGTGCTCGTCCCGGCGGGCGGCGGCGGCCTCGTCGCCGGGGTGGCCGCCGCGGTGAAGGGCCTGCGGCCTGTCGTGCGCATCGTCGCCGTGCAGGCCGAGCAGGCCGCCGTATGGCCCGACTCGCTGGCGGCCGGCGGACCGGTCCGGTTGCAGGCGCTGCGCACGATGGCCGACGGGATCGCCGTCGGTGAGCCGGGCCCGGTGACGTTCGCCCACGTCGCCGAGCTGGTCGACGACGTGGTGACGGTGAGCGAGGAGTCGCTGTCCCGGGCGCTGCTGCTGTGCCTCGAGCGTGCGAAGCTGGTCGTCGAGCCCGCCGGGGTGGCCGCAGTCGCGGCCGCGCTGGAGCACCCCGGCGAGTTCGCCGGGCCGGTGTGCGCGGTGCTGTCGGGCGGCAACGTGGACCCGCTGCTGCTCCTGCACGTCATCCAGCACGGCCTCGGCGCGGCGGGGCGGTTCCTCGCGCTACGGCTCACCGTCCCGGATCGGCCCGGCGAGCTCGCGGCCCTGCTCGCACACGTGGGGGAGCTGGGGGCGAACGTCGTGGACGTCGCGCACGCCCGGACGGGGGGCAGTCTGGCGCTCGGCGACGTCCAGGTGCGGGTGAACCTGGAGACCCGCGGTCCCGAGCACTGCGACCAGCTCGTCGCGGACCTCGCCGCGGTCGGCTACCGCGTGCTCGTCGACCGGCCCTGACGCTCCGTGAGTGGCGTTGCGAGCCGGGACTCGCAACGCCACTCACGAGTCAGAGGTTGCCGCGGCGATCCTGCTCCCGCTCGATGGCCTGGAACAGCGCCGCGAAGTTGCCCTTGCCGAAACCCAGTGACCCGTGCCGCTCGATCAGCTCGAAGAACACCGTCGGCCGGTCCCCGACGGGCCTGGTGAAGATCTGCAGCAGGTACCCGTCCTCGTCCCGGTCGACGAGGATCCCCCGTGAGCGGAGCTCCTCCACCGGAACCCGCACCACACCGATCCGCGCCCGGAGCTCCGGGTCGTCGTAGTAGGCGTCCGGCGTGGCCAGGAACTCGACGCCTGCGCCGCGCAGGGCGTCGACGGCCCCGACGATGTCCCCCGTGGCGAGCGCGATGTGCTGACACCCCGGCCCGCCGTAGAAGTCCAGGTACTCGTCGATCTGCGAACGCTTGCGGCCCGCGGCCGGCTCGTTCAGCGGGAACTTGATGCGGTGGCTCCCGTCGGCGACCACCTTGCTCATCAGCGCCGAGTACTCGGTCGCGATGTCCGCGCCGACGAACTCCGCCATCGTCGAGAAGCCCATGACGCGCCGGTAGAAGTCCACCCACTCGTCCATCCGGCCGAGCTCGACGTTGCCGACGCAGTGATCGACAGCCTCGAACATCCGGCGCGGCGGCGGCGCAGCGCTGCTGCTCGCCACGTAGCCGGGCAGGTACGGCCCGCGGTAGCGCGACCGGTCGAGAAGCGTGTGCCGCGTCTCGCCGTAGGTCGCGAGTGCCGCGGTGCGGACGGTGCCGGCCTCGTCGGAGACGTCGTGCGGCTCGATGAGCACCGTCGCACCTGCCGCGCGCGCATGCGCGATGCACCGGTCGACGTCGACGACCTCCAGCGCCAGATCGGTCACCCCGTCGCCGTGCCGGCGGTGGTGGTCGGCCAGTGGGCTCGCCGGGGCCACCGCACCCTGCAGCACGAACCGGGCCGAGCCGGAGCGCAGCACGTACGCCACCGAGTCGCGGCAGCCGGTCTCCGGGCCGCGGTAGGCGACGAGCTCCATCCCGAACGCCGAGCGGTAGAAGTGGGCGGCGAGCTTCGCGTTGCCCACCACGAACACCACCGCATCGAGGGCTCGGACACCGAACGGGTCGGTCGACGGGTCGTGCTCGACCTGCCCGACGAGCCGCGCCAGCGTGGCCGCGTCCAGATCAGCAGTGGTCATGGTCGCCTCCTCGCCGTGACGTCAGCCCCGGAAGGGCTCTGCCTTCACGATCGTGACCGTCATCGACCCGCCGTTGGGCAGCTCGTACTTACGGTCCTCGCCCTCGGCGGCGCCGATGATCGCCTTGCCCAGTGGTGACGCGGGCGAGTACGACTCGATGTCGCCGTGCGCGCCCTCCTCGCGGGAGCCGAGCAGGAACGTCTCGGTCTCGTCCTCGCCCTCGTAGCGGACCGTGACGACCATTCCCGGCTGCGCGGTGCCGGACTCGGTCGGCGTCTCACCGACCTTGGCCACCCGCAACAGCTCCTGCAACTGGCGGATCCGCGCCTCGAGTTGGCCCTGCTCCTCACGGGCCGCGTGGTAGCCGCCGTTCTCCTTGAGGTCGCCCTCCTCGCGAGCGTCGTTGATCTTCGCGGCGATGATCGGGCGGTTCGCGACCAGCCCGTCCAGCTCGTCCTTGAGCCGGTCGTGGGCCTCTTGGGTCAACCAGCTGACCTGCGTCTCGCTCACGGTCATCACTCCTCGGTCATGCTCCTGCGGTTGCCGGCCGGACGCGGTGGTGCTGCCACGGCGCACCACCGCGTCCCTGGAACGGAAAAACACGGCCCGCCGCGGGGCCGTGTGAGCCACCACGGTAACACGCCCCGGTGCGCTCAGCCCGGGCCTTCTCAGGTGGCCCCGTCGTCGCGGCTCAACCCCCTGCCCGTGGTCCGGAACGCTCCAGGTACGGCGGTACCCGCAACGAGCAGCCGTAGACGTCGCCGGTCACCGGCGGTCGCGACGTGCGGACGACGGCCCTGCGCTCGACCCGGTCGGCACCCGGCGGGATGTAGACCTCCTTGCGGCCCGTCTCCTCACCGTCGAGCGAGCGGGCGCGCACGAGGCACACGCCGGCGCGGGTCGGATCGTCACGGGTGACCTCGAAGCGGACCTCGATCGACGAGTCGTCGAGCAGGGTGAAACCGAGCCGCTGTCCGCCGATCGGCGCGGACCCGAGGTTGCGGTAGGCCACCACGGCCACCGCGAGGCTGACGAGGAATCCGACGGCGAGCAGCGCCGCCCCTGCCCAGCGCGGCCGACGGCGCGTGGATCCGTAGCGTCCTTCGGGAAGCCCCGGAGGTGTCACCGCGTTGTCCTACGCGTACCTCGGACGCGCCGTTGTCGGCGCAGCGGGGATGATGGTGCCCGGCACATGCCGACGATTGTCCCCGTTCCGGCCGCAGGTCGAAGCGTGGGGAGAAAGGATCAGCGGGCGTCCATGGCAGAGCAGCTGCGGATGATGGCGGTGCACGCGCACCCCGACGACGAGTCGAGCAAGGGGGCCGCCACGACGGCCCGGTACGTGGCCGAGGGCCACCAGGTGATGGTCGTCAGCTGCACCGGTGGCGAGCGCGGCAGCATCCTGAACCCGTCGTTCGTCCCCGCGGATCTGGCCTCGGATCCCGAGGCGATGGCCAGTGTCCGGCGCAAGGAGATGGCGCGGGCCGTGGAGATCCTGGGGGTGGCGCACCGCTGGCTCGGCTTCGTCGACTCCGGGCTGCCCGAGGGTGACCCCACGCCGCCGCTGCCCGATGGGTGCTTCGCGCTGACGCCGCTGGAGGACTGCACGGCGGCGCTGGTGCGGCTCGTGCGGGAGTTCCGGCCGCACGTCGTCGTCACCTATGACGAGAACGGCGGCTATCCCCACCCCGACCACATCCGGTGCCACGAGGTGTCTGTCGAGGCGTTCGACGCGGCGGGCGACCCCGACCGGTTCCCCCTCGCAGGCGAGCCATGGCAGCCACTGAAGCTCTACTACACCCATGGCTTCTCCCGGAAGCGGATGCAGCTGTTCCACGACGCGCTCACCGAGGCCGGGATCGAGTCGCCCTTCACGGAGTGGCTCGCGAAGTGGGACCCGTCACGGTCGGACGTGATGGAGCGGGTCACCACCCAGGTCCCGTGCGCGGACTGGTTCGAGGTCCGCGACGACGCGCTGCGTGCCCACGCCACCCAGATCGACCCGGCGAGCCGGTGGTTCGTGGTGCCCCTCGACGTCCAGCGGGACCTGTGGCCCACCGAGGAGTACGAGCTCGCGCGGTCGCTGGTGGACACCACCGTCCCCGAGGACGACCTGTTCGAGGGCGTGCGGGAGCGGGTGCCCGCATGACGCCGCCCGCCGACGCACTCCCCACCGCAGCGGCCGTGACGCTGTCGCCGGCGTTGCCCGAGGACTACGCCGCGCCGGTGGGTACCACGGCGATCGTGGCGCAGCAGCAGCCCGCCCCGCCGGAGGATCCCGGCGGTCAGGGCGAGGAGTTCGGCAAGTCGTCGCCGGTTGCGCTGGTGATCCTGATTCTGTTCTTCCTGGCGGTCGCGCTGCTCGTCCGCTCGATGAACAAGCACCTGCGCCGGCTGCCCGAGTCCTTCGACCCCCCCGAAGAGCGGCGCGACCCGGACGACCAGCCGCGTTAAGCGACGGACCGCCTGACTGCGCCGCCTGCCGGACGCTGGGAGGCTGGGGGTATGGCGAACCGACTGGCCGAGTCCACCAGCCCGTACCTCGTGCAGCACCGCGACAACCCCGTCGACTGGTGGCCGTGGGGTGAGGAGGCGTTCGCCGAGGCACGCAAGCGCGACGTGCCGGTGCTGCTGTCGATCGGGTACGCGGCCTGCCACTGGTGCCACGT
>Ga0136623_10000765_pt1 | contig 10145 bp, 7 predicted proteins | sample AntDrymUQ4492106_2_FD_104656 | JGI IMG/M metagenome (GOLD analysis project Ga0136623, IMG submission 104656) | Polar desert sand microbial communities from Dry Valleys, Antarctica - metaG UQ449 (21.06) | ecosystem: Environmental > Terrestrial > Soil > Desert | place: Antarctica: Dry Valley...
TGGTATACCGGCAGCGTCGCGCTTCTCGCCGACACAATTCACAATTTCAGCGATGCCACGACCGCTATTCCGTTGTGGATTGCGTTTGCGATAGGTCTTTGGAAACCGACCAAGCGATTTAGTTACGGCTTCGGGCGAGTGGAAGATTTAGCCGGAGTTTTCATAGTGTTGGCGATTTTGATTAGCGCGATTCTCGCCGGTTACGAGTCAATCAAGCGTCTTTACGCTCCGCAAGACGTAACGTATCTGTGGGCGGTTGCCGCTGCTTCCATTGTCGGCTTTATCGGTAATGAAGCCGTTGCCATTTTTCGCATTAAAGTCGGCCGTGAAATCGGCAGCGCCGCGCCATCGCTGACGGCTGTCACGCCCGCACGGACGGCTTGACGAGTCTTGCTGTTTTGTTCGGCGCAATTGGCGTGTGGCTCGGCTTTCCGCTCGCCGACCCCATTGTCGGTCTGATTATCACATTGATGATTCTCAAAATCGTCTGGGATTCAGCGAAGTCGGTTTTTACCAGACTGCTGGACGGCGTTGAACCGAACGTAGTTGACGAAATTACCGAAGCGGCTAAGCAAACGCTACAGGTCGAAGAGGTGACGGAAGTGCGCGTCAGATGGCTTGGACACAATCTTCATGCGGAACTAAATCTGGCTGTCAACCCGCAATTGACGTTAGCGCAGGCGCACGAGGTCGCTATCGACGCCGAACGAAATCTTTTGGACAAGGTGAATTATCTTTCTTACGCGACGATTCACGTGGACCCAAGCAATGCTTCGGGCGAGGCGCATCACCGGCTATTAAAGTAATTTAGAAGGTTTTCAGCTTCGTGAAATTTGCGGAGACCCCAATTTCGAGAGATTGCGTCCTTATTTTTCAAAAGGCTCTTAAGTTTCGGATAGGGCTCTAATGCTTAACAAAATTATTCAGTGGTCGCTTAGAAACCGGCTGCTCGTTGTCATCGCGGCCGTGGCGCTGATGATCTACGGCGGCTATGTCACCGTGCGCACGCCGGTTGACGTGTTTCCCGATCTGACCGCTCCGACCGTTACGATTCTGACCGAATCGCACGGACTCGCCCCGGAAGAAGTCGAGTCGCTCGTCACGCTTCCCATCGAAGCCGCAATGAACGGCACAGCGGGCGTCTATCGTGGGCGTTCGAACTCCGCCATCGGCATCTCTATCGTCTTCGTCGAATTCAACCTCGACACGGATATCTACCGGGCCCGCCAACTCGTCAACGAGAAGTTACAACAAGTCCGACTCCCGGCCGGAGTGCCCGCCCCCGTGCTGGGCCCGATCTCCTCGACCATGGGGGAGATTATGCTGATCTCGATGACCAGCAAGACAACGTCCGCGATGGATCTGCGCTCGATTGCCGATTGGACTGTGCGTCCTCGCCTGTTGGGCGTCACGGGCGTCTCGCAAGTCATGATTATCGGCGGCGAGACGAAGCAGTTTCAGGTGCTTGTTGACCCGGCGAAACTAGCCGACTCTGGCTTGACGCTCGAACAAGTCGTCGAAGCCGTGACCGCTTCAAACGCGAACGCGGCGGGCGGCTTCCTTGAGCGCACGAACGAAGAGTTTCTCATTCGTGGCCGCGCCCGCCTCCATTCGCCCGAAGACCTAGCAAACTCCGTCGTCACCGTGCGCAGCGGCACGCCCATTCTCGTCGGCAACGTCGCCACCGTCCAAGCGGGCGCGGCTCTGAAGCGCGGCGACGGGAGCTTCAACATGCAGCCGGCGGTAATCGCCACGATTCAGAAACAGCCAAACGCCAATACGCTCGAAGTAACCGCCGAGATCGAGTCGACACTCGCGGGGTTGAGAGCCACGCTGCCCGCGGACGTGACGATTGACACGAAGGCGTTCCAACAGTCCGACTTCATCAACCGCGCGGTGGGCAATGTGCGCTCGTCAATCATCGAGGGCGGCGTCATGGTGACAATCGTGTTGTTCCTGTTCCTGTGGAACTTCCGCACGACTTTCATCTCTTTGACCGCGATTCCGCTTTCGCTGATTGCGGCAATTCTCGTGATGAGCTACTTCGGCATCTCGATCAACACGATGACCCTGGGCGGCCTCGCCATCGCCATCGGCGCGCTAGTGGACGATGCGATCATTGACGTCGAAAACGTTTTCCGACGGCTAAAGCAGAACGCGCAATCGCCTACCCCCGCTCCTGTCATTGATGTGATTTTCCGCGCTTCGAGCGAAATCAGGAATTCGATCCTCTTTGCGACGCTCATCATCATTATTGTTTTCCTCCCGCTCTTCTCCCTGGGCGGCTTCGAAGGGCGCATGTTCGCTCCGCTCGCCTTCGCCTACATCATCTCGATCACTGCTTCACTCGTCGTCGCACTGACCGTGACGCGCCCGTCCTTTGCTATTTCCTGCTCGGTCGCTCAAAGCTGCTTCACGACGAGAAAGATTCACGACTCGTCGCCTGGATGAAGAAGCATTACGCGCGCATCCTGAATTGGACGCTCCGCAATCCGTACAAGATCATCGCCACGTCCGCCGCGATGCTGCTGGTGGCCGGCGCCATGTTCGCCTTCATGGGTCGCGAATTCCTGCCGCCGTTCAACGAAGGCACGCTGAATATCAACGCCAACATGCCGCCGGGCACGTCCTTGCAGGAGTCCAATCGCATCGGCAATGTCATCGAGTCGGTGCTGCACGAAGTCCCTGAAGTGGTCTCGACCACTCGACGGACGGGACGCGCCGAGTTAGACGAACACGCTGCGGGCGTCAACACGAGCGAGATCGAGGTCGTCACCAAGGAGGGTGACCGCTCTCACGCCGAGTTTATGGAAGACGTGCGCCAGCGTCTGGCGCGCATCCCCGGCGTCGAGGCGGAAGTGGGGCAGCCCATCTCGCACCGCATCGACCACCTGCTCTCTGGCACGCGGGCGCAGATCGCCATCAAACTTTTCGGACCCGACCTCGCGACGCTTCGCACCAAAGCCGCCGAGATACGCAGCCAGATGGCGGGAGTTCCCGGCATCGTTGATCTGATCGTCGAGCCGCAAGTTGGCGTGCCGCAGGTGCAGATCAACATGGATCGGCAAGGGGCAGCCGCAGTCGGACTGAGAGCCGGAGATTTGGCCGAAACAGTTGACACGGCCTTTAACGGTCACGTCGCCTCGCAGGTACTGGAAGAGCAGAAGACTTACGACGTGCTCGTGCGCTTCGATGACACGGCGCGCGAATCTGTTGAGACGATAGGTCGCACTCTGATTGACACGCCGACGGGCGCCCGTGTGCCCATCGGTCAAGTGGCCGAAGTGCGCGTAGATCAAGGCCCGAACACGATCAATCGTGAGAACGTCCAACGACGCATCATTATTCAAGCCAATGTTGCAGATCGAGACTTAGGCAGCGTCATCAATGATGTCCGAGCGGCTATCGGCAATAGCGTGCAGTTGCCACAAGGCTACTTCGTGCAGTACGGCGGGCAGTTTGAGGCGCAGGAGAAGGCGTCGCGCCTCATCACGCTGCTCTCCATCGTCGCCATCGGTGGCATCTTCCTGCTGCTCTACATCGCTTTAAAGTCGGCCCGCTCTGCCGCGCTCGTGATGGCGAATTTGCCGCTCGCGCTTATCGGCGGCGTGGTGATGGTCTTCCTCTCCGGCGGCACGCTCTCCATCGCCTCTCTCGTTGGTTTCATCACCCTGTTCGGCATCGCCACCCGAAACGGCATCATGCTGATCTCGCACTACACGCACTTGATGCAGGAGGAAGGCGTGGGTTCCCGTGACGCGATTGTGCAAGGTTCGATGGAACGTCTGAGTCCAATTCTGATGACGGCGCTGGTGACGGGTGTCGGTCTCATTCCTCTTGCTTTGGGAGCGGGAGAACCGGGTAAAGAGATTCAACAGCCGATGGCTGTGGTGATTCTTGGCGGTATCGTTACCTCGACCTTCCTCAACATGATCGTCATTCCCGCGCTCTACCTGAAATTCGGCCGAGCGGAAGCGGCAATAGTGGCGTCCGCATACCCGGGTGATCGAGGACTTGTGTCCGCTCGAAATTGAAGTTATCCCAAACGGTCAAACTAAAACACGGCTAGGCCAACTCTCCTTGCTAAGCCAATACTCTTCCCTTCGCGCAGCCAAAGCCATACGAGATAACCGCCGCCAATCACCCAAGCCCGCCGCCGCAAAGAAAAGCAAAGACTTAAAAATGACCCTGGGATTGAATCGCTCCAGTAACATGTTAACCTACAGACTTCATCCGAGGTTGACGGCGGGAGTCGAGTATACTCCTTAGCTAAGAAGGTCAGTCCGATGAAGCGGAGTGCGAAAACCGGAAGGCGGGCTTTGGGTGTGTGCAAAGGGCAAACTAATCGTGATTACCAGCCCACCGTCGGGTGCGTTTATCGCGGTAACGGTGCCGCCGTGTAACCGCACGGTCCGTTCGGCGATCGCAAGCCCGAGTCCCGTGCCACCACTCTCGCGGTCGCGGGCGTCATCAACGCGATAAAAAGGACGGAAGATCTCGGCCAGCGCATTCTCCGGTACGCCGGCCCCGTGGTCGCGAACGGTTATTTCGGCAAAACCTTCGCTCAGATTTAGGCCCTCAACAGTTTGGCGTGTATGCCGGTCAGCCGAACTAGCCCCATCTGCCTTGATGTCGATCTCAACCTCGCTCTTTTCCGCCGTGTATTGAACAGCGTTGCGGACGACGTTTTCGATGGCGGGGCGAAGCAGCTCCTCGCTACCCACCATCATGCAACTCTCACAAGAATCAACCCGCACCGATCGATTGCGGCTGCGAGCTTCGAAATCCGCATCATCCGCAATATCCCGAACCAACTTCGCCAGATCAAAATGGTTTTTGCTGATTTCTCGGGCCCCCGTTTCCAGGCGAGTCAGCGCAAGCAACTGTCCAATCATCTCATTCAGATTTTCGGCTTCATGTTGGATCCGTTCTAGCGCGCTAGTCGCTTCCGAGCCGGCACGTTGTCGCGCCAGCTCAAGAGCGACATTCAAGCGCGCCAAAGGCGAACGCAGCTCGTGTGAGATGTCACCCAGCAAACGACGCTGGGCCTTTAACAGCGATTCGATCTGTTCCGCCATGAGATCGAAATCTGAACCCAGCGACGCCAGCTCGTCGCGACGTTTACCCAATGATGGCCCTACCCGAGCTGCAAAATTGCCACTAGCTAACTCGTTAGCTGCTCTGCGCAGCGTAGTTAAAGGTGCGGTCAAATATCTCGCAAGCCAGTAGCAGAAAGCACCGCCGATCAGACTCATGGCGACGAGATGCAGAAGGTGGTCGTACGACAGCAGTGCCCGATGGGGAGGCATCTCCGCGACCCACACATATTGATCTCCTCGGGCAGTCTGTAGGACTCGAGCTACCAGCTGAGGAAACGCCTCGCTCGAAACCTCTGGCTTATGCGTTTGCGTTATCTCGCGAGCTACTTCAAGTGCTCCAGGCGGCGCCTGCTGGCCAGACAGTTCGTCGAGCTGCGATCCAAACAAGACTGCGCGGATTTTGGTCGTGTGCTCTAGCTGATCCATATGAGCGGCAAGCGCCCTCTGCCCCTCGCGCTCATAGATGTCGACGGCGGTCTGCGCATAACCGGCTAGTATGAAATCTGGAGGTCTACGAAAGTGTAGTCGGAACGGGTCCGGCCTGGTAAGTTCGATCACAAGAAACGTAATCACGATCATTGTGAGCATCGCCGCACCAAACCAGAGAAAGATTTTCAGAAAAAGGCTGCGCGGCAAGGAATTCACTCTCCGTCCGTTCTCATTGTCAGTGCATATACGTAACCGGTACCGCGTACAGTCTTGATGCGATCGGATTCACCCACGCGATGGCCGAGCTTCTTGCGCAAGTTGCTAATGTGCATATCAATACTGCGATCAAAAGGCGACGAGCTGCGTCCGAGAACCTGCTTGGAGAGTTCTTCACGCGTCAGTATCCGTCCGGCACCACGAAGTAGCTTCTCCAGAACGTCATACTCCACCGCGGTTAGGTCGACGATATTTCCAGCCCGACGCACAAGACGCGTGCCCGTTTCCATTTCCACATCACCAACTACAATGCGAGCGGTTTCCGGGCTCTCCTTCGAACTGCTGCGCCGCAAAATGGCGCGAATGCGCGCGGCGAGTTCACGGGGGTTGAATGGCTTTGGTAAGTAATCGTCCGCACCTATTTCAAGCCCGACGATACGATCAACGTCATCCCCTCGGGCTGTAAGCATCAGCACAGGTATTTTTGAAAGGGCGCGTATCTGACGCAGAACGTCGAAGCCGTTCACTCCAGGCAGCATTACGTCAAGGACAACGATGGAATGCTGGCCCTCGAGCGCGCGCTCGGCCCCAGTGTCACCGCGATGAAGAGCTTCGACATGAAAGCCCAGCGGTTCGAGATACTCCGTCACTAGCTCACACAATGCCACATCGTCATCGATGATTAAGATGTCTTCCATGGTTCGAGCAAGCCATTCATTGTAAGCCAATCACCCCAACCGGGTTTGTAAAGAAGTGTCAATGAAACCTAAGCGACTTGGTCGGGGGCGCTCCAAAGACACTACCTAATCCGCCATTTCCATTTACAAAACTTTACATGAGACTAACAACTCTTTACATCGCGCCGGCCGAGAGCGGCGTATAAGACTGTGTCGACAAGAACAAGCGGGACGTTTGCCGTTTCGCCTGCAAAGACACACTCGAATTCCCGCCAGGAAGGCTGCGGGCTCCGGAAGGAGAAATGACAAACCCGAAGTAACGTTTAGTTTGTAACCGTAAAGGCAAAACACCAAGGAGATCAAAGAATGAGAAACCGAATACTTGTGTTAACGAGCATCGTGGCGTTGATTGTCGGCGGGACGATTTTCGCATTGGGACAAGGTGACGCAGTAATGGCTCACTTTCAACATCGAGGCGATGGACCGCGGCACTCTTTCGGACCAGAAACGCTCGATCACATAGCTCGCGAATTGAACTTGACTGAGGCGCAAAAAGGGCAAATAAAGACGCTTCTAGAAGCAGCTCATACCACCATGGCGCCACTGCAACAGAAGATGGACGATGTGCACAAACAACTGGAGGTGGCCACGGCAAATGGGCAGTTTGATGAGGCGCAGGTTCGCGCTCTTGCTACTCAACAGGCGCAGTTGATGGCCGAAACGATCGTTGAGCACCAACGGATAAAGAGTAAAGCTTACGGCCTGCTGACGCCGGAACAACGTGTTAAGGCTGATGAAATGCACAAACGGCACAGCAAGCATCTCCGACATTCAGGGTTGCACTGAGCATCACGGTCACATCACCGAAGGCGATTTGTGGTTTCATGCCCGGTGACTCAACGCAGAGCACGACATGTCGTGTCCTATAACATGACCGGCATTGCAGACTTGCACAGCCGATTAACTTACGAAGTGCGCCGGCAGAGCGAAGCGGGACGACGCTTTGGATGTCCTCGGTGCTGAACGATCCAAAGCGGTGTCGCGCTGCGCTTTTTTAATGTTCTGATCGCCGGACACGCTCCGGCATGCGTAACTGTTTAGCTGTGTCGATAAAAGTCCTGGCTTGATGGGGTTCTTGTCCCGCAAATGTCCCGCGATGAGGTGAAAATAGAGCGTTTAAAGCACAGCATGTGCGGTGTGCACATTCTGTTTTCCTAAGTCTTTGTCTAAATGTTGAAAATAAGGGTTGCCCGAATCAGATTCCCAAGTTGAAAGTTGCGAGTTCGATCCTCGTCGCCAGCTCCACATTTCCTGAGGTAAATCAACAACTTGTAAGGATTGAAAGCGTGGAATTAGTTCTGTCGCGCAGAGTCCCTTGTGCTATCTTTTTGACCGCTGGGTGATGGGTACCCATTTCAGAAGTGAGTGGCAGGACAGCTGGTGAACTACTCAACCGCCATTAGTAAGAGACGCAGAGGCAAGACAGTGACGCACATTGCTCATCCCATGTATGAGGATGCCGGTACGGGCTTAGGAAAGAGAAGTCAAAGATCACCCGGTCGCCGGACTTAATAGCCCATAACTCTCGTAGTACCACCGAGCATTTCAAACTGGCTATCAAGTTAAGAAAGTCATCTTAAAGAATGCGGATAAGCTTCTGTCAATTTTCTCCTCCTGATCCTTTGCCATGGAGCGGAAGGTGCGCCTCAACGAGCCGAAGGCCGCTTCTGAATCTCCCCTGCTTGTGCGATTCCGCTTAAAGGCTGGTAGGCTTGTGTGCCATAAATGACGCGACTCAGCCCTAGGTATGAAGATAGGACCCAGCATCATTATTTGCGCCCTCTTGATGGCCTTCCCACGTCTTGCGGAGGTAGCGTACAGCAGCCCGAGATACGGTGGCTCGGTCGTGGTCGCGATCTCAAGCGACCCGGGAGGTCTTAACCCTGCCATTACAACTCAAGGCGGCGTACATCTCATCTGCGGTTCAATCTTCAGCGGGCTGGTAGCGCATGACTTCACTCTAAATCCCGTGCCGGACTTGGCCGAGCGCTGGGAAGTCTCGCCCGACGGGAAGACCTACACTTTTCACCTTGCATCTGAAGCGGTATTCCACGACGGTGTGTCGGTCACCTCGGAAGACGTAAAGTTTACGTTTGAGCACCTATTGGTGAAGTATCACTCGCGAACGCGTACTTCAGTGGGTGATAACCTGGATAATATATCGACGCCCGATGCGCACACGGTTGTGTTCGAATTCAAACGGCCATACGCCGCCTTCCTTCAACTCATTGATGCTAGTAATGCTCCCGTGATGCCGAAGCACTTGTACGAAGGAACGGACCCGCTAACGAATCCACGCAACACAAATCCTGTGGGCAGCGGGCCCTTCAAGCTTCAGGAGTGGTTGAAGGGCGATCATCTTACCCTCGTGAAGAACGAGCGATACTTCAAGCCAGGCAAACCCTACCTGGATCGCATCGTGTACAAGGTCATGCCAACCGGGGCGCTGGCGACGATTGCGTTCGAACGGGGAGAAGTTGATTATCTATTGGGCGCCTCGCCGCTCGATATCGCGCGACTTAAAAACATCCCTGGCGTTGTTGTCACCACAAAAGGGCGCGAAGGTTTTGCAACCGTCGAAACGCTCATCCCGAACCTTACGCGCGGGCCGCTCTCAGACCTACGTGTCAGGCGGGCCATGGCGCACGCCATTGATAAGAACTTTCTCGTAGATAAGATTTTGTTTGGACAGGGTGTTGCGGCCACAGGTCCAGTTTCGCAAATGCTCGGCTGGGCTTATACTCCGAACGTCGACAAATACGAGCACGACGTAGTGCTCGCTAATCGACTGCTCGATGAAGTAGGACGGAGGCCAGCAAATGACGGGATACGGTTTCACTTGAAGTTCGTTCACGCAGCTTCCTACACCAAGGTGGCGGAAGCGCTGCGCGATCAGTTGCGCGAAGTCGGTATTGCGGTCGACTTGCAACTCATGGAGTTTGCCGCGGCAGTGGACGCCGTCTATATCAAGAAGGATTTCGATCTGGGCTTCGCTTCATTTGAAAACGGGCCCGACCCGGATATCGGGGTCAAACGCACGGTCGTCTCCTCAAACATCGGGCCGATTCCGTTTTCCAACGGCGCTGGCTATCGCAATCCGCGCGTTGATGACTTATTCGCTGTCGCTGCTTCCGAGTTGGACAAACAAAAACGCGCCACCTATTACTTTGAGGCGCAGAACCTTCTGGTCAAGGACCTACCTTACTTCTGGCTCTACGAGCCCAACTCTGGCGCCGCTTACCGCTCGGGGTTGCAGGGCATGTATGAGTGGAGTGCGAAATCAAATATTTATTTTGCACAGGATGCCTGGTGGGCAGACGGCGGGCGCTCGGCTCATTCATCGTCAGACAGTTTTACGCGTTGGAAGCTCTACCTGCTCATGGCGCTCGTCGCGCTTTCTGCCGTTGTTGGTGCAATTCTTCTGAAGAGAAGACAGCGAAGAGTCTGAGCGTCACGTTGGTTTGTCGAGATTCACGATGCGGGCCTTGGGGTCAAGCGCGCGGTTGAGGGCGTCGCCGACCGTGTTAAGGGCCAGGACAAGAAGTGAGACAGCCAGCGCCGGAAAGAACATGACCCACCAGGCATCGCGAATGAAGTGTTCGCCGTTATGCAGCATGTAACCCCAACTTATGTAGTTGCTGTCTCCAATGCCGATAAACTCCAA
>Ga0136623_10000769_pt1 | contig 10130 bp, 11 predicted proteins | sample AntDrymUQ4492106_2_FD_104656 | JGI IMG/M metagenome (GOLD analysis project Ga0136623, IMG submission 104656) | Polar desert sand microbial communities from Dry Valleys, Antarctica - metaG UQ449 (21.06) | ecosystem: Environmental > Terrestrial > Soil > Desert | place: Antarctica: Dry Valley...
ACATTCTTTTCCGTTTGCCAGAGTCTCGCCGGTAAATAAGCGAACCAGCGCAAAGGGCCTGAGCTGACGAGTCAATTCCACAGAGCTGGAATTTGGAAGGAAGCGTTGTTTACGGCTGGCCCTCGGACGGCGTGAGTTCCTTGTACATGATGGTCGTGCCTTCGAGTTCGGGTGTCAGTGCACCGCGGGCGTAACGTGGAATGACGCCTGCCGCGATGAAGTCAAGTGATCTGTACAGCAATTCGGCATTGCTGCCAGACACCGTGTCGAGGGTGAGCAGCGTTCTTCTATCAGTTCGCACAATCTCTTCCAGCGCAATCATCAATGCTCTTGCGATCCCGCGGCGGCGGGAAGCCGGATGGACCAACAGTTTTGCGACTGCCGCTCGGTGTTGCTGATTGGGCGGCATCTCCAGATCGAATTGCACTGTGCCCACAATGCGCTCGTCAAGACGTGCTACCACGACTCGACGTGTACCGGCGCGCATCGGGGGCAAAACTTTGTCGACCCAGAACGCGCGAGCCTCATCGATGGAGAAGGGTGTGAAGAAGCTTACCCCCGCGCCCCCATGCACGACGGCGTGCAAGATCTCGGCCAGCATGTCTATTTCGGCATCGACGGAAGCAGCTGGAGAAGCCTCGACCCGCCACTCTTCAACCCGGATTTCTGAAGGTGTATTCACTGTGACATCTCTCTCCTTGGATGCACGATCGCGATCATCATCTAAATCTCTATTCTGAACTGATATCTCAATATTGAAAAGAAAGGCAATGCCTTGTTTTATCTCCATGGGGAACACCTGTTTCAACACTAAGCGCTTCAACGTTGGCGTATCGATCGACACGGCTTTGCCGCCGGATGTGAGGCGCGGGCCCTGCCCCTCCGTAGCCGCCCGATTAGTTTCCCCTGGCTCAGCCTTTGGCCGCTAGTCCAGCCTGAAGGGCAGAGCCCGAACCAGGGGCATAGCCCAGGATCTAAATCCGATTGGCCGGCGGGGCGAAGCCCACGCCTCACATCCGGCGGCATAGCCGTTGCTTGGAACCTTTGCTTTCGAAAGACTCCATCAGTAACTTTCGAAAGACTCCACCAGTAACAGGCGTCCCGTCGTTCCCACGCGAACGATCTTCCCTTGGTCGGTGTTCTTTGGCGCGACCGCGTCTTTGACTGGCGTGACTGGAAGAAGTTTGATGGCGCAACATCGACTATGGGAGTTATCATGCCCCCGTCAATAAAAGTCAGCACTTCAATCAGGAGGATCCGTAACATGCGACGCACTTACGTCTTCACGCTTGCTCTTCTGGCGGTTATTTTACTCCCAACTGCGAGCTTCTCTCAGGGTGGTCAGCCGAGTGGTCAAATGGAAACTTCCCGCGGAGTTGCAGGTGGTGGAGTGTCGGTGCCCGGCTGGACCGGAAAGATTGACGCCAAAGAGGAGGCAGCCGGGCTGTCCCTCAACAGCGCGAAGCTGGCCAAGGACGGCGATGCTTTGCACGTCACCACCGGTCCGGCAGTGACGTACTGGAATCCGGTCAACAAAGCGGCGGGAGACTACACAATAAAAGCAACGTTCAAGGAACCGAAGTACATGAGCCTGAATAGCCACCCACACCCTTACGGGCTGGTAATTGCGGGTAATGATCTGGGAACGGACCAGCAGAGTTACTTGTACTGTGCCGCTTTGGTACCGGCAACTTCATCGTTCGCGGTTTTGGACCAGCTCCATTTCAAATGAATGGGCCGCGTGGTGGTGCGGATCCGGCTGTGAACAAGGCGGCCGGCGTGGGGGAACCGGTAACTCAGGAGATTGCGATTTCAGTGAAGGGTGACAAGGTTGAGTGCGCCATCAACAACAAAGTCGTCGCGAGCTACGACAAGTCTGCCCTCGTAACTCCAGGTAAGCTCAAGTCAACTGACGGCGTATACGGCATCCGCTTCGCACATAACACAGAAGCCACCGTGACAGGCCTCACGATTACGAAACCTTAACTTAACCCGCATTGAAATCGTCGGTGAGCACCTAAACCTAAACCAGGTTCAACCTTCAAAACGGTCAATGTGTAAAAGTCCCGCCATGAAAATCCACCGTCGCCATTATAACGTGAGGTTGGTCTACGAAACCTTCCCCGATAAACACCTGATCTTCACAGAAGGCTGCGTCGACTCTTTCAATCCACAGAAGATCAATGAGTGGAAATTCGGGGAACAGTACGGGCGCTCAATGATCAATGACTTCAACAACGGAACAGTGGGTTGGTGTGACTGGAATATTCTGTTGGATGAAAAGGGCGGGCCGAATCACGTCGAGAAGTTTTGCTTCGCGCCGGTGCATGCAAACACGAAAACCGGGGAGCTGACTTACTTGAGCTCGTTCTACTACATCGGGCACTTTTCAAAGTTCATTCAACCCGGGGCCAGGAGGATTGCCAGCTCCCCCAGCCGCAGTCAGCTTCTTTCCACCGCGTTCATCAATCCAGACGGAAAGGTGACAGTAGTGGTGATGAACTCAAGTGAAAAGGACGCTTTCTTATTGGCTGTGGCTCAACGGCAACGCCGCGGAAGTGAATAGTTTGCCGCATTCAATTCAGACTCTCGTGTTCTGAGTTCTGTCCAGCCTTCGTCACAGCTTTGCCGCCGGATGTGAGGCGCGGGCTCCGCCCCGCCGTAAGAATGCGGTTAATTTTCGGGGCTATGCCCCCGGTGCGGAAGGAGACTGACTGATCTCAGAAAAGCTATGGGTAAACTATTCCTGCCACTCCTGCTCGTTGCCGCTTCTGCCCTCAACGCTGCTGCTCAGTCTGGAAGAAGAGTTACCGCACCGAGGTCCACGCCAACGGCGCCCATTCAACCACCACTCAACCCGGAACCCGAGATTAGCCCGCGTGTTGCGCCCGTCGCGCCCTCGGGGTTGCTTTTCCTCCCGGAGAGTCTCCGCGAGCGGCAGATTAAGACCCTCGACAGTGGCAGCTTCCGCTTCGCGGACTTCCACGGCAAAGTCGTGGTAATAAACCTCTGGGCCTCCTGGTGCGGTCCGTGCCGTAGAGAAGTTCCGGAGTATGAGAAAGTACGGAAGGCTTATGCAGGACGCGACGTGGAGTTCATAGGATTGACGACGGAAGACCCGCGTACTTCCTCTGACCGTGTGAATAAATTCTTGCGCGATATCAGTTTTGGTTTCCGCCTTGGCTGGGCCGACCGTGAGACCGCGCGCACGTTAATGAATGGTAAGAACTCTATACCTCAGACGTTGGTGATCGACGCCAACGGACGTATCGTCAACCATTGGAGCGGCTACTCGCCCGGACAGAGTGGAAGCAAGTTAAAGCAGACGATTGATCATGCCCTTCAGACAGCACCGCGAACTTGAGTCGCATCATTGGTTTGGGCGAAAGAAATGATCCACGAAACATCACGAAAGATCACGAAAAATTCTGTTCGTGGTGTTTCGTGATATTTCGTGCAGCGTTTTGTAGGGGGAGTACTCTCAAGTATGGGTTCAACTAAGAATGCCCAGAAAGCAATACAGCTAAGCAGGAGAGGAATGACTGCCAGCGTGACTCGGACTCGTTTCTTCCAACGAGGAGTACGACCCCACTCCATCGGCCCAGGCGACCGCCGTACTTCTTGAAACAGAAAGAGTGCCAACCCTAAAAGAATGGCAACGGCTATAACGAAGGGTATGGCCATAGGGAATGTGAAAGGCTGACGTCCAATAAAAGGGTGACAACATAGCTAGCCATACAGATTTGCCGCGGGCTTTGAGTTCGACGACTTCGTCATCCAGAACTTTGATGCCATTCGCCTCCAAACCCCGCTTCACCCGTCGGCCGTCCCACCACCAATCGTGATTACCAAGGCCCTGGACCAAGGATGACTCCAGCATCGCCAATTTACAGGTCAGAAGGGTGGTTTACCGCCTTCCTTTCATTAAGACACGCGGGGGTAAACCTTCCTTACTGTAAATTATCGTAGTTCCTTCTGGGTTTTAACAGAGCCGCTACCGCAAGGTGGTATTGACCTTACGTCGCGAGATTAAGTGATCTGCCAGTTGACCCGCACGCTAACGCGAGGTGGTCCTACCTCATGAACCATCGCCGTGACAGGTCACCTCAAACCGCCGGGGCTTCGAGGACTGGATAACGGGGACAAGCAGACGCGACGCTCTGCACATACCCTGGTATTCGGGTTAAGATGATCTTCGCTGGGTCTTTCAGCCAGATGGCGGGTGGTATTTTCCGTCACACTCGCTGGATCGCGTTCTCAAAGTTTGCCTGATCCAACAACTTTGCTCTGGACGCGGATTTTAGTGCCCGGCTGTGTTTCAGGCAAGGCGGCTTGGATTTCAGTTAGGGGAGTTCTTCGTTTCCACTGCTTTTTGAGCTGCTGGGTTCTGATGAAGGTCTGAATGTGCCACGCGCCGATTGCGATCAAGAGGCCGGCCGTAACATAGATCAGCGGATGCGTGCCCGGTCTGACAGCAAAGAGCAAAATCGACAATGTAAAACTCACGATTATGGTTAATGAATTGAGAACCGTGTTCGCTTTTAGATGCTCTTCGGGCGGAAGCTCACGTTTGACCGGTTTCGATAGGTCGGGTAGAAACAGGCCGCACTGACGGCAGAAAGTTTCAGGCAGCTGTTAGGCTTTTCCGCATCTTGGGCAAAACATAATATTCATAACGATTATCGCCTAGAAAAGGTTCGACTTTACGCTGTTCGTTTATGACGCTTGTGATTTTTTTTAGGGTTGGCGTCTGCGAAGCTGATCACTGTGCATCACACTGAAGCAAAGGCGCAGGCAGCGTGGATACTTCAATCCGGCATTCCGCATTCAGGACCCACCCACTACCGCGTGGTGGTACTGATGATGACCTCATAGCATCGCAGCCATCGCTTTAACCGAGCACTACCGGCCAGGAATCGAGTTGCCTAATAGGCCACCTGGTACTAGAATCCGGCCGCACCAATCAGTCTTATCATTCTGCAACTCAATGAGGAGGAGATATGAAAGGAAGAGTGATCCTACTTACCTTGGCGGCATTGTTTGCCAGCGCGACTGTTTGCTTAGCCCAGAACCCGCATATGGGCACCTGGAAGCTGAACGAGGCAAAGTCGAAGTTTAGCCCGGGGGCGTCGAAGAACCACACCGTAGTCTACGAGGCCGCGGGCGACAGCGTGAAGGTCATAGTGGATGGCGTCGACGGCGACGGCAATCCGAGCCATAACGAGTGGACCGGCAAGTTCGACCGCAAATTCTATCCCGTGAGCGGCGATCCGACTTCCGAAACGCGGTCGTACAGGAAGATAAACAACCGTACGTTGGCGATAACCGGCAAGAAAGGCGGCAAGGTAACTTTAACCGGTCGAATAGTCGCTTCGGCCAACGGCCGGACTCGCACCATTACCACCACCGGAACTGATTCTAAGGGCAAGCGGTTCAACAACAGGGCGGTATACGACAAAGAGTAGGATCTCACCATCACCACGTCGCGGACCGGTAACCCAGGAGCGACGGTCTAATAACTCGGGCTTCAGTGCCATGAGGTCAGCACAACCTCAGTGTCACGAGGTCAGTACCACCACGCGGTAGCGGGTGGGACGTTACATTCCCAATCGGCAATCCTACATGAGTTTGCCTTACGATCATGATGCCCTGCGTGGGCGCGTCGCTGTCGTCGCGGGTGCTACTCGCGGCGCCGGCAGAGGTATCGCCGCAGCTCTCGGCGAGGCTGGTGCGACTGTCATCTGCACTGGACGCAGCAGCAGAGTTAAAGCTATAGCTTCGGACTATGATCGTAGTGAGACGATCGAAGAGACCGCCGAGTTGGTGAAGAGCCTGGGTGGTAATGGTATTGCTATACCGATCGACCACCTCTTAGCTAATGAAGTAAAGACCCTTGCCGAACGACTTCATAACGAGTTCGGAAAAATTGACATACTGGTGAACGACATCTGGGGTGCGGAAGTGCTTAAGGGTGGTCCTTCCGAATGGAACACTCCGGTCTGGGAACTCGATTTGGAAAAGGGTCTACGTATCCTGCGTCTCGCAATCGACACTCACATCATTACTTCAAAGTATCTTCTGCCGTTACTCATTTCCCAGCCTGGTGGACTCGTCGTCGAAGTTACTGATGGCACGACGAAGTACAACGCTACGCATTACAGAATTTCGGTTTATTACGATCTGGCCAAGGTCGCAGTAAACCGGCTCGCCTTCTCACAAGGACACGAACTCGCGCCGTTTGGCGCTACGGCGGTTGCCATCACGCCCGGGTGGCTTCGGTCAGAGATGATGCTCGAGAACTTTGGAGTTTCCGAGAGCAACTGGCGTGATGCCCTCGATCCGGCCAGGGCTCAAGCGAGTCAACCCGTGGCGCCGCCCGACTTCGCGCTTTCGGAGTCGCCTCGCTACGTCGGTCGCGCCATCGCTTCCCTTGCGATCGACCCGGAGCGCCAACGGTGGAATCAGCAGTCGCTCACTTCAGGTGAACTGGCACGAGTGTATGGCTTCACCGATCTCGACGGCACCAACCCGGACGTTTGGCAGCACATGGAAGATACTGAGAAGGATTCGTCTTAGTCACGGAAGGACGCCGATTCAGACTTCGAAAGGTGGAATCCACGGGCGCAAGGGCTTCTGGGTGGTGGGTCAGTTTGCCTGTAGTCTCATTCACACCGCGGCTATAGCCCGGTGTCAAAGCGACCTCCCAAATCTGAAACCGTTTTAACGGTTTGGAGTGGGCCAAAGGACTGAGGCTCGAAAGAAAACAGTTAGAAACCGTTAAAACGGTTGGAGAAATCGAAAGAGGCTTTACCACCGGGCTAAAGCCACGGTGTGAATGAGAGTTCACTGATGAACACCGTTCGCTCCAGCAAACGGGTTTCCGACTCGAGATGAAGTTAGAGACTTTCAAACTGACCCAGTACCCGCTTCTGTGTATACGATTTGCGATTCACGATTTACGGTTCTTGAAAGACTCTGACGCAAACGCAGGAGGACATGCGATGAACACTGAAAGCAGACTCTCGCCTTGGCGCTCGAATGCAGATCTTATGAGCCTTGCACTCGGGCTTTTGTTGATCGCAACCATTGCAATCTCAGGCATGGCACAGAACCGGCCGCGCGGCCGTGATTTAGGAATTCCGTTCCCTGGACCGACAGGTCCAATGAATGCGATCACGGATGTTGCCGGCGTTACTGTCGGACACGTAACGCTCATCGAGGGTGAAGGCAAACTCGTTCCCGGCAAGGGGCCGATTCGGACAGGTGTTACGGCGATACTTCCGCGCCCGCGCGGCAATTGGGACCCTGTGTTCGCGGCGACGTTCAACCAGAACGGTAATGGCGACATGACAGGTATTAACTGGATTAAGGAATCTGGTTTTCTCGAAGGACCGATTCTATTGACTGGAACGCACAGCGTGGGGACAGTGCGTGACGCAGCGATTCAATGGCAATTAAAGAAGGGCCGCGAGTTTATTTTCACCTACCCCATCGTCGCTGAGACGTTTGATTTTCTAAACGATGCGAACGGCGAGCACGTGAAAGCGGCCCACACATTTGAGGCGCTCGATCGTGCTAAGCCCGGCCGCGTCGAAGAGGGTGGAGTGGGCGGCGGTACCGGGATGGGCTGCAACGGATTCAAGGGTGGCATCGGCACTTCGTCGCGCGTGCTACCAGCCGCGCAAGGTGGGTACACAGTCGGAGTCTTGGTGCAATGCAACTACGGTGGCGATCTGCGAATCCTCGGAGTCCCGATTCGTCCCGAGATCACCGACCTTGGAATCTGCACGGTACTTCCGCCACCGTTGAGTAGGCGCTGGACCGCCTTCATTCCCCCTTGCCCCGCAACCGGACGTGGTGCCCGTGGGGATGGTAGCGTCGGTGATCACGAAGGTCGCGGATCGATCATCGTCATCGTTGCCACCAACGCGCCGCTGCTGCCACACCAGCTGGAGCGCATCGCGCGGCGCGTCAGCCTTGGGATGGGACGGTTGGGTAGTTTCGCGGGCAATTCATCCGGTGATCTGTTTCTCGCGTTTTCAACGGCAAACGCCGGCGCGGCGAAACCCGACGGCACACCATCGCTAGTCATGCTGCCCAATGACCGGATCGATCCTCTCTTCCAGGCGACGATCGACGCGACAGAAGAAGCTGTCGTCAACGCGATGCTGGCGGCACAAACGATGACTGGCGCGGACGGCATCCGCGTCTTCGGTTTACCTGGCGATCGCGTAGTCGCGGCGTTGAGGAAGTACAACCGAATGAAGTAACAGCGATGAAGGATGAAGCATGGCTTTTATCAACACCTTCCGCAATCTGTTCACGATTTACGATTCACGGTCTATTCAGGGCCTCTAACATCGCCTTCCCCGTCTGCCTCGGAGAGATGGCGTTCATGCTGTGGATCGTCGTGATTGGCATCAATGTCCGAAGTGGGTACCGTCAAAGCTGAACGAATTTTTCCAATGGATGGCAACCTCAGCGAACACGACTGACAGCGCGAGGCCAGACCAGATGATTGCCTGGGCAATTTCAAGACCAAGAGCTTCCCATCCCGTCACTCCCAAGACAAAGCGCCCGGCAATGAAGACCAGCTGCGATAGCATAACTGCGCATTGCCCACTGGCGATGTAGCGCTCTTTTGCGCTTGTAGGCGAATAGACCAGCAAAGGCCGTGGCTCCAATAAGCATGAGGGCGTCCACTGATGTCCAGAACAGTGAAGGAACGCGGCGCTCCAAACCGCTCCTGGTAATACTGAATATATGCACCGAGGGGCGCGAGAACGAATACCCAAACCACATACAGTCGTCCCATAACGCGATGCGTTCTGAGGTACTGCGTGCTTGATGTCTATTTATTAACGCGAACTTCTGCGGCCTTTTGGGTCACTCGACGCAAAAAGACATGGTGGTCTAAAAAATTCATTTGCTTGTACCATGCTGGGATGGCTTTTATTAACAGTGTCTAAGATGTGCTTTAGCTGCTCCTGAACACATCGGTGCTGAGTACTGGAGGCCAGAGTCGGCCATTACGTGACTACCTCACTCACAGTCGGGCCACTGCCCGTCCATCGCACGCGCTCACGTAGACGGTTCTACGAATAGCTGGATTGGCGTAACTCTTTTGAAGGCTTGTTCCTAAGCGAGGCGTGAATAAGAATTTCTGGATAAGTGTTAACAGAATTCGGTCTCAGCCGTCTTATTGATAGGTAAGAAAGATGAAACGAACCGAAGCGAGGAGTGAACGAAATTGTTGGAAAAAAGTGAAACAAACCCCGGCTCGGCAGTGTTATCCCTTTGAGGTTAGGAAAATGAAACAAACCCGCGAGGGTAGTCGCACTAATTACCACTAAAACGGACATAGGGGAAATAGTTATGTTGAAAGTACACGCCAAAGAAATGGGCACTGGCGCTATTCTGTGCCTGCAAGGGCAAATTGTTCGCGGTGAAACGGAGATTCTGCGCAATGCCATACATTCCCTGCCAGAGGTCAGCGCAGTGATACTCGATTTTGCGCGGGTAACTGCAGTCGATGCCGGCGGTTTGGGAGCGATGTTGGAGTTGCGCGCGCAGGCTGAATCAAAAGGAATCCGCTTCGAACTCATGAACGTAAACAGATGGGTAAGCAAGGTGCTGAAACTCACTCACCTGGATTCTGTTTTCAAAATTACCTCTGGGGTTGAATTCTTTCCGGCAGTCTCGCGTACATGGGGAGCATCACGGGCTGCGCTTGCGCCGTGCGCCTAGCTCCTACGCTCGTTGTAGACCGATCGACTTCAATTGTTTCCTAAGCAGTGCGATGAATTCTTCGACCGTGAGGCCTGTTTGGCGGATGATCGCGCGGAGCGTGCCGCGATCGAGTTCCTTGTGATTGGGAATAGTGGTTTGGGTGGGTGCCGACTTGCGCACGATGACGATGTGGCTCCCGCGTTGTCGATAAACTTCAAAGCCAATCTTGCTTAGCGCCTTTACACAATCTGCGCCCGAGATGACGGGCAGTCTGCTCACGCAGCGACTTCGACCAACTCGACGCGATCCTCAGGTTAGCGGCTCACCGCGCTCGCGCAAGACCTCTTCATGCAATGTGATGGCCTCGCGCACGTTGTCGAGAGCCTCTTCTCGCGTTCTTC
>Ga0136623_10000771_pt1 | contig 10127 bp, 13 predicted proteins | sample AntDrymUQ4492106_2_FD_104656 | JGI IMG/M metagenome (GOLD analysis project Ga0136623, IMG submission 104656) | Polar desert sand microbial communities from Dry Valleys, Antarctica - metaG UQ449 (21.06) | ecosystem: Environmental > Terrestrial > Soil > Desert | place: Antarctica: Dry Valley...
CTATGTTCTTATTCAACATAAAATGTGTAGCACGCATCCAAAACATCCAGCGTTCGTTTCTGCCATTCCCCATAATTTCCCGAAGACGGCGAAGCACTTTCAAAGACATTCGTTGCTTTGATAAGCCCTCGTTTCCCCACCTTTCCATCAATTCTTTCAGGGTTCAACTCAACGACATATACCCTGGGTTGCCTCAGGTACGCTTTCACCCTACCCCGGATGATATTTTAAGGGCGCATGAAACTGGTCTGACAATATATAACGTAGGAGCTTTCATCATTACGGGAATGATGTTTGGCAAGCATTTATCTGATGTGTTGGGACTATGACAAGTTGAGGCATCTTTTCAGATAGGCGGACAGGAGACCAATGGCCACAGTGCGAGCAGAAACTTCAGCTGACATCGCTGCAGTCAGACGAGTCAATGAGCTAGCGTTTGGCCGTTCAAATGAGGCTGCTCTGGTTGACGCACTTCGGAATGCTGCTGATCCTTATATCTCGCTCGTAGCCATTCAGAGCGAACGCGTAGTAGGGCACATCTTCTTCAGTCCTGTTTCGATAGAGTCGCAGGATACCGTTCCCACAGCAATGGGACTTGCTCCGACGGCGGTGCTACCGGCGCACCAAAAGCGAGGTATTGGTTCGCTGTTAATTCAGGAAGGTCTCAGACAATGTGAGAGCATCGGCTGCGATGTAATCGTGGTGGTGGGCCATCCCGAGTATTACCCTCGTTTTGGATTCGTTCCGGCCAGTCAGAAGGGCTTGGGTTGCGAGTACCCAGTTCCTCCTGAGACTTTTTTGGTCGCGGAGCTGAAGCCCGGTGCCCTAACTGAAAAGCCGGGTCTGGTTAAGTTTCATCCTGCGTTTGATCTGGTCTAACCCACTCTTGGCATTGCCAATTGCCAATTGTCGATTTTGGATTATCGGATACGGACGCCGTGTGAAAACCCGGAAGGTGCTACGGTAATTTACAGGTCAGGAAGGGGGCAAAGCGAAGCACGCCCGCTCAAACCGGATAGCCACTCAAGTGAAAGCGAGGGACTTGAGTCACCACCGTGTTAGTCGAATGAAACTGGCTAATATACAAAATATCCGAAGATTTGGGAGCCTCGCGCGCAGCGTATCAAGTGTACTCTTTGTTGTTCTCGTTGCAGGTCTAACGTCCAACTGTCAGGTGAGAAGAGAAGCGAGTAGCCAACAGCCTGCCAACCAACCGTCTTCATCAGCGGCAAAGGCAAAACAGGAGTTCGTCGAAAAGTCACATACGAACACACGTGGCGAGACAATGCCCTACCTCCTATTTGTGCCTGAAGGCTACGACAAAGCTAACCGGTATCCGCTCGTACTTTGGTTGCACGGAGGCGGAACTCGGGGCAATGACCTCAAGTTGCTACTGGCTCACGGAGATGAACACGGGATTGGATTCCTGGCCAGAGCTGATAACCAAGTCCGGTATCCGAGCTTCATCCTAGCCCCTCAATGCCCTCCAAACCAGTTTTGGGGAGACTCTGAGTCCGAACAACCTACCGCTGAAATGAAGATAGTGCTTGAGATACTGGACAGAGTGCGAGAAGACTACTCGGTTGATAGCCGGCGACTATATGTTATTGGGATGTCACTGGGTGGGTAGGGAACCTGGGATATTATTACCCGGCGGCCCACAACCTTTGCCGCAGCCGTTCCCATCTGCGGCGGAGGTGACGCTTCTAAAGCACCATTGTTAGCAAAGACGCCTATCTGGGCCTTTCACGGTGATGAAGACGAGAGTGTGAACGTTTCAGAATCGCGAAGACTGATCGCCGCTCTCAAGAAAGCCGGGGGTCAGGCCAGATACACGGAATACAAAGGAGTGGGCCACAATTCCTGGGTGCGAGCTTTCAAGGAGCCTGATTTCCTGTCATGGGTTTTCGCGCAAACGCGATCCGAGGGACCAACAGGCCCAAAACAGAACGCCGACAAGAAGCCGGCGTACCTGGGTGATTTGATCACCCACTCAGCAAGGTCCCCGATCCTGCGCCCCGCCATCGCAGAGGGCGGGCTTGACTATGATCCACGTAGCCACAGCCCCGGCAACGGCGGCGCCGAGGATGATCCATGAACGCGGCGAAAAACCGCTTCCCGCTTTTTTCACTTTCTGGGCGTCGCCGTACGCGACTCTCTGGTTGGAACCATTCTTAGAGTCTATTACGGTGAAGGAGTCTTCCCTTGCCTCCCCGATGTAGCCTTTCAGCTTACTATTATCGCGCAGCTTAACCTCAACCTGCGCCTTTTCACCCACACCTAGCTTCAATACGTCCCCACGCACTTTCGCCACGCGAGGCTCATCCTGTCGTGATTGGGCGTTAACTGGACGGAAGTCAACCGCCATTGTTAGCAGCATTCCCGTAAGCATTATTGCAAGCATTCTTTTCAACATTACTAAAAACTCCTTTGAATCTATAATTCATCCAACTGCCGGTAACGCTTCGGCAATTGCTATTCCCAAAAACTAGCGCCTCGAAATGCGCACCTCAAAGCCTTTCAACGGGCACCTTGGCGACGCTGTTCTGTTAGAGTAAAGCAAGCGACAACACTTCTTTTGGCATGTGTTTACTGCGGCTAACGACGAGCTCCAGTCAGTGATGGTCTAGCTGCTGCTGAAAAACCACACGATCCACACGAAACCACACGAAACCCTACAAACTGGATGCGTTGATTAGGGTTACTTCGTGTGATTTCGTGGATCGCTTTACTGCCTCTTTGTGCTCACCACTTTTTCGGCAACATGTTGGAGCAAGCTGCAGAACCCCTGGCAGAATTCACGAGACCATTGCAAATTCGCCATCAGCAGGAAAGAATAGACCCAGCTCCGAATCATTAGCAGTGAACAACTAGGAATTCCCTGCGCGCGCAATCAAGTTCTACTGGAGTTATTGAAACAGGAAGCGAACGATGATGGCCTTGGCCATAGGCGGCATAGTCCTGGGCACCGGCCAAATACTCGCACAAACTAAAGCGCACCCGGATTTTGAGAAACTGAAATCGCTGGTGGGCGTTTGGGAGGGTAAAAGGTCAGATGGCAGACCGGTGAAGGTAACTTACGAACTGATTCCGGCAGTCAGGGTTTGATGGAAACCCTGGCAGCAGCCGAAGAAGATGAGATGGTCACGGTTTACCATCCTGATGGCGCCAGGTTAAGGCTGACCCATTATTGCTCGGCTGGAAACCAACCACGCATGCAGGCCGAAGTACCCGCAGGCGAGATCAAAAATCTTAAATTCTCTTTTTATTGATGCGACCAACATGGGAGATCATGCCGATGGCCATATCCACAGTCTGGCAATCGCCTTTGATGGCAAGGATCAAATGACTCACGTCTGGGCCTGGCGCCAGGACGGCCACAACGCGCCAATGACCTTTTCTCTAAAACGCAAAAGTAGTGTCGAAAGGAACGCAGCATGTTAAAAAGAATCCGTGGTAGAACCATTTGATAACTCGATAACGCCGCCTTCGAGAAACTCATTGCTCCCTACCGGCGAGGGAATAATTATCGATATAGGGACGGGAGACGGTGTCTTTGTGTTCGAGTGTGCGCGACAGAACCCGAAAAAGTTCTACATCGGGATAGATGCGAACGCTCGACCGTTGGAGAAGATCTCAGAGAAGATCCATCGAAAGGCCGCTAAAGGTGGATTACCGAATGTCCTTTTCCTACAGGCCGCCGTCGAGGATTTGCCGTCTGAGCTAGACGGCGCTGCCGACGAAGTGCATATCCATTTTCCGTGGGGAAGTTTGCTTGGAGCCGTGGCTACCGGTAACGAATCAGTCCTGCGCAACTTACGACGGATCTGCTCGGCAGATGCACTGCTGGAAATACTCATCGGCTGCGATCCTGTGCGAGACGTTGGGGAGCTGGAACGACTCGGGATCCCTTCGTTCTCCCTCGACTATATAGATTCACTTTTGGCTCCTCGATATGCGAAGGGTGGGTTCTCGATTATTGAAAGAGGCGCATTGCCGCAGTCAGAATGGGCAAGCGTGCAGACATCCTGGGCCAGGCGGCTCAAAGGGCGGGCTGGTCGTTCATTGACGTACATAATTGGTCGGGCCATCAGTAAGGATCATCTCCAAGAGCCGAGTGCAAATAGTTGACATGGCAATCACCATCCGACTGGCGGCGATGGAAGACGTTCCCACGCTGCAAGAACTCATTGCGGCGTCCGTTCGAGGGCTTAGTTTGCCGTATTACAGCGCGCGGGAAATTGACAGCGCTCTGATGCACATATTTGGTGTCGACCGCCAGTTGGTACATGATGCGACCTACTTTGTTGCAGAGATCGGCGGTCAGATAGTTGGCTGTGGCGGCTGAAGCAAACGGAAAACACTGTTCGGCGGAGACCAGGCTCATTCAGTTCGTGTCGATGAATTGCTTAATCCGGAAACGGACGCGGCTCGGGTGCGAGCATTCTATGTTCATCCTCGATGGTCGCGCCGAGGCATTGGCAGGGAGCTCCTCAAGGCATGCGAAGAAGCAGCGAGCAAGTCGGGATTCACTGGTCTTGAGCTTATCGCCACCCTGCCAGGCGAGCCCCTCTATTCGGCACAGGGTTACGAGAAAATAGGCCCATTTGAAATACCGCTTCCGGAGGGTATTTCACTACCGGCAGTTCATATGAAAAAGAATTTGGCATAGTGAATGGCCCAACCAGCCCGCGATAGCGGGTGACAGCATAAAGCCTGGGGTGGAGCGCAGCGGAACCCCAGGTCACGAACCAAGGAGTTTTAACCAGCCCGCGGGAGCGGGCGACAGCAGATTGAGAACGTTGTTCCTCATTGTTGCCGCTGACGCACGCTTCGCGTGCTAGTAGCTCAAATGCGACTGCCCTGGGGCTCACGCCCCAGGCTTTATGCTTTCGCCACGCTTCGCGGGCTCTAATCCAACTGCCGGACTTTGAGCTTCATCCCCGCTGATCGCCGCTAAGTTCAGCCATCGAGTCTCGTTCAAGTCTTTTCCGCGCATTGAAGTTCGCGAATGCCCAAATTATTACTCGGTGCAAATAATTTCCCGCCAGCGACTCAACAGGGAGTGATACAATTTGGGTCAAGACATGTTAGGAGACAGACATGGACGCAGCTACCGCCATCGATGATTCAAAGAACAAAGTGTGGCCCGCCTTGCCGCTTGATGCCTGGACAGACACGTATGCAACCCTGCATATGTGGACACAGATTGTCGGCAAGATACGTTTGACGTTAGCTCCGCCGGTCAATCATTGGTGGCACTGCGCGCTACACCTCTCCGCCACCGGACTTACCACTACGCCAATGCCTTACAGAGACAGACTAGTCGAGATCGAGTTTGATTTCGTCGACCATAAGCTTTTGATCCGGACTAGCGACGAGTTAACAGAGGCGTTGCCACTCGCGTCACGTTCAGTGGCTGACTTTTATCAGGAACTGATGTCGACGCTGAAATCCATGGAGATTGAAGTGGCGATTTTCACGAAGCCACAGGAGGTTCCCAACCCAATCCCGTTTGAAAAAGACACTGAGCATGCTTCCTATGATCCGGAATACGCAAACAGATTCTGGCGCGTTCTAGCTCAAACGGCGGTGGTCTTCGAAGAGTTCAGAGGACGCTTCATAGGAAAGTGCAGCCCGGTTAATTTCTATTGGGGCAGTTTCGATCTGGCGGTCACACGCTTTTCCGGTCGGCCCGCGCCCGAACGGCTCGGGGCAGATCTGATCACTCGCGAGGCTTACTCGCATGAGTGCATTAGCGCCGGCTTCTGGCCCGGAGCCGGGTTCACGGGGCCCGCTTTTTATTCCTATACTGCACCCGCTCCGCCCGCTTTCGAAAATGCACCAGCCCGACCGGGTTTTTACAGCGAGGAGCTGAAGGAGTTTGTGCTCACCTACGACGAGGTTCGCAACGCGGCCTCACCACGGGACACTTTGTTTAAATTTCTGCAGAGTACATACGAGGCGGGCGCCGATCTCGCACAGTGGGACCGCAGAGCATTAGAGCGAACCACGAAATAGCCGGGATCCCCAAGTGGGCACCCGCTGGGGTGGTGAGACTGCAGGCCAGCAACAAATGCAGAGCTGTCTGCCGGTAGATCTTGCTGGACGGTCTCGAAATCCCCGACTCAGTTGATGGAGGGCAGATCGCCCAGACATTAAAATCCTTTCGCCGCTCCTTAAAGGGGGAGGTGGCAAACAATACGTCCAGCAGCCTCCGGGCGTCCTGCTCAAACTTCTTCAATTCCGAGGGTTGGTAACCATCCCCCAGGATCAGGAAATCAACTTTGTCGGCCGGATCACCGTTTTTCTCCAACTCGATTAATTGCCCAGGCGAAGTACGTTTAGAACGATCGATAAAGATATCTTCAGGATCGATTGTAACCGACCAAATCTCCCGGAACGCATAGTTTGCGTCTCGCTTTTTCAATACCACTTGGACAGGCTTGTCGGGTGACGGAAATCTCAGCGATTCATGAAACGTACGGTTCGCTTTCTTTGCTTCGTCGGTGGTCTCCCACTCGCCGTAAATTGAGGCGAAGCCGCGCGAATACACAACCCGATTCGTGTTGCGATCGATCACCTCAAACAAATACTTGCCGAGATTAGTGTGGTCGACCGGCCGGCGCGGATTGCCGGGCCAAGGCAGTGGCTCGATGACAAGCTTGTCGAGACTAAAGAGTTCCCGGGTGGCGTCGCCGGTGTGGTAGTAATCGAGACGCATCGTGGGCGTGGCGGCGACAGCAACACCAGTTAAGGCGAAGAGCAAACCCAACAGCGTCGGTGCGATAACCAAACGTAGGACTGGGCCCGTGACTGTTTTAGATTCGAATTTCGATGCGAATGAAGTGACCATTGGAAAATACCCGTTTGTCATTTCTATATGGCCTATGCCGCAGTTCTCCTTCGGTGGGACCTCCGTTCGTCTAACTCAATCAATACGTAGTTAAACACCACTGTCAGACCTTCGGTACCAAAACAGAACTGGAGCCCAAGTTTTCGTTAGGGTAGACGACAGCGCTGGGATCCCGTGTTAGGGGGTTTCGCAGCGAAGAGGAGGAAACCTCACGTTTGCCACGAAGGTAACCCCAAATGCGAGCCATGTATTGACAATGGTCCAGCAACGAGAAAACAAACGCTCTCTTGAGATCGTATTGTTGCCGATAGGATCGGTAGAATCTGAGCATTGTGCCCAAGCCAGCAGCGCTTCTCACAATCTCCTTACGGCGATTAGCTTTCCATATTTGCTGGGGCCATAGGGTTTCGAGGATGAACTGCCCTTCACCATGATTCGCGATATTTTTGAGGTAATCTCTGATGGTCCTTCGGTGAAGATGACGCACTACAGCCGACTTGACGAAAACAAACTCGTAGCCAAAGCTACGCAACCTTACAGAAAGTTCGGTATCCTCGCCCCCTGCCTTGCGGAACCTCTCATCAAACAAGTTCACTTGAAAAAGAAGATCACTTCTAAAACAAGCGTTCGCGGTTACGAGGTAGAGTACACTACCATCACGTGCACATTGCGGATTCATCCAACCATGCAGGTCGACATACTCACCGATCAATCCGCCTGAGGCCCCGCGCACCGTTCCACCCACCCCACCTATTTCGAGGGAGTGGAATCCCTTTACCAATTCCTTGAGCCAGTCTTCTTCTGGGAAGCAGTCGCTGTCCGTAAACGCAATGAGAGTACCGTTTGCTACGCGGACCCCCTCGTTTCGCGCGGATGCTGGCCCGCCGTTAGCTTTTGAGAGGGCGGTTATACGGCTGCCGAAACTCCGCAAGATGTTTGACGTTTGATCGGTCGATCCATCGTCCACCACAATGATCTCAGCAGGCGGGAGTGACTGACGCAGCAGGTGCTCGATTGCTCGACCGATGGTCTTTCCGCCGTTGTAGACGGGTACCACCACGGAGATGCTCAATTTATCAATGTGTTCAGGCACTAGTAGGCCTCCTCATCCGCATTCTTAGCCGATGCTCAAACGCGCGGCAGTAACGCTTTCCTGCGTCAATCCCCGGCTTAAGGTGCTGCGTAAGGTAGAAATACTTCAGCATCGAAGTCATCAGGAGCCAGTAAGAAGGCGAGAAACGTGGACCCCAGTAGTTCCGAGCATGCCTCTTTAGCTCGGTGTGATATCCATGGCATTCGTCGGCCGTTTTCGCCTGAGGGTGATGCGTCGCACAGGAGAGTATTCGATCCACATTATGAAAATCGAACTTCCTCGCTACCCTTACCCAATAGTCGAAATCCGCGATCAGGTCTCGTTCCTCTTTAAGATAGCCTATCGACTCGAACACTTCGCGCCGCCAGAAAATTGACGGCTGGTGCATTTGATAGCCGCACCAGAACTTCAGCAGGCGGTGAAGACCTAAATATTGCCCAATACTCTTCTGAGAAGGTCGCCCATCTGCGTAAACCTTAAGCACGTGACCCACGATCGCGGCCCGGCCGGTTCCCCTAGCTAAATTCTCTCCAACGGTGCGCAGCGTTCCCGGAAGATAAAAGTCGTCGCTGTTTAACCAGCAGACGATCTCCCCGGTGGCCAGTCGCAGGCCTTTATTAATGGCATGCACATACCCGCGATCGGGTTCACTGATATGATAAGCGAAGTGCTGTGCATACTTTTTGATGATCCCGACACTCCCATCCTTACTGCCACCGTCGATGACAATATACTCAAGTTGGGGATAACCCTGAAGCAAAACCGACCTGATCGTTCGTTCAAGGAATTCTCCCTGGTCAAGCGAAGGGGTCACTATTGAGATTCGCGGCCACGCCTGATTACCATGAAGGGTCGCCGGCAGGAGCGGCCTCTCCTCAGTCCACGGCCAACCCTTCAACGCTCGATGTGGGGCGGGTAGGTCTGCTAATCTAAGGATCGTCATCTGGATCCTACTCTTCGCGCACTTTTATTGTTGCCGAATCGTTCATTACCTTTGTTCCGGAAGTGGGCTTTCGTGCCGGCTAACAACCCGCCAAATCCCATCTCGGCGGATCCACACGTCAGTAAAGAGATAGTTCCCCCCCCAATCCTCTCCTTTTATAGTGGCTTTCTGCTTTAGGAGACCGCTGACGATAGCCGTCCTCCCAAAGAGTCGTACCGTGGTCTTATCGAATTCATAGGAAGTTAGTTTCAAGTCGCGGAGGGAATGCTCCAAGTATTTTGCCCTATCCATCACTTCGATCACACGTGGATTCGCAAACGTGAAATCGCCAGGGATGATTTGGCTTAGCGAATCCGCATCGCCGACTCTCAACGACTCCATCCACCCTCTTTCGAGAGATAGCAAGGTCTTTTGGGTTTCATCATTAGACGGCATCGTTGTGCTCCCAGGCATTTCTTCGACCTGTTTCTGGGCTTCGGCCTCCGGTGGAAGTGCCTGCCGCCAAGCGTCGACAGTGGTGCCGGGCTTCTGTTTCTCCTTTTCTTGCGCCCTAATACTGGTCGTCAGAGCGAAGCTGAACATCAGCGTCCAGAGAACCAGAGCGAAAGCGTGGATTCTTATCGATCTCATATGTCTCCTTAAATCGTTCAATTCCTGGGCGGTCGAACTCAACGCGCTGGGTGCGCAGGTTCGTCAATTTTTCAGCTTGAAATCCGAAGTCGATTCTTTACTTCTTTGACGCCGTCGACTGCACGCATCAATTCCTCCGCCTTCGACTTTTGCGCGGCATTCGCGACGGTACCACTCAACGTCAGGACGCCCGCCTTAACGTCGATGATGATATTCGCTGCCGTCAACTCGGCGTCGGCACCGAGTAGACCGCGGGCTTGCGTGAAAAGAGAAAAGTCGCTGCCCCCTGAACTGATTTGGGGCTTCGGAATGCTTGCAGCCTTTGGGTTTTCGATGTTCCGTGACGGGATTGTATCGGGCTGCGTTCCTATGTCAGTAGTTGTCGCGGTAGAGATCGGCGGATTGTTGCTGCTGGCGGTGATCGCGCCGCCCTTGTTGTCAGCCGCCGCTGCATTGGCTTGAGAACCTTTGCTGTCGACCTTGTCCCCGGCCCCGTTTCCACAGGCGGCGAGCGTAAGCATGCAGACGATGCCGGCTACTAATACCAAAGCGCTGACTAGGCAGCGCACTCCAATGAGGAGTTCAACTCCTTGGAGTAGGACGCC
>Ga0136623_10000772_pt1 | contig 10127 bp, 16 predicted proteins | sample AntDrymUQ4492106_2_FD_104656 | JGI IMG/M metagenome (GOLD analysis project Ga0136623, IMG submission 104656) | Polar desert sand microbial communities from Dry Valleys, Antarctica - metaG UQ449 (21.06) | ecosystem: Environmental > Terrestrial > Soil > Desert | place: Antarctica: Dry Valley...
GCAGGGCGAGGGAGAGAGCTGCGGTGTGGCCGTCGAGAGCGCGATGAACTCGGTCATCGCCATCGATCTGATCAAGGGCGTCTTCACCGAGTGGCCTCGTCTCGAGAACGACGCCTACATCATCTCCACCGGCTCCGCCCGGCCGCTCGAGGTCGCCTTTCGGATCGCCCACCTCGACCTGAACTGGATCTCGGCCGGATACGGCTTCGACCGCATGGACGCCTATCAGCTCGTCGCTCAGATAGCCGAGAGCCCAGTCGCCAACGTGTGCGATCCGAACTACACGTTCGTGGCGAAGGCCGCGAAGCGCTACCTCCCTCGAGGAGAGGCTTATGGAGGGATCAGAGAGAGCCTCAAAGAGCTTGCTGCGGCTTACTCGGCCCAGCGGCGCTAGCGTCGATCAGGCTGGCTCCCGCCACGTTCTGTTCAGCCACAGCCCCGTTCAGCGGGGTTCAGCCTGATCTACGTATCGGCGTCGCCGATGCAGATCGCTGAGCCGATAGGCTGGGGGAGTTCTCCTTTGACGCCGGGGTAGCTCAGTCGGCAGAGCGGCTCACTCGTAATGAGCAGGTCAGGGGTTCGACTCCCCTCCCCGGCTCCAAAACGATAAACACGCAGGTCAGAGCGTTGAACCACAAGCATGTAACTCTGTTTGATGCTTCTCGTTGACCCCGTACAGCGGTCAAACAGTTGATTACTGTCCTGGAAATAACCTGATTACTTTTGCTGTTGAATAGAGTAGGATGGAAGGAACTGGACGGCAGAGGGAGAACAGATGATGAAAGTGGCAGTGCTGGAGGTCGGCTCTGTGGAGCGGCTCGCGGCCTCATGGTTGCGGTCGTTGCGGTCGGAGCGGAAAGCAGACAAAACGCTGTTGAGCTATAACGCGGCAGTAGCGCAGTTTGGGGCGTTTCTGGAAGAAACTGGCATGCCTACGGTAGTGGCGTCGATAAGCCGCGAGCACGTCGAGAGTTTCATTGATTGGCTACTGACGACACCTGCTCCAAACGGAAAGCCACGTAGCGCCTCTACCGCGGCGACACGGTTCCGCGGGCTACAGCAGTTCTTCCGCTGGTTGGTCGAGGACGGAGAGATAGCGGTGTCTCCGATGGTGAACATGCGCCCGCCTCAGTTGGACGAAGACGAAGTGCAGGTGCTACCAGACGAAGACATACGGAAAGTGTTGGCAACCTGCCGCGGTCGCTCGTTTGAGGATAGGCGCGATGAAGCGATACTGCGGCTGTTTCTTGGTTGCGGACTGAGGCTCGGAGAGCTAACGCACCTGGAGATAGGCGACGTTGACCTGAACGATGGAACCGTCCACATACGGAGCGAGACTGCGAAGCGGAACCGTGAGCGGACGGTCGCGATGGGAGCGTCCACAGAGCGCGCAGTTGATAGATACATGGAGCGAGCACGTCCCGAACACGGTATGGCTCGCAACACAGATAGGCTATGGGTCGGCAACAAGGGTGCTCTGACTGATTCAGGAGTTGTCCAGTTGATTCGTAGGCGGTCAAAGCGCGCCGGACTGGACTACCTGATTCACCCACACGCTATGCGCCACACCGCTGCTCACAAGCACAAGTCACGTGGAACCTCCGACGACGACCTGATGTATATGTTCGGATGGTCGAGCGTGCAAATGCTCCACAGATACGGTAGAAGCGCGCAAGGTTCGCGCGCACGTGCAGTAGCGAGAAGGTGGTCACCTGATGACGAGTTTTGAGAACCGGTGCGCAGCCGGAACGTGCGACTGCACTCCGCACCAGCTCTACCATAGCAACTTAGGCAACGATGAGCCGCAGTGTTTGGAGTGCTCAACAACGAAGAACGTTACGCAGACTGTCGAGCGCAGAGGCTTTTTGTTCCCGTTGTGCCAGCGATGTTTCGAGCGAAGGTTGGCATGATGACTGAGGAAGTCCCGCTCTACTGGTTCTGCGCTGGCTGTGGCAAGCGGTGGGAATGGGAGATCGTGCCGTTCGCTCCGTATCTGCCCGTCAACCACGTCGACCGGTGGTGTGACCGTGAGTGTTGGCGGGAGTGGCGGTTAAAGACAAAGTAATCCGCTCTACTCTGCGGTCGAGTAGGTGCCTATATCTGACAACCTATACAGGGTAACGAACCGCTGCTCAAGGCATGAGCGACTCATTGTTAGTTAGCAGCTCTGCGCCACATGACTCAACTCGGCAGGTTTGCGCGATTACCACCCTTAGAATGCGTTCTTCGGCGTTCTCCGCCTTCAGAATCGGCGTTCAGCTGGGAAACGTATCTCAGTGAATAGGCGTTTCCGAACGCCTTAGAAGCGCTTACAATGCGCCGTTAGCGCTGCATAGGCGGCGGGCAGGGTGCTTCCTTTGATTGCAACGACTTACGACTACCCGCCATGGCGACGGCTCAGGCACTGATCAGGCGCGCGACAACTCTCCCTGCTCGCTCCGGCACCCACGCCTCGGACAGAGGATATTGTAGGGTGCGTTTCAGATCGCCAGAAATGGGGGGAGACGACATGCGGAAGACTTGGCTCGTCACGGTGACGGCTGCAACGATCGCGGGGTCATTGCCGGCCCTGCCTGCCCAGGGGCAGGCAGGGCTCTGCTTCGGGCAGCGCCCCACCATCGTCGGCACCCCGGGCAACGACGTGATCAGGGGAACCTCTCGCAATGACGTCATCGTCGGCGGGGCCGGCAACGACACTATTCGGGGTCTGGGAGGGGACGACAGCATCTGCGGCGGCAAGGGGCGCGACGAGCTTTACGGTCTCAACGGCAACGACCGGCTCGGCGGGGGCAGGGGTGACGACCGTCTCCGAGGAGGTCCGGGCGACGACATCCTCAAGGGTGGCAAAGGGAGCGACGGACTCAACGGTGGCTTCCTCAACGACACGCTTCGGGGTGGACCCGGTCGCGATCGGCTCTTCGGCGGCGAGGGCACCGGCAACGATGACCTCTTCGGAGGCACCGAGAACGACCGGCTCAGAGGAGGGCAGGGCAAGGACAGGCTCTCCGGCGGTTTCGGCGACGACCGCCTCGTTGGCGGATCTGGGGCCGAGGAAACGGGCTCCACCATAGGGTCGGCCGACCTCCTCCGCGGGGGGCCCGGCAACGACCAGCTTCTTGGCAAGAAGGGCGACGACAAGATCTTCGGCGGCAAGGGCAACGACGGCCTCTTCGGAGGCTCCGGCGATGACAGGTTGGACGGCGGGCTGGGGCGCGATCAGCTCGACGGAGGACGTGGCACCGACACCTGCATCAATGGCGAGCAAAACTCGAACTGCGATAGGTGACAGTCCACAGGCCACACAGCCCGCGGCCTTCGCTCCCATCAAACGGAGCGCCAAACGAACGTCTCTGAACAGAGCGTCACGAGGGCAAGAGCCGCGGTCCTGACCCCTTCCAAGAAACACGCCAAGCTGCCGTTCGGCACCTACCAGAACAAAAGGCGGCGGTGATCCGTCGAGCGGTAAAGACTGCGCCGCAGTGCTCACATTCACGCTCGAACGGCGGTTGCCTACGGTATGCCGGGGTTACTCGGTCGCGGTAGGTGCGAAGTCTTTGTGACGCTAACCTGCAGGGGTTCCTTTTGATAGCAACGAACTACTTGATAGCAACGAACTACTTCTACTATACATCACTAGGACGTCCGCCCAGTAAACACCTACGTCAAAACTTGTAGATGCCCATCACCTTACCGGCATTTTCTTTCCATGCCAGCCTGCGCTTCCGCCTATCCCAACCGCGTTTGATCCTCCAATCAACGATGTGCTTCCCCCGTTGCCGTCCTCGGTCTTTACATTTACGAGAGCAATAGAACTTCTTCCGCCACCCGCCTCTGATTAGCACATTACGCCGGACACGAGCTCCACACACACAGCGCACTGTTCTCTCGAATCTCTCGCGGTGGTTGCGGTTACAGAATCTTTTACCGCCTCGCCGTTCGGTCAGCCCCTCTCCGCAATAAAGGCAGTTACGCGACGCTGGATTTCTTTTCTGTACCATCAAATCTCCGACCAACCGCTACGGACATTGTGCTGGACGTGACGCGCCAAACTCCGGCACCATTCATTACAGAACCTGTATGACGCGCCGTCTGTCTCTGGCATAAACCTCTTACCGCAACCGTCGCATCGACGCTCAACGCTCTTAGCAACCCACTCCAACAAGTCTTTCTCCGCAGCTGGAGGTTTCGGCAGGAATGCGTTTCGTTTGGATTCGTGTTGCGGCATTAGAACGCCAACCTTCCGTTGTCTCCGTCGTCAGGAACCTTCACAAACTCCATTGGTTCAAACGTGGATAGGTTGAACATGTAGTGGAGTTTTCTATTAGTAAGCGCTAACCTCTTGGCGTCTTCGTGCAAGTCATGTTCAACCCACAGCGCAAAGTTCTCACAATATTGCTGTAGTCTCTGTTCGCCTATCATCTACAATCCACCTTTCCTCATACTCTTATATAAGCAACTTACTAGCGTTTTTATTCCCGCTCGACTTCTTTTCCCGACGCCTTCTTCTATCATCGTGATCTTGGAACGATTGATACTGTGGGAACTAGGGTCGAAAGATAAACAAACTTCTTTTCTTCTGTTCCCACCCTTAAGGGACGAAAGAAGAAGTTTGGCGTTTTCATGCCACATCATACGTTGTTGCTTCTCGACCACTTGTCTTACGTTTGCCTGTTTTGAAAGTTCCAGCATCAACCATTTCATCGAGCGCATCCTTTACATCTTGTTTTCTACGTCCTGCGGAAATACTAATTTCTTTGAATGTTGGAGCTGCGCCTGCCGATACTTTAGCAGCCTGAAACGCTGACCAAACAACATCTTCTATATCTACTTCCGAGGTACCGTCAATCGTTTCCCACTCCATATCGCTTCTACGTGCAACATAGAACGCTTGCTTATTTACGTCTTCTGTTATTCCATCAACTCGGTTACGTAACAGTTTGAAGTAACGTGTATCTATGCGGTCGGCAACCTTCTTCGGTTGCTTATATCCAACCACCACGTCCAAGTGACCTTGTGTGCCACCACTACCTCGCAGCATGTCTAATCCGATATCTTAATCACGCACTTGACGGTCATAGTATTTCGGCGACTGATATTGAATGAGCGGTGTTACTGCGTTATCTCTGGCAATCTTGATAGCGTCGAATGCGTGTGTCATAGCAATGGCATCGTTCTCGCCTTCCTCACTCAACTCTGTCAACCAGTCCGTCATAATCTCGATAACAAGGACCGCTGGGTCGCCAGATGTAATGCCATTGGTCAACCAAGCAGTAGATTGCTCAATGACTTCACTCCACGCCAGTTTTCCGCACCGTTCGGAATATAGAACCCCGTATCTGTCGTTCACGTCAGAGAGGTTTAGTAGTACGTCTCCGAGTCCATACCGCTGTAGACTGCGACCGTGAATCCTCTCACCTTCAGCAGTGAGATACAGACAGCGCCGAATCTTGTTCTCAACCTTGTAACGCAAGAAGTCATTGCCACTGAATCCAGCAGCGATCATCTTGTGTGTTAACGGAGTCTTACCTGCCGACGCTGAACCTATCGTGGCATTGTTACCTTCGCATACCAGCACGCTTTCTATCACGTAGGGAATGTCTTCTCCTGCGCGAGCTATCGCTTCGTCAACAGTGCTTATTGGTAGAACGAGTGGTGCCTTAATCGAGGAAACTAACGCCACCGCTTCCTCGTTTGTAGCTCCGAATGTGCTCACAATGAACGGAACACCTACACCATGAATAACCTTTTGCGTCTTACCTGCTGGATTTGTTACCTCGATAAACCCGCCGCCTTTTTGGCGTTCAATACTCCAACCTGCCGGTATCTTCATCTAACTTTCCCTTCAGTCTGTAACAGCACAAAGGCGTCCCTGCCCAGACCAATAAACAGGAACGCCTTGCGCCGTTTCATATACGTATATGAAAAACTTATATTGGTCTGTTCGCATCAGGGTTTGCAACCCTGGCGGATCGGAGCAGTTGGGTGGCAGAGGGTTTACCACGTGATGCGGAAGGAGAACACATCACAAACCCCACATTTCCAACTACTCCTAATCTTTACGACTACCTGCGCGCTATTGTATTCCCGTTTCCGCTATCCAGGTCGTGCCACTATCCCGTTTCTTAAGACCTTTCCTACGCTGTAATCATTGTATGTTGCTGTGTTTGCTCTGTTCCGTTTCTTACCGAGGAATACAATCGAGACAACGGTTCCTACGCCAATCACCTGGCGGTCGAATGCGTTGAGTAGAAACTTCGACAACCACACAGAGCGCATACCGTCGTCTGTTTTTATCTCCGCCACTGTGCTTAGTCCATATTGGGACTCGACTTTCTTTATACTAACCAGCAGACCACGAATCTCATCGCCTTCATTCTCTGGTTTCCATGTAGCAGGTGACTTCTTAGTCCTCCGCATCGCTACATCTATGTAGCGTCTCCAATCGCTCATTTACACCGCCTTCGCTTTCTCTCGTTCGCTCTCTCTCCACGCTGCTTGTTTACATACGCTGCCACACCGCTTCCTATGCGACCTGCTCGACCACGAAGTCGCCTTACACCACTCGCATTTCATTCTCTGTTTCATGTTCTTACATACCTTCCGCTACTATGGCGTCGAAACAACTGTCCGCAACCCAAACGTATTCTGCGGACTCCAAGCGCACGACCATCGCATCGTCTACATCAAACGTGCCTGCGTTCCACTTACCAGTAGCTCCGGCGCACTCTCAACCATTGCCACATAGGCTATTCCTTTATCTGCTGTCACTACCTTTGCGGTGCGCTTATCAGAATCCGCACTCCAAACCCAACCTTCGTATCCTTTACCGTCTGGCAGTGTGTGTTCTTTCATCTCAAATCTCCAATGAACCGGACACGAATCTCTGCTACACGTCCGTCAACGTAGCGTGCCTCAACTGGGTAAACACCATCTCCGTATCCTGAATCGACAATCACTCCAGCGTCCACGTTAGGGTTTTCAGGAAACGGAATATTCGTCATCTCTATGTCATCATCTGGAACCAAGTTCGTGTACGCGAGGTCAACAACTACAACGCGTCCTGAATCGACGCCAACCTCTCCAATAACTGACCAACCATTCATCTCATTCTCCGTTCCCGTTGTGCGCCGGGCAAACCGCCGACGCTCGGTTCGTGTTTACGCTCTCTCTAACGCTGCGCGGAACGCGCTCGCAGTATCTAACGCGGCGCGGAACGCGCTAATCTCGTGTGACATTGAATCTAGTACCGCGCTCAGTGCTCGACTATCAAACTCTGTAACATCACTGTTGGTCGCGTTGCGCGCCGCGGACAACGCTCGCATTGCGACGCCTAAAATCTCTAACGAAATCTCTAACGGCGTTTGAACTATCTCCGCGTCCTCCGCGTCATCCGCGTCCTCAATTCGTTTGACAACTGGAATGCGCTGTGCCACAACCTCGTTTAGAAGTTTGGCGGACGGACGAAACGACGCGCTATTACGCTCCGCGGCATCCCACGCGTCCTGAACCGCCTGGACTGGGTTTTCGGCGTTTTTGTATAGGCGGACTAACGGACGCGCCTCCGCCTCAGTTAGCGGACGTGACGCGCGACCATCCTCGAAACACGCGGCGACGACTTTCTCCGCGTCAATCATACGGAACGCGTGTTGGCGACTAATGTTCCATTTACGTTTCAAATACGCGTCAAATGTCGCGTCTGTTTCTCTGTACAAACGCTCGTTTTTTCTTGTCGTTAACGCTCGCGCTGCGCTCCTAAATCCATTTTGAATCTCCGACTCTAACTCCGCCAACGTTTGTGTTTCTATGGCGGCGCTATTCGCTACTACTAATTCGACGCTCATTCTCAATCCCCTATCTCTGTGTGGCGAACCCCCTAATGGAAGTTCGCCTGGTTCTGTTACTAGTTCTATACTATTCAACAAACCTGTTACGTTTCCTATTCCCCATTTTGTTACCAGATTGGTGACATTTTTCCGCAATGTTTTCGTGGCAACGTAACCCTCCTGTTACCGTTAGTTGTATGGGTGCTGTTACCTTTCTACTTACAGTCACCCGTCCAACAAGTCGGAAGTTGAGATCGCCGTCGTTGTACCGTTTCCGGTGGTGTTTGAGTGCCCTGTTTTTGATCCGCAGGTTTATACGCAGGAGTCTCCAAACGCCAAACGCCGCCCCGTCGCTGGAGGATTGAGTCAGCGCGGAAGCGGCGTATAAGCGTTGCCGCGCCTGCGATGCGCGGCGATCGGGGATGAGCGAACCCCGACGCGACCTACCGCGTAAAGCAGGTGACGCGGTAGGAAGCGGAGCGGTGCGGAACGAAATACGCACGCGCTCTTTGCACGGTGGGAGAACGGGAATGAGACCGTGCCGTGCAAAAATCGGGTTATTTCACTCTGCGAAGGTTTACTCGCTACCTTCTTTATTCCACGTGCCGTATCCCTTGCGCCGTGTATCAGGTAGCGGTGTAGCCTGCGTTTTCGCACGCCACTCGCGCTGTAGTTTCTCCTCAAGTCTCTTCATATCGCCGCCTTCTGTGGGCCGTGGTCGCAGCGTTGATTCGTGCGCAACATGTTTCATTTAGAAAACCAACACTCGAACGTCTTGTGCTGCGGCTGCGATTGCCCAGACTGCGACGCTCGGATCGAAGTCTCGCGATGCACCTGCTGCCAACTTCCAACCATTTGCAGTTGTTACCGTTGCACTGCCGAGGAACACGTCGCCTGCTCCGTTGTTCTGTACACTCAACTTGCTAGATGTACCAGTGAAGTCGGAGGGAGTGAACAAACGTACTGCTGTTGTAGATACCGAAACTGCTTTTGAGTTAGTCGCCATTAGTTGTCGTCACCTTGTTAGTAGAAATGTTCACGACGTACTTGCCGCCCTTGATGCTGTTGATCTTCTGCTTGAGTAGAGCGTTCTTCTGTGCGATAGAACCGACAGGATCGCCGTGCGGGTGAATGTCATTGTTGCTCAACATCAATCCTGAACGTGCGAGTAGTTCTCTGTTTGTTGGCATGTGCTCTCCTCGTTTAGTTTGTAGTTGCGCAGCGGAGTTGGTAAAGGGGGTTAATCAAAACCAACTCGCCACACTGCGTTTATGCGGTGGCGTAGAAGGCAGTTCTTCCACCGCTTCGGGGTTTGGCAACCCCGTGCTGCTACGCCTGTCCGTTTGGCGTAGCAACATCTTGAGTCAGACTGCCAGGCAAAACATCCTGCTCAAGAATCTTTTGTTTGTCTTTTGCTTTAGTCTCACGCCTTACCTTGCGCACTTGCGCGGCGGTAACGTGAAGCGAGACGATTTGCTTTGATTCTTTCCTCTGTCTCGGTGTTAGATACTCCGGCACGTCTGCTAAGTCGTTCTCGAACCAGACAACTTTGGTACCGTCTTCCATTGTGTTCGTGTGTTTCACTTCGCTATACCTTCCAGATACGCAAGCACTGTCTTAGCAACTTTGTCATTCTTATAGGTCGGCCCGGTAACAACCGAACGGATGCTCCGCTCACGTCGCTCTAAACGCTGGATAGTGTTCTTCAGCAACAAGTTCTCCGCAGCAAGCATCATGTTGTTTGCTTCTAGTTGTTTGCGAGTAGATAGTTTGCGGAAGATCATGTTGTTGTCGCCGTCCCTGCTTCAGTAACAGCGTTTCGTACTGTGGTGAGGTAGTTACTGGTACCGCCTTTGTTTCTCTGACGCTCCGCCAGGAAAACGGCCCGTGTTTCGATGTCACTCCCGTTTAGCAGCAACCCATTTCTGAGTCCCTGAAATGTACGCTTCTTGCGCCGCACTGTTTCGGATATCTGAATGATCCTGTCGCAAAGTACCAGAAGCTCGTCCTGCGTAGCGTTGAGATTCTCTGCCAACCGCACCGCTTCCTCGCGGTCGGATACAACCTGCGCTGCGCGGCGTTCGGATTCCGCCTCAAACTCTAAAGTTGTTATCTCCGCCGACAGACTGTTCGCATATCCGAGCAAGTCGTTTACCTCACGTGCCGCCTGTAGTCCGCCTCTGTGGGAATGACAGCTTGCAGTGGCCCCACCGTGACAGCTTCATTTGGCCCCACCTGCGCTATCGGTAGGTTAGCCGGGAATCACCCCCGAAACCAGCCCCTGAGAGCCATGTAGAGCCTCGA
>Ga0136623_10000773_pt1 | contig 10122 bp, 7 predicted proteins | sample AntDrymUQ4492106_2_FD_104656 | JGI IMG/M metagenome (GOLD analysis project Ga0136623, IMG submission 104656) | Polar desert sand microbial communities from Dry Valleys, Antarctica - metaG UQ449 (21.06) | ecosystem: Environmental > Terrestrial > Soil > Desert | place: Antarctica: Dry Valley...
CGACGACGGGCCTAAAGCCGCAGGGGCGGGGCCGGAGAGTGGCGTGTATGGTCGCCAGTCATGGATCACACCGAGATCGCGAAGCGGCTGTTGGACGGGCGGACCTGGGTGGGCGACCCCAAGGTCTCGCCCGACGGGTCACGCACGGCATTCGTCGTGGCGTCGATCAACCTCGAGAAGAACTCCACGACGACCAGGATCTGGCTGGAGCAACCTGATGGCACGGTGGCAGCGCTGACGGCCGGCGACTTCGACGGCAACCCGGAGTTCTCACCGGACGGGCGTTACTTGGCCTTCACGTCCAGGCGAGGTGAGAAGAAGAGCGAGACGACGTTGCACGTGCTGCCTGTCGACGGCCCTGGCGAGGTGCGAACCGTGTGCACGATGGCCGACGGACTGGGCGACGTGGCGTGGTCGCCGGACGGCACGTGGCTTGCCTTCACGAGCCGCACGCAGGATGACCGCTACAAGGAGGACGACGACCGCTCCAGGGCACCGCGCAAGATGGAACGGTTCTTCTCCAGACTCAACGCCGAGGACTGGGTCTTCGATCGTCCCCAGCACGTATACGTCGTGCCCGCCGGAGGCACGACGCCGCCGCGCAACCTCACCCCTGGCGAGTTCCAGCACGAAGGTGTGAGCTGGCTCCCCGACTCCACGGCCGTCGTCACGACCGCCTCGCGCCACGATACCTGGGACCGGGACCTTGCCACCGACCTCTACCTCGTGCCGCTCGAAGGCGAGGTCACCGCGCTCACGCACCAGACCGGTCTGTACGCCTCTCCGAGTGTCTCGCCCGATGGGTCGAAGGTGGCGTTGGTCGGCCTTCCTCGCCTCGACATCGACCCGCAGAACGGTCGCGTCGGCATCGTCGAGCTGCCCGGCGGCGGCGAGCCGACGTGGATCAGCGAGGGTCTCGACCGCACGTTCTTCGCCATGTCGTGCGGGCAGGCGCCCGTGTGGATCGACGACGACACGCTGCTCGCCGTCGCAGAGGACCGGGGAGAGACCCACCTCTATCGGCTTCGTGCCGACGGCGGAGCCGCTCCCGAGCCGCTGACGAAGGGGGCTGCAACCGTGCACGGCTACGACACGGCCGGTGACACCATCCGCCTCGCCCAGGCGGCCGTGGAGCATCCGGCCGAGCTCGCCAGCCTCGAGGGCCCCATCACCTCTCTCACCCGGAACTTCTTGGGCTGGGAGAAGTTCGCTGTGCCCAGCACTGACGGCACGGTGGAGATCGACGCCTGGATCATGCGCCCCGCCGACTTCGACGAGTCCGAGCGCTATCCCGTGCTGCTGAACGTGCACGGCGGGCCGCACACGCAGTACGGCGAGGGGTTCTTCGACGAAGCGCAGATGCAGGCTGCGGCCGGGTTCGTAGTGCTGATGTCGAACCCTCGCGGTGGCAGTGGGCGCGAGGAATCATGGGGCCAATCGATCATCGGGACCAGGCACCCTGTGCAGCCAGGCTCTGGCTGGGGATCGGTCGACGCGGACGACGTGCTGGCCGTGCTCGACCACGCGCTCGAGAACTACGCGTTTTGCGACGGCGACCGGGTCGGCATGCTGGGCGGCAGCTACGGCGGCTTCATGGCCACGTGGCTGGCCGGCCACCATGGCGACCGCTTCAAGGGCATCTGCTCGGAGCGTGCAGTAAACAACCTCCTGTCCGAGGAGTGGTCGAGCGACATCGCCACTGCGTTCCGTCTCGTCCACGGGCCCGACATCGTCGAGAACGTCGAGGCGTACACCGAACTGTCACCGGTCAAGTGGGTCCGGGACATCCACGTACCGATGCTGCTGATCCACTCCGAGGAGGACTACCGCTGCCCGATCGTGCAGGCAGAGGAGCTCTGGGTAGCGCTCAAGCTGCTCGGGCGCGACGTCACCTTCTACCGGTTCCCCGGCGAGAACCACGAGCTGTCGCGGTCGGGTTCGCCCGTGCACCGCCGCCAGCGCGCCGAGATCATCCTCGACTGGTTCGCCGACAAGCTCGGACGAGACACGAGCGACACGAGCGACACCAGCGACACCAGTGACACGAGCGTCGATGGGGCGGCGACGGGGTGACCCGTCGACGTGTTTGACGCCGCACGGCGATCTGTCCGCCCGGAGGCGTCCAGGACACCGCTAGACCGGAGGGCATGCTGGAACCCGCCGACATGAGAGTGGCGCTCGTGATCGTCCTCGGCACGATCATGCTCGCCGTGACGGCGTGCAACACCGACAGGCCCACTGCCGAGGACTCGCCGGGCACCGGCATCGTCGAGCGCGTGATCGACGGCGACACCATCGATGTGCGCATCGGCGGGCGCGATGAGCGCGTCCGTCTCATCGGCATCGACACGCCCGAGATCACCACGCCCGACCACGAGGCCGAGTGCTTCGGACCCGAGGCACATCGCCACAGCGCGGAGTTGCTCCCGCTCGGCACGACGGTGTACATGCAGCGCGACGTGGTCGGCCGGGACGACTACGGCCGGCTGCTCGCCTACGTGTTCCGATCCGACGACGACGTGTTCGTGAACGAGCGCATCATGGTCGACGGGTTCGCCAGGCCGTTGACCATCGAACCCAACAGCGCCCACCGACGTCGCTTCGTCGAAGCGGCCGGCGCCGCCCAGCGATCATCACTCGGCCTGTGGGGTGCGTGCACGTCGTAGCCATCGCCGGCGCCTTCAACAATTAAGGTTCGTCGGCGCAGCACTGCATCTGACTGGGGGACTCCGTGAAGGTCGCACTCACCGTCAACGACTTCTTGTACAGGGCCGAGCAGCTCTATGGCGACCGCGTCGGCGTGGTCGACGAGCCGGATCAGCCGGCCGAGTCGTGGGGATCGCTCACGTACACCGAGATGGGCAGGCGGGCGCGTGCCATCGCCGCAGGCCTCGACCGGCTCGGCGTCAGTGCCGGCGACCGGGTGGCGATGGTGAGCCACAACTCGGCGCGGCTGCTCACGGCATTCTTCGGCGTGTCGGGTTCCGGGCGCGTCCTGGTGCCGATCAACTTCCGCCTCGCCCCCGCCGAGGTCCGCTACATCGTGGAGCACAGCGGCGCCAGAGTGCTGCTCGTCGATCCCGAGCTGGAGGCGTCGCTCCAGCACATCAAGACCGAGCACCGGTACACGATCGGTGCCGAGGCCGACGACGCCCTGTTGGCGTACGACACCGAGCCAGAACCGTGGAGCGCCGACGAAGATTCCACGGCCACCATCAACTACACGTCCGGCACGACCGCCCGCCCCAAGGGCGTGCAGCTGACCCATCGCAACGTGTGGATCAACGCCACCACGTTCGGCTGGCACCCCCGCGTGTGCGACCGGGCCGTGTACCTGCACACGCTCCCCCAGTTCCACTGCAACGGCTGGGGCATGGTGTACGGCGTCACAGGCATGGGGGCCCGGCACATCGTGCTGCGCAAGATCGACGGTCCCGAGATCCTGCGCCGCATCGACGAGCACGGTGTCACGCTGTTGTGCGCAGCGCCGGCAGTGCTGAACACGGCGCTCGACGCAGCCGAGAGCTGGAGTGGTGACATCCCCGGCCGTGGCCGCACCCGCGTGGTCGTCGCCGGTGCACCACCGCCGACGCGCACGATCGAGCGCTGCGAGACCGACCTCGGCTGGGAGTTCGTGCAGATCTACGGGCTGACCGAGACGGCGCCGCTGCTGACCATCAACCGCAGCCGAGACGAGTTCGACGAGCTCTCTCCCGCCGAGCGTGCCGCCAAACTGAACCGGGCAGGGGGCGCCGCCATTGGCTGTCGGATGAGCGTCGACGAGCATGGCGAGCTGCTGGCCCGCAGCAACGTCGTCATGGAGGGCTACTGGGAACAGCCAGACGCCAGCGCCGAGACCCTGCGCGACGGGTGGTTCCACACCGGCGATGGCGGCACCGTCGACGACGACAACTACGTGGTGATCTCCGACCGCAAGAAGGACGTCATCATCTCGGGAGGCGAGAACGTCTCGTCGATCGAGGTCGAGGACGCGGTTTTCCAGCACCCCGATGTCACCGAGGTCGCCGTCATCGGTGTCCCCGATGAGAAGTGGGGTGAGTTGGTGACAGCGCTCGTGGTGCCCGCCAAGGATGCCTCGCTCACCGAGGACGACGTGATCGCCTGGTGCAAGCAGCGGCTGGCCGGCTACAAGTGCCCGAAGCACGTCGAGTTCCGCACCGAACTGGCGCGCACCGCCACCGGCAAGCTGCAGAAGTTCAAGCTCCGTGAGCCCTTCTGGGAGGGCCGGGAACGCCAGATCAACTGACGCACGGGGCTCTGCCTCGAGCGTGCCGGTAGCGTCACATCGTGACGTCGCTGGTGGAACGACTCGGTCGCTCGGCCGACTCCAAGCTGGTGGTCATCTCCTGCGACGACCTGGGGTCGTGCCATGCAGCGAACGTCGGCGTGTACCGCGCGCTGCGCGAAGGGGTGGCCACGTGCGCCTCGCTGATGGTGCCGGCCCCGTGGGCCAGCCACGCCGCCGGTATGTACGACGGCGAAGACCTCGGCGTCCATCTCACGCTCAACGCCGAGCACCAGAACTACCGCTGGGGGCCGATCACGCAGGCGCCGTCGCTGTTGTCGGGCGACGGGGGCTTTCCCCGCGCCATCGACGACCTGTGGGAGCATGCCGACAGCGACGAGGTGCTGCGCGAGTGCCGGGCGCAGATCGAGCGGGCCATCGCCTGGGGCATCGACGTCACCCATCTCGCCCCGCACCTCACGGCCATCACGCTGCGGCCCGAGTTCTTCGACATCTACGTGGAGCTGGCAGTCGAGTTCCGGCTGCCGTTCCGGCTGCCGTCCACGATCTCGCCCGATCGGGCGGGCTTCCCGTTCCGCCGGCTCGCCGCCGACGAGGGCATCGTGTTTCCTGACCACTTCGACCACGACTGGCGTCCTGGCAGCCGCGACCGCATGTACGCGGCTCTGGCCGAGCTGGCGCCGGGAGTCACCGAGATCCACGTGCAACCGGCGATCGACACCCCGGAGGTTCGGGCCGTGTCCTCCGCGGCTGGGGGCTGGATCGACGACCTGGAGATGGTCACCGCCGACGAGAAGCTGAATGCCCTGCTCGGCGACAGCGGCGCCGAACTGATCGGCTACCGAGACCTCAGGGACGCGATGCGAGCTGGGTGACTGACCCAGCTAGCGGATCCGCGTTGGTCGCACTGAGCGCGACCAACGCTCCTGAGCAACGACACACTGGGACCACTATGGCCTCGCTCGCCGCCCTCCTCCCGCGCGTAGGGTCTGATCCCTCGGCTGTGCTCGATGCGTTCGGAGAGTGGGCGTTCGACGGAGGGCGCCCGCTGTACGCGCACCAGGACGAGGCCGCGTTTGCCCTGGCTGCCGGCGACCATGTGGTCCTGGCGACGCCGACGGGGTCCGGCAAGAGCCTGGTGGCCATCGCCGGCGTGCTGCTCGCCCGCAACGAAGGTCGACGAGCGGTGTGGACGGCTCCGATCAAGGCGTTGGTGGCCGAGAAGTTCTTCGATTTGGTCGATCTTCTCGGTGCGGCGAACGTCGGGCTGGCGACGGGCGACGCGGCGATCAACGTCGGCGCACCGGTGCTCGTGTGCACGGCCGAGGTGCTGGCCAACCATGCCCTCGTGACGGGCCCAGCTAGCGATTTCGGGTTCGCCTGCCTCGATGAGTTCCACTACTACGGCGACAGCGACCGGGGCTGGGCGTGGCAGGTTCCGTTGTTGGAGCTCACGAGCTGCCAGATGCTGTTGGCGTCGGCGACGCTCGGCGACATGAGCGCCATCACGACGGACCTGGCGGAGCGATCGGGTCGGGCGGTCACCGAAGTGACGTCGGTGGATCGTCCCACCCCGCTGTACCACGAGTGGCGCACCACGCCGGTTGCCGAGAGCGTCCGGGAGGCCGTGGGCGACGGGCTCAGCCCGGTGTACGTCGTCCATGCCAACCAGGCCTCGGCGATCGAGCGGGCCCAGGGACTCGTCAACCTCAAGGTCACAACCCGGTCACAGCGCGAGGCGATCGCTGCAGTGATGGCCGAGGTCCGGATGGGCCGGGGTTTCGGCGACACGCTGAACCGGCTCGTCCGCAACGGGGTGGGCGTGCACCACGCCGGAATGCTGCCGCGCTATCGGCGACTCGTGGAGCGACTGGCCGGTCAGGGCCTGCTGCCCGTCATCTGCGGCACGGACACGCTCGGCGTCGGCGTCAACATCCCGATCCGCACCGTGCTGATGACGGCACTCACCAAGTTCGACGGCACGCGCGTGCGGCGGTTCAGCGTCCGCGAGTTCCACCAGCTCGCCGGGCGGGCGGGACGGCCCGGCTTCGACCCGGACGGCCACGTGTGGGTGCAGGCTCCCGACCATGTGATCGACAACGCCCGGGCGCTCGCTCGTGCGGGCGATGATCCGAAGGCGCGCCGCAAGGCGACGAAGGTGCGGACCCCGGACGGCTTCGTCCACTACGACGAGGCCTCGATGCAGCGCCTCGTGACGGCGCGGCCGGAACGGCTGGCGTCACGATTCCGGGTAACCGCCGATCTCGTCGCCGGCGTGCTGTCTCGCCCCGACGGCCCGTCTGCGCTGAAGCACCTCCTGCGAACCAACCACGACGCCAAGCCGCGCCGGCGCCAACACCAGCGTCGAGCCATCGCCGTGTACCGCAGCCTCGAAGCCGCTGGGGTGGCCGAACGCCAGCGCGACGAGCACGGCCGGTGCCTCAGCGTGCGCGTCGGGTCGCTCGTCGAGGGCGAGGACGAGCGCAGCGCCCTGCGGTTCTCGTCGCCTCTCGTGACGTTCGCCATCGAGGTGATTGCCACCCTCGATCGTGACGACCCGGCGTACGTCGTCGACGTCGTGAGTGTGATCGAGTCAGTGCTCGACGATCCCCGGCAGGTGCTCCATGCCCAGCAGAACGCAGCAAAGGGGGCCGAGGTCGCCCGCCTCAAGGCCGAGGGCGTGCCCTACGAGGAACGAATGGAGCGGCTGGAGTCGATCACGTGGCCGCGCCCGCTCGCTGATCTGCTCGACGCATGCTTCGCGACCTACCGACAGCACCATCCGTGGATGACAGCGGAGCCGTCGCCGAAGTCGATCCTGCGGGAGATGCTGGAAGGCGGCGACAGCTTCGCCACGTTCGTGCGGCGCTACCGGCTGGAGCGCAGTGAGGGGCTGGTGCTGCGCTATCTCACCGACGCGTGGCGCACCCTCGACCGCTCACTCCCCGACGACGTGTATTCCTCGCCGCTCGAGGACGTGGTCGAGTGGCTCGGCGAGTTGATCCGGGCCACCGACGCCACGCTGCTCGACGAGTGGGCTCGCCTCGCCGGTGAGCCAGTCCACGACCGTCTGGCGCCCGAGGCGCCCGGCGCTGCTCGCCAGTGGCCGCCCAGTGCCTGGCGTACTGCGGTACGCACCGCTGCGTTCGGCTGGGTCGAGCTGCTGGCCACGCGCTCGTTCTTCGCGCTGGCCGATCGCAGCGGTTGGAGCGAGCAGCAACTTGCCGAGGCCATGGCCCCGTACTGGGCTGAGTACGACAGCATCGGCACTGACGCCGATGCCCGTTCGGCACAGCAGTTCACGCTGAACGAGGAAGCCGAGCGCTGGGTGATCATGCAACGACTCGCCGATCCCTTCGGCCACGGCGAATGGCGTTTCGTCGCCATCGTCGACCTCGAAGTGGCCAAGACCGAAGGCGCCCCGAACCTCCGGCTCCACCAACTCGGCAGGTTCTGACCGCCGCACCACACCGTCAACGTCCTGAACCGCCGGCTAGCGGTACACCGGCAGGATGTCCGAGACCACACCGCTTGCGCCATACGTGTTCCACGTGACTGGGACGGGGTCAGGGACGCGATGCGAGATGTATGAGTGCCTTCGCCGCCTTGCCCGACTTGAGCACGTCGAACAACGCGCCGGTATGGCCGGCGGCCTTCAGCGTGCCCCGCATGTAGGCCACGTCGGGGTCGAAACCGTCGGCCGATGCCACGGACAGGGGCACCGTGATCACGATGTCGGCATCGTCGGGGCCCTCGACGCGCTCGTCACCCTTGCGCACCACGACCCGGTATTGGACCGTGCTCACGATGAGTCGGCGGCCGAGCGGTGCCGGACGCCCTCGAAGAGATCATCCTCGATCCCACCGGGAGGGGCAGCGGCGACGAGGGAGCGGGCAAGCTGCCAGTCCTCGGTCGGATACACATCCGCCAGCTCCTCGTCGGTGAGCCCGAACCAGAACGCCTCTGACGGATCCACCTGGGTGGCGTGGGCACGCAGAGCCTCCGAGCGGGCACCGACCGAGTCACGCACGTCGATCTTCGTCGTGATCCTGTGGTCGTTGTCGGGCCGGTCGAACCACTTCTCATCGAACGGCGACGATCCGCGCAGACGCTGCAGGGCGTCGTGCACGGCAATCATGCGGGCGCGCGACCACGTGGAGTAGTACATCTTCGAGGGCTGGAACGGCGCTCCGTGCTCGGGGTACCAGTCGGGGTCGCCGGACCGGTCGAACGCCGGCAGCGAGACGTCGTGCACACGCAAGTGGTCGGGATGCGGGTACCCGCTCTGGTCGTCGCCGTAGGTCAGGATCACCTGGGGGCGGGTGCGTCTGATCACGGCCACCAAACGGCCGACGGCATCGTCGAGCTGGGCCCGGTGGAACGATTCGGGATGCTCGTTTGTCGGTTCGCCGGCCATCCCCGAATCTCGGTAACCGAGCATGACCACCTCGTCGTAGCCGATGACGGCCGCCGACGCCGTCAGCTCGGCCGGCCGCAGCTCGGCCAACTTCGCCCGTTCCTGGTCTGGAGTCAGCCCATGGAACGGCTGGCCCTCCAGGCGCAGGCCGGGGTTCTGCAGTTCGCCCTCCTCGCCGCCGGTGCAGCACACGAGCACGGTGCGCACCCCCTCGGCGTGGTACTTGGCCACCGTGGATGCTCCCTTGGACGCCTCGTCGTCGGGATGCGCGTGCACACTGAGCAGAGCGAGCGGTTCGGGCACCCGTCGAAGGTTATCGGCGCAGTGCCCGGCGGTCGCAGGCCCATTTCCCCTACGCTCCCCCCGTGATGCGCCCTACCACGTTGTGCCTCATCGCGCTCTCGGCGGCGCTCACCGTGGCCTGTGACACCGACGACGGGCGCCGACTCCGGCCTCCGGGCTCGGGCTCGACGACCACGACGACGAACCCGAGTGGCAGCAGTGGCGTGGACGGATCAACACCGGGCACTGCGGGCGTCTCGCCGGCCGGATTTCAGATCGCGCTGCCGTTCGCCGGCAGGGCGATCGAACGGCGGTACACGTGCGACGGCGAGGATCTGGCCCCACAGATCAGCTGGCTGAACGTTCCGGGCGACGCCCAGGAGCTGGCGGTCGTTGTCATCGACCTCGACGCGGACGGATTCGTGCACTGGGTGGCGACGGGACTCGATCCCGAGGCACTGTCGCTGTTGCCCGGCGTCGGTGGCAGCGTGGTAGAGGCCGTCAACTCGTCAGGCGACGTCGGATGGAGCGGCCCGTGCCCGCCGCGACGCCAGAAGTCCCACCGGTACGAGTTCACGCTCTACGCGCTGGCCCAGCCGCTCGACATCGCGCCGCAGTCACCGGCGTCGGACGTCATCGAAGCGATCGAGGGCGGGGCGATCGATCGCACGAGCGCCATCGGCGAGTACGACCGTTGATGCCGCGATGGCGCAGCGCTCCCGAGTTCGTACCCTGAGGAACGATGTCGCTGCCCCAACCCCCCGCGTCCACCCGGACCTCCTGTTACCGCCACCCTGACCGAGAGGCCGGACGGCGCTGCACGCGCTGCGGACGAGCGGCCTGCACCGAATGCCTCGTGCAAGCTTCCGTTGGCAGCCACTGCGTCGACTGCGCCCGCCAGGCCCGTCCGTCGGCGACGTTCAAGGCCAAGGTGTGGAACGCCCGCCAGATCACACTCGTCACTTACGCGTTGATCGCCGTCAATGTGGCCGTGATGATCTGGATGGGCATCGACGACCCTGCATCGATCGGGCTGCGCAACAGCATCAGCGGCGTGCAGTTCGACCTCGGCCTGGCCAGGGGATTGCTTGCCGACGGCGAGTGGTACCGCCTGGTGTCGGCCGTCTTCTTGTTCTTCGGCATCGTGCACTTCGCC
>Ga0136623_10000774_pt1 | contig 10120 bp, 11 predicted proteins | sample AntDrymUQ4492106_2_FD_104656 | JGI IMG/M metagenome (GOLD analysis project Ga0136623, IMG submission 104656) | Polar desert sand microbial communities from Dry Valleys, Antarctica - metaG UQ449 (21.06) | ecosystem: Environmental > Terrestrial > Soil > Desert | place: Antarctica: Dry Valley...
CCGTACAGCACCGCGACCACACGGTCCTCCTCCGCGATCAGCCCCTGCACGAGCACCTGTGGCTCGGCGAAGCAACGGCGAAAGCCGCCCAGCTCGTCGGTCTCTATGAATTTCGTGGTCGACGCCTTGTTGACCTCCGCGCTAAACAACTGGCGGGCTTTCCCCGCCAGTGCTGTCACCTGCTCATTTCGCTGGCGAGTCATTACCGGAGCTCCTGTCGGAAGAAAGAACGTGGTCGCCGGTGGCCGCAACGGCGGCATCAAAGGCGGCGATGGAGGGCCACGGCATGCCATGCAGGGAACTCTCGTACCGCACCGTCTTGCCGCTTGGCAGCTGTAGAGATAGCAGCACGGTGAAGGCGCGCTGCTCGCGGGTGGCGGTGTAGCTTCCCTGAGCCAGGAAGAGGATCTCCTGTCCGGATGTCAACAGGAGAGGTCGTCCCGCCGTCAGGAGATGGACGCCCCGGTCAGACAGGGCCAGGACGCCGGTGTTCGGAAGGTCGACAGTGGCCAGGGCGGCTCTGCCCGCTCCGGACTCCTCACCCACATGGGATACCAGGGACCGCCGCGGAATAGGCGGTGGTCCACGGAATTGCCTCTTGGGTTCCTCCTGCTGAAACCACCCCGCATAGTTCACTACGTCAGCAGTCGATACGGGCGTATTCAGTTTCTTGGCCGTCGCGGTTTTGATGCGGGTCATGACGTACGTCCTCCATGGGGGTGCTTAATGCACAATCAACGCGTGTGCTTCCTCGGTTTGCGGATCCGGGTCCACCCGGGATGGGGCGAAGCTTTCTTTACGGTGCCGGCGGGAAGAATCCCTTGGCTTTCCCACAGCTGGGCGGTGCGCCGCTCAACCGGGATGCCGTCGATGTTGAGCGCCGTCTTGATGAAGATGGCGTTTTGCGTCTCACCCACCTCATTGGAGATTTGGTTGAAGCTGCTGTCCTCCAGGGCGAAGTGTTCACGAAGACCGGCGTGTCGGCTCACCAGGTGCCCAGCTTGCACCGTCGACTTCTCCGCGTCCGGCGCCCGGCTGTTCCAGTCGTCGGTGTCGTGGTCGTAGAGCTTGTGCAGGACATGCTTCTTTCCCTGCGTCCCTTCTTTGATCGCGGCCAAAGCTTCCGCCATGAAGACCCTGTTCAGGTATCCACGGCTGTACGGGTCGGGTTCGTGCGCTACCCCACTCAGATCGCTGGTCAGATCCCTCAAGCTCTTGCGCGGCCGTTCGGCAGCACCGTTGGGCATCTCGGCTGCAGACTGGCTCGCCAATCGGTGTGACTCTCCGTGCGCGATGGACATCACCGAGAGTTCGTGCAGACGTTCGGCGATGAGCGCGATGCGTTCCTGGTTGCGGTAGAACGCCGACCAGAAGTCATAGATCTGGCGTGCGGCGTACTCCGCCTCCTGCGCCCGCGCTGCGTCCCCGCTCGCCCGCAGGGCTGTTGCCGCGTCAATGCGGTCGTCCATCACGGTGAGGTCGTTCAACAGCCGGGCCGTGGTGTCGGGATCGGGTGGCAGCAGGTCCCGCAGGACCGGATCGGCCAGCGCCTCGGGAAGCAGGGGGGGCGCGGCCGATGGTGGGGATGCGGCTGCCGGCCCCGGTACGCCAGCTTGCGATGGAAGCATCTCACGGGGGCCGGGTACGGATGCATCTGCACCGGGCTCCCCGGACGAGCCGGGTACCAAAGGGGGCACGTCCGGGCCACGCGGGAGGTCTTCCCCGGTGGCCACGTAGCCGCGGAGCTCCCTGAGTCCGTCAGTCAGCTCCTCGCCCACGCCGGCCAGGACGCCCGGAGGCAGATCCCCGGCGTAAGCCAGAGCCTGTGCCTCCCGACCCCGTTCGGCCGCTCTCTCGGTGTCCCGATCAACCTGCTTGGCCTGCCAGAAGTAGAAGTTGTTCCACCACCGGTTGGTTTCGTTGTTGAATTCCCGGGTCGACTCGTCCCGCCGAAACTGCTCGCGGATCTCGTCGGCGTTCATTGAAGGAGGGTGTTCTTCGGTAGCATGTCGGTGGGGGACAGGAGCGGAGCGCCGTCGGGCCCGTCGTCGAGCTGGACCTCCACGGCGTAGTCGTGGACAAGAATCCACACCGGAAGCAACCGGTTGCCGCGGTCGAGCAAGCGATACCAGGTGTTCTTGGGCAGCTCACCGATGGAGAACTGTCCGCCTACATTTCCCGAAGCGCGAAGCTGGTTGACCTGAAGCTGCGTGTTGTAGTTCGAGCGGTTCAGCGAGAAGGTGTATCCACCGATGTTCGCCGTGTCGAAGACGCCCGCGAGTGTTCCACGGGTGACCTCGCGCCGGGTCGACGAGGCTTCGGGTGCGGTGCCGGGGTTAGCGGCAACGGCGGCCTGGGGCGCCTCGGCCGGCTCGGGCTTACGTACTGCGCCACCCCCGTTGCGGGCGTCCCGTAGCTGCTGCACGGCCCGAATGGTGTGCTCCCAGCCAGCCGCCGGGTCGGTCGCCGGTGCGGCCGCCGAGGCGGGCGCAACCGCGGGGGCTCCTGCAGCCGGCCGGTCACCGACGGCCGTCAGCGTGTGTGCGACCAACTGGGCGATGACTCGCATGCGGGGAGCACCGGTCGCCGCCGTGCTGGCCGGTGTCTCCGGAGCGGAGGGTTCCTCTGCAGCGCCCTCCTGCAGGGTGTCAGCCACCACCTTCGCCGCCCGCCTCAGGCCGGGGTGGCCCTCTTCGTTGGCCACCGCCCTCGCCACAGCGGCTACCCCTCTGGCTGCCGTCTCCTTGCCCATCTGCGAAACCGCAGCCGCAGCCATGCGGTAGATCAATGAATTTGTCATCACACGTTCCTCTCGTCACGCGGGCCGTTCCCGCGCACTCACCATGCGCCGCCTTCGGACTCGTCCGCTTCCGAGGGGCACCCTGGTGCCATCGCAGACCGGGCCTGTCGCCTGTCCCGTGCGTCCCCTGGTCCCCGACCCCTGGTAAGGCGGGGAGACCGCGGTTACCTTGAACAGATGCTCTTGGGGCGGGACGATGCCTGTGCCCGCGTAGAGGACCTGCTGGCCTCGGTGCGACACGGTCGCAGCGAGGCGCTGGTGGTCCTCGGGCCAGCTGGGATAGGGAAGACCGCTCTACTGGGCTACGCCTTCGAGCGGGCACAGGGCATGCAGGTGCTGCGAGCCAGGGGCGATCCCGCCGAGGTCGGCATCCCTTATGCCGGTCTCTCCCAGCTGCTCTCCCCGCTGCTGGACCTGCTCCCTTCGCTGTCCCGACCGCAGGCTGCTGCTATCGCCGCGGCGTTGGCGATCGGTCCTCCAGCGGGCAAGGAAGCCTTCCCCGTCTATGCAGCGACGCTGAGCCTGCTCGCGACTGCCGCTTCGCAAACGCCGCTGCTCGTGCTCGTGGACGACGGCCACTGGATCGACGTCGCTTCTATGGACGCCCTGCTCTTCGCCCAGAGACGGCTCGCTCTCGATCCCGTCCTGCTATTGCTCACCTTCCGACTGGGCCCAGCATTGCCACAGCCACCAGCCGGGCTGCCAAGCCTTGAGCTGTGTGGGCTCGATCTTGAGTCAGCAGCAGCACTGCTCGAACAGCGGGGGTACAGCGTCGACGATGAGCTCCTGCCGTGGCTGGTCCGAGCGACGGGTGGCAACCCGCTTGCGCTTCGTGACCTGCCCACCTTCATCTCGCCAGCAGACTTCGCCAGCTACGCCCTTAGGTCTGCACCCGCGCCGGTGGGACCGGCCCTCGTTGCGGCATACGGCCAGGCCGTTGCCGTCATGCCGCCCGACACACGGCAGGCCGTACTGATTGCGGCGACGCTCGACGGCGCAGACATGCGGGTCGTCGCTCGCGCGTTGCAGTCCGCCGGCCTGTCGGTGGGGGCCCTGAGTCCTGCCGAGGACGCGGGTCTGCTGGAGGTAGCCTCCGGAAGTCTAACGATGCGGCACCCGCTGGTGAGGGCCGCCGTCAATCAGATTGCCCCCCCAAGCGCGCGCCGAGCGGCGCACCTCGCGGCCGCAGACGGCCTGCAGGCCTCGAACCGGCCACATCACCGTGAGGCCCGGATCTGGCACCTCGCCGAGGCGGCAGTTGGCGTCGACGAACCGACCGCCGCGCTGCTCGAGGAACTCGCCGAGGCAGCCACGGCTCGGGCGGGGTACGTGCCGGCCTGCCTGACCTTCCAGAAGGCGGCTGAACTCAGTGGTGACGTGCAAGGGCGCGTCCGGCGGCTCTTGGCCGCCGCGGCCGCCGCGTTCACTGCCGGACTACCTGCCAAGTCCGTGGAGCTCCTGGACCGGGCGGACGAAGAGGTAGTGAACCTTCCCGATGCGGTGGCTGCTACCAGCGAGCACCTACGCGGTCGGATCGAGACCTGGTCCGGCGACCCGTTGGCCGCCACCCGCCGGTTGGAACTGGCGGCGAAGCGAACACGGCACATAGATCCGGCGATGAGCATCGAGCTATCGGCGGACGCGACGGTCGCGGCGATGCTGTCCGGGCAGATGCAGCGCGCATCTGAGACGGCGCGGCTCGTCGCCGACATCGCAGTTGAGCTCGGATCGCCTGCACCCCCGCTCGGAGAGCTCTTGGTCGGGGCCGTGCAAACGCTTCGCGGCGACGGCGACAGCGCGCGACCCTTGCTGGATCGGTGTCGCCGAGTCATCGACGTCGCCGAGCCTTCGGTCGAGCTGCTCCAGCAGCTGATCTACCTGGCGACGGCCTACTCGTTCATCGATGGTTTCCAGGAGGCCATCCCGCTGTTCACGCGAGCCATAGCCATGGCCCGCCGACAGGGCGCGATCGGGAAGCTGCCGTTCGCGCTCACTATGGCGGCGGTCGTCGACTTTCGCATCGGCGCCTGGGGCCCGGCCTACGCCCGCGCCTCGGAGGCGCTGAGTCTTGCTGAAGACAGCGGCAGGACCACTGACCGCCCAAACACCCTCGTGGTGCTCGCGATGATCGAGGCCGGCCGCGGCTGCGAGCAAGCCAGGCCCACTGCGCTGGCTGCGATTAACGAAGCATCAGCCATGGGCGCCCGCACCATCGAAGCTGAGGGCTATAGCATGCTCGGCTTGCTCGAGCTTGGCACCGGCCGACCGGCCGCGGCCGTTGCACCTCTACGGCGGTGCGGGCAGCTTGCCACCGACCTCGGAATACTCGAGCTAGGTCACCTGCAGTGGGCCGCCGAGCTGGTTGAGGCACAGGTGCGGTCCGGCACCTGGACCAGTGACGATCAGACACTGCGGACCATGAAAGACGCCGTCCACGGAGGGGCCACCGCACTCAACCGAGCCCTGCTCGCGCGTTGTGAGGGTCTCGTCGCCACCGACGACTCGTGGGAGGAGCGATTCGATGCGGCCCTGGCACTGCATGCCGGTTCCCAGGGCCGACCGTTCGAGCTCGCCCGCACCGAACTCTGCTTCGGCGAACGTCTACGCAGGCAACGGCGACGCAAAGACGCTCGCGCCCACCTCGCCGCGGCGTGGGAAAGCTTCTCCCGTCTCGGGGCCCCCACCTGGGCACAGCGGGCTGCCCATGAACTCGAGGCCACCGGCACCACCAGACCGGGACCGACCACACACGTCTCTGACCTGCTGACACCGCAAGAGCTACAGGTGGCGCTGGCCGTCGCCGCGGGCGCTACCAACCGCGAGGTCGCCGGCACCCTCTTTCTCAGCCAGAAGACCATCGAGTTCCACCTCAGCAGCATCTATCGGAGGTTGGGACTACGCTCGCGCACCGAATTGACGCGCCTGCTACAGGATCGGCAGGACCAGCCGGCCCTGTAGCAGTGGCTAGGTGGCCTGCCAGGCGATGGCGTGCAGGACCGCCAACCGGTCGACGTCCTCGATCGAGGACGCTTCGCGAACCCCATCTCCATAAGCCGATCATGCGGGACCGGCCCGCTACAGGCGTGACAGCATCCAAGAGACCGGCTCTGGGTTCCCGTCCCTGGGCGCGAGCCGGGTCGATGAGGACTAGGGCACCTCCCTGAAGCGACGGGCCAGGCGCACGAAGCAGCCTTGAGGCTCCCAACGGATGAAGGGAAGCCCAGTGAAACTCAGGACAACCAGCGCGACCATCCTCGCCCTGCTTGGCACGATCGACAAGGAGAAGGCAGCGAGCGTGATCTGCGACGTAGCGGATCGGCATACCAATCCACATCTAAGCCAGATCGGGCGTTCTCGTCGCTCAGAAGCTGCAGGATGCCAACGTCAATGGGCCACGAACACGGACCGACGTTGCAGCGACCCCTCTCTCCCACGACTCGTCGCTGACTAAGGACTAAGGACATGACTACACCAGAAAGTGACACTCTTCAGACCACGGCCTGGTACTACAAGCGCCAACTCTTCAGCTCCGGGAGCCCTGGGGTGCTTAGCCTCGCTGACGGCCGTCTCAACTTCGTAATCACCAAGAACAACGAAATCGCCTTCGACGTGCCGCTCGCGCTGAGGCAGGCGCAGGGACAGGTCAAAGACGCCGATCGGACATGCACGACGCAGGTTACCTATCACTGGATCCGAGTGGCCATGAGCGTTACGTACAATGACCGTCGCCACCTCGTCTCCTTCGTTGGAGACCGGTCGGCGAGCCAGGCGGCCGACGCGAGCCGGCTTGTCACCGGTCTGCTTACCCTCCGGGAGTGGCGTCACGTCATAGAGGCAGTGGCTAACGGCGACGGCATCGAGAGAGAGTCCGCGACGGAGCTCGAGTAACAGTGGCGCTCAACCAGCCACTTCCGATCGCGGTGCGGTCCCGGTACCAGTGCTCCACGCTGGCAGCTTTGTCCAGGTGGACACATCCAGGTTGGTCGCAATGAACGAGTAGCCGTAGACGGCGACGGCGCGCTCGCTGATCGGTAGGGCGCGCTGGTCGGGGTGCAGGGTTCGGCGGCGCCGGGGGCAGGCGCTGATCTGGGCGCGGGTGAGTCGGACGCGGCGGATCAGCATTTGGGTCGCGGCGGACCACCAGTTCGGGGCGTAGGGGGCGACGGCGACCTGCGCGCCGTCCATGCCGATCGCGTCAATCCAGTCGGCGTCGGCGATGCCCTCGAGCAGCCCCCGCAGCGGCGCGATGCGTTTGGCGCCGATGGCGAACTTGACCTCGGCGAAGAGTGGCGCGAGCCAGCTGCCCGGCGAAGTAGCGCTCGCCCGAGCCCGGCCGCGGTCGTGGCACCCAACCCGGGCACCGAGGCCAGCGACTGGCCGGCGACGTCGGTGCGCTGGCGGTCCAGCCCGATGACGAAGTCCTCCCCGGCCAGCTGCGCCGCCGCGAGGCCGACCAGCAGCTGACCACCGGTGCACCCCCGACGGCGAGCCTTGACCGACCCCCGCCGCATCCAACAGCTTGATCATAACCAATCGGTCGACCAGCTCGGACACCGCCACCATCCCCGACAGCCGCGTCAGTAATCTGGTCGACGAGGACGACCCGGTTCCGACCGAGGGCTGTCCTCATGGCCTGCCCAGGTCCGCGCGTGGGATCAGATGTGGTGCGAAACAGAGTTCCATGGCGCGAACGATGCTGTTGCAGAGATCCCGAGCAAAGCGTCGTTGCTAGTAGGGGTCCTAGTGTCCTGAGTCGTTAATTCATGGGTACTCAGTAGACTCTGGTGATGCCGAGCCCGAAGCTTGATCCAGTGGTGTTGTCCTGCGAGGAACGTTCGGTGCTGGTGGGGTGGGCGCGGCGGCGGAAGACGGCGCAGGCGTTGGCGTTGCGGGCGCGGATCGTGTTGGCGTGTGCTGAGGGCGGGACCATCTCTGAGGTGGCGCAGGAACTGGAGTTGTCTCGCGGAACGGTGTCGAAGTGGCGCTCGCGGTTTCTGGTCGATCGGTTGGAGGGGCTGTCGGACGAGCCGCGGCCGGGGCGGCCGCGCACCATTACTGATGAGCAGGTCGAGCAGGTGCTCACCAAGACGCTGGAGCAGCGAGGCCATACGAGCGCCACTCGTGCCGTCACTGCTCCACGAGCGCCGTGGCGAGGGTGGCGCGCAAGTAGACCGACAATCGCCAGCGCGGCACAACCACACCGGCCGCTCGTGGCACGGATCGTGGAACGAGCGACAGGACATGAGGGAGCGCGGGGGGACATCGGAGAACCTGCAAAGGTGCTGGCACCACGGGGCACCAGAGGACATGGCGGGTCCCGGCCTCCGGAGGCAGGAGCACAGATTCGAACCCTGCCCGGGCGCCGCACCGGCAACAGTCAGAAGGCGGCTTCAGGGAAACTGCTCTCGTGCCGTCCTCACGTACTGCTGACTCGCTGGTGCACCTTTCGCCGCGAACAGCGGTCTCAACGTCGACCAAGGGGCACCGCGCTGCTCGACGAGTTTGAGTTTCGAACAGCTGGCCGCCGGCCGGGAGTTGGCCGTGCGGCTCGCCGGGGTGTAAGCTGCTGCTGGTATTGGCGCGCCGACCTCGATGCGCAGCAGCATCAATGATCCCACATCTCCCACTACGATTTGCTAATCGCAGTCAACTGCGCGTTAATTCCAGTTTAGGTCCGATCCGGTTTGTTGCGTCGTCGCCGAGTGGAGCGAGTGGTAGAAACAGGGGCGCGCCAGGCTCGTACGTATCAGCTTGCGCAACCGGCGGGCAGGGTCGTCGCTGCGGGCGAAGAGAACCGCGGATAGCAAGATCAAGCCGCCTAGGGCCATTGCCCCGGCCGTCCACGCTAAGGGCTCCCAACGAGTAGCCGCCGCTACGAACGCAGCACCGATGGCGAGGAAACCTACGATCTGGTCGACAATTGTGTTCATAGGTCGAGGGGCGTCGCGGTGCGGCGTGCGCTGTCGCAGCACCACCGCGAGGCGTGGTATTCCGCGGAGCATCTGGAGGGCGAATCGAGCACGCGCGCGTCGCGTTGGCAAGACGGAGAGTTCACCCGCCCACTCTTGAAGCCACCTCGCGCGCGCGGCGGATGGCAACAGTACAGCTACGGCTGCTAGCGCGCGCTCAGGGACTGTCTGAGGTCGCTGATCGAAACACGGATAAATGATCGAGGACGCAAGATCTTCAAGCTCGCGCTGGATCGGCTTCATCCCCAGTAAACCGGCCAGCGGAGCATGAACTCGTAGGGTCTCCCTGGATTTCAACTGCTGCCTGCCAGAAGGCAAGTAGCGCATCGTGCGCATGTTATGCAGCCGATCGGCCAACTTGAGAACGAGAACTACGACCTCAGGTGACTGCAACATCGATACACTATCGGTGTTCAGCTTAAGCGCCGCCTCAACGTGCCTTAACTTCTCCTCAGCGTGCCCGTGCCCAATCCTGTCAAGTTCGGAGACCCCCTCCACCAACGCGGCAATCTTCTCACCGAATTCCTCGCGAAGCTGGGCAAGAGTAAACGCATGCGTGGCGTCGTAGTCGACGGTGTCATGAAGCAGCGCCGCACACACGATGTCGGGTGCCATGCCGAGCTCGGTGACAATCATCGCGACCGCGATCGGGTGGCTGATGAACGGATCGCCACTTTTGCGCGTCTGGCCGCGATGTGCATATGCGGCCACCGTATACGCACATTCGATCAGCTCGATGTCTTCCATCGGATGCGCCGCGCGGAACGCCTTCAGCAGCGCGTCCATCTGCTCCCTCGGCTGCGCGGCGGACATGCGCGCTGCTAGTTGTCGGCGCCTCATGCTTGTGCTCCACCTGCGTTGGGCTGGGCAATGCCCCAGTCCAGCTTGGGCTGCCTGCGAGGTTGGTGGGCGCCCGCCAGCGCAGCGAGGGCTCGTTCGGCGCCGTCACGGTTGAGCCAGTAGAACCGGCGGCGCGGGCGCCGTGCCTCCTCGTGCACCGCTGGGTCCTCCCACGCGCTGTCTACCCAGCCAACTCGTTCAAGCCGAGCAAGGATCGGATAGATGGTGCCCGAGGGCAGCCCCACCAGCTCGCACAGCTCAAGGCCGTAGCGTTCCTTGCTGGGCTCCTCCAGCAAGGAACGCAGCACCAGCTGCGTCTGCAAGGTCATTCGCAGTGCACCCACGGGGGCTACTCTACATAGGCTATATACCGTGTGTCTAGAGCTGGGCGGGTCGCGGCGAGTTCGGCGGCGATCCGCAACGCCAGCGGCAACCAGGCGCATTGCCCGGCCAACGCCCCGGCCGCGTCGGGTTCGACCTCGGCCCGCTCACCGATCAACGCCCCTAGCAG
>Ga0136623_10000777_pt1 | contig 10108 bp, 10 predicted proteins | sample AntDrymUQ4492106_2_FD_104656 | JGI IMG/M metagenome (GOLD analysis project Ga0136623, IMG submission 104656) | Polar desert sand microbial communities from Dry Valleys, Antarctica - metaG UQ449 (21.06) | ecosystem: Environmental > Terrestrial > Soil > Desert | place: Antarctica: Dry Valley...
GGTACAGCGGGTCGACCCAGGAGATGTGGTTCGGCGCGACCAGCAGCGAACCCTCGGCGGGCAACGCCGGAACCCGGTAGTCGCGCCGCGCGAACAGCGACCCCACTCGATCGATGAGCCAGGTCACGATCCGGTAGACCCGGAGTCGACGGGGCCTTCCGAGCGCGGGCACAATGAGGCAGCCTACGTGCGCCCGGGAGGCGGCGTCTGATCTCGCTCCGAGCTGTCAGGTGGCGAAAAGCAGCGTCAGCCCGCCGATCGTGTACAGGGCCATCAGGGCCATCAGTGGCAGCTGTCCGACGACGGCTTGGGTCAGGGGGAAGAGCGCGACGGCGCGGTCGTGCGCGCTGACGACTGCGAGGACGTGCCCGGCGACCACGGCGACGACCTGGACGAGTGCGATGGCCGTGACGCTGACCAGGCCGTAGTCGACGGCGGCCCCGGCGGTGCCGAGCAGGTTCGCGCCGGTGTCGAGCGGGTCGGAGAGCAGGATAGCGGCCCGTTGGCCCTCGAAGAGCAGCAGCGAGAAGTAATGGGCGACGACGTAGCCCACGATGATCGGGATGACGCTGTGCGCGAGCAGCCCGGGAATCGGCTGCCGTCCCTGCTGACCGATCTGGCCGGCCAGCAGCGTGGCGACGACGAAGCTGGCCGCCACGGCGGCGATGACCACCAGCAGCCCGAGGGTGGCGGTCAGCACCACCGGGATGTCCAGGCCTTGGGCGAGCCGGGTCCAGGCCGGGGCGCCGGAGACGCTGTCGAAGAAGGTGGAGCCCAGCAACACCGCGATCAGGGCCACGATCCCCGGTGCGGGACCGAAGGTCGCGGCCCCGTCGAGCGGGTTGCGCAACACGAGCCGACCGTCGTCACGACGGCCCAACGGTGACAGCGTGCCGACCATCGTGGAGTACACCTCGAACCCGTCCCCGGTGCTGAACCAGTGGCGGCCGAAGACCAGCGCGGCGCTCAGATGCACGGTGGCGTAGGCGGCGAAGAAGCCGAGCAACACTGTCGTCGAGCTGCCGTCGGTGGCGGCCAGCTCCAACCAGACGAAGCTCAGCAGCGACAGCGCAGCCGGCCAGTAGCCGAGCGGGCGAGGCAGCGGGCGCAGCCCCCGCTCAGCGGGAACCCGGGCGACCGCGGCGAGTAGCGAGTGGATCGTGCGCAGCGGATTGAGTAGTCGCCACACCGGGCCGAACAGCAGTGACAGCGGGACGAGTCCCACCCAGAACAACACATAGACCACGTACGGGGTCGGGTTGCGGGAACCGTCTGGGCCCAGAACAGCCACGACGGTGACGAATCCGACCACGGCCAGGCCCAGCACCCGCAGCACCCACCGCACCGCTGCGCTGTCGGCGGCGCGCTGGACCGGCAGCGGCAGCACCCGCCCGGCCGCGGCTGCGCGCAGCCGGGGGGTCCGCCACAGCAGGCCGAGGCCGAGAAAGGAAACCAGCAGCGCGAGGACGGCACCCTGCACCAGCAACTCGAAGGGCAGTGGCAGGTTCTGCCGGCCCCCGATCCCGTGGGCGAGCACTGACGCGGCGACCGTCACCTACTCGATCTTTCCGCAACCGCCTTCCCCGCCGAACCCGACGGGCGAGCCAGGCGCACCCCGGCCACCAGCAACCCCAGTGCGACGCCGTAGATCACCACGAGCAACCCGCGGTCGAGCACCGCCGGTCCGGCGAACGGGAGCTGGGAGTTCCACAGTCCACTGATGTCCGTGCCCGCCAGCAGCAGCAACGTCACCGCCATCATGGGCAGCCGAGACGCCGCCAACTCGGTTCTGCGCAGTGTGCTGAGCACCGTGACGCCGGCGACCAGGAGGCAGAACGTCCCCAGCACGGCGATGACCACCCAGCCCGAGGACGACCCCCCAGGCTGGGGAGCCGCTCCGCTGCCGAGCATGTGCACGCCGAAGGCCACCACACCGGCCACGGTCACCGCGGACACCGGCCGGTGCCAGCCGCGGACCCAGCCCAGTGCCGCCACAGCTGCCGCGACCAGGCCGAGTGCCGCCACCCATGGCCACGGGAACGGAGCTGCCAGCCCGGTCCGCATCCCCAGGATCGTGACGGGACGACCGTCCACGACGAGCGGAAGCGTCCACGAGCTGGATGCCCCCTCCGGCAGCGACCGTCCATCGGCCCGGGCGTCGGTCCAGGTGACGCTGTCGCCGTCGCTCAGCTGCACCCACTGCCCACCGGCGTCCCCCGCCTGCGCGCTGAGCTGGAGTTGACCGGTCTGCGCCGCGGTGGTGCTGCGCGGATTGACCTGCACCCCCTGCTGCGTCAGCCGCAGGAAGGGCTCGCCACGATAGCCGAGGACCACGATCTCCTCGGCGCCCCGGTCAGAGATGCGAACGAACTGCCCGCCGAGCCCGACGGCCACGCCCACACCCGAGCCCGCCGGCCGGATCTCGGTGACCACGGATCGGGAATTGGTCGGCGACGTGCCCCCCGCGATGTGTGCAGCGGCAGTCCCCGGACCGACCAGAGCGAACAGCACCGCCATTGTCGTGATCACGAAACCCACCCGGCGTGCTGCGCGCGTCACCTGCACTCCTTCCGGTTGATCATCCCGATCCGACCCCGCACACTCCGCGCAACAGCTGTCAGGCGGAGGATCATCAGCTGACCTCGAGCTGCGTGAGCGGCACTCCGGCTTCCTCGAGCTCGACTTCGAACACACCGGGGATGTCGGCCGTGAAGGTCAGCATCGCGGGCGCGCCGGGCGCGACCGGTGCAGAGTTGTCGTAGCCGTGGAGGTGCACCTCGTCCGCGGTGTCGCTGGTGACCTCGAGTCTGACGGTGGACCCCAGGCGCACGGGGACCCGGCCGGTCGCACCCGTCACCTGGCCACCGGCGTGGGCGAGCCGTACGACCTCATCCGCGGCAGCCGACGGTGTGGACGTCCCGCTCGCCCCCGGCGCCGGTGACGTGGGGACGGTGGTGCTCGATGATGCGCTCGGGGCAGCGGGCTCGGTGCCACAACCCGCCGCCGAGACGGCGACCAGCGCGGCGCCGACGACCAGGCGGCGAGAGCTGATGTCCATCGCTCGCTCACCCGCTCCCGTCATGGCTGACCGTGCCGGCATGTGGCTCACGGTCAGGTCACCCTGAACGGGTAGCGTAGCCATATGGGCCCCGACGACGACCGCGACCTGCTCCCCTCGCTGGGAAGTTCCCAGTTCGACATCGTCCGGCGCGGGTACGATCGGGCTCAGGTGGACGACACCGTCGACGCGCTGCAGGCCGACCTGCAGATCCTGGCGGCGGACCGCGAGGCGACGATGTCCCAGGCCGGGGCGCTCGCCCAGGCACTGGACGCGGCCCGCCGGGACATCGAGGAGCTCCGCGGCCAGCTGCACCGGCAAGCCCGGGCTCCCATCAGCGTCAGGGGGATGAGCGAGCGCCTGCAGCGGATGCTGCGGCTCGCCCAGGACGAGGCGGCGGAGATCCAGGCGCGGGCGGAGTCCGTCGCGGCGCAGACCCTGGGCCGAGCCGAGGAGGAGGCAGCCGACCTCCGCGACCGCTACCAGCAGATGATCGCGAAGACGGCCACCCGACGCACCGAGATGGAAGCCGAGCACGAGCGCCTCCTCGGGGTGGCCCGCCGCCAGGCGGAGGAGCTGGTGCGGTCGGCACAGGATCGCGCCACCGCGCTCGAGTCGGAGGCGGCGCGGCGCCGGAGGGAGATCGAGGAGGACTTCGAGATCACGATGACGGAGCGGCGCAGCGGAGTCGTGCGCGAGCTCACCGAGCTGGAGGCGGCCAGCGGAGCCGAGGCGCAGCGATGCCGCGCCGAAGCGGTCGAGGATGCCCGTCGCCGGGTCAGCGAGGCCACCGCGGAGGCACGCCGGCTACTCACCGACGCCGAGCAGCGCAGCACCGCGATGGTCGAGGACGCCCACCGGAAGGTGGAGCAGCTGCGCACGTTGCACCACATGGTGGCCGAGCAGCTGCTCTCGGTGCGTTCCATGCTCGACGACGCGTTCCGCCAGCTGGGCCCGGCACCCGACGAGGAGTCTCCGCGGCACGAAGAGCACGCTGCCCGGCCGGGGCCGCCCCGGACAGTGCCGGAGCAGGTTCCATCCGGGCACTCCCCCGCCGGACCTTCCCGGAAGGCGGAGGCAACAGTCGGCTACCGCCCCTCGTGATCGGGTGTCAGCGCCGGCGGACGGGACCGCGCCGCTGCCGGCCCGCCCAGCACCCGGTGTGCCAGTGCCGGCGGTCCGCGGAGGTGCCGACCTCGTCGGCCGGCCATGCCACCACGTGCCCGGTGCCAGGCCGGATCTCGTGGTCACAGCCGGGGCAGCGGTACTGCTTGACGGTCTGTGCCCCCGGCACCGTCCGGACCAGCCACTCGCCATCCTGCGCGGTCTCCGCCCGCGCCCAGCCGAGGCCGCCGACCGGCTGCTGCTCCGCCGACCGCAGGTTCGCCGAGCGACTCGGGACATTGCGGCGAGGCATGGGCCCACGGTAGTGCGGAGCAGGCGGGGAACTCAGGAATAGTCGCGGAATCCCTTGCCCGTCTTGCGGCCGAGCCGACCGGCGGTCACCAGGTGCTCCAACAGCGGCGCCGGGGCGAACCCGGGCTCCCGGAACTCCTGGTACAGGCTGCGCTGGATGGCCAGCGAGACATCCAGCCCGATCACGTCCAGCAGCGCGAACGGGCCCATCGGCAACGCCGCCCCCACCGTCATCGCGGTGTCGATGTCGTCCGCCGAGGCGTAGTGCGCCTCGAGCATCCGCACCGCGTCGTTGAGGTAGGGGAACAGCAGCGCGTTGACGATGAACCCGGCACGGTCCCCGCAGGTGACCGGCACCTGGCCTAGCGAGCGGGAGAACTCCCGGGCGGTGGCGACGACCTCGGGCGCGGTGGCGATCGTCCCCACCACCTCGACCAGCTTCATCGCCGGCGGCGGGTTGAAGAAGTGCAGGCCCACCACGTCGGCGAATCGTGAGGTAGCGGCGGCGCACTCGACGACCGGCAGCGAGGAGGTGGTGGTGGCGAGGATCGCGCCGGGTTTGCAGACCTCGTCCAGGGTCGCGAAGATTCCGCGCTTGACCTCGAGATCCTCGGCGACGGCCTCCACCACCAGGTCCACGTCGGCGAAGTCGTCCAGCGAGGTCGTCGTGCTGATCCGGCCGAGGACCGCGTCCCGGTCCTGCTCGGACGGCCTGCCCCGGTTGACCGCCTTGTCCAGCGAGCGCTTGACCGCGGCCACCGCGCCGTCGGTCTTCGCGCCGCTGCGGCCACGGACGATGACGTCGTAGCCACCCTTGGCGATCACCTCGACGATGCCGCTGGCCATCGTGCCGGTGCCCACCACACCGACGGTGCCGATGGTGCGGGCCGGCACCCCCTGCTCGCCCTCGGGCGGGGTGGCGCCGTCTGCCACGACCTTCGGTGAGTCCACGCCCGCGTAGGTGTAGAAGCCTCGCCCGGTCTTCCGGCCGAGCAGCCCGGCTGTGATCATCTGTTTGAGCACCGGGGCCGGGGCGTGCAGCCGGTCCCGGGACTGCCGGTACAGCGCGTCGAGGATCTCGTAGGCGGTGTCCAGCCCGATCAGATCGAGCAGCGCCAGCGGCCCCATCGGGTAACCGGCACCGAAACGCATCGCGGAGTCGAGGTCCTCGCGGGTGGCGTAGCGCTGCTCGAACATCCGCGCGGCGTGGTTGAGGTAGCCGAAGAGCAGCCCGTTGGCGATGAAGCCGGCACGGTCGCCGACGACGACGGGGTTTCTACCCAGTTTCTCCGCCAGCGCGGTCACGTCCGCGACGACGTCGGGCTCGGTGACCACGGTGCGCACCACCTCGAGCAGCTCCAGCACCGGCGCGGGATTGAAGAAGTGCATCCCGACGACCTTGCCGGGCCGGCCGGTGCGCACCGCGAGCTCGATCACCGACAGGCTCGAGGTGTTCGAGGCCAGGATGACGTCGGGTCCCACGATGCGGTCCAGCTCGGTGAAGATCCGGCTCTTCAGGTCGAGCTGCTCGGGGACCGCCTCGATCACGAAGTCCACGTCGGACAGATCGGCGAGAGTGGTGCTGAAGCGGATGCGGTCGAGCAGCTCGCGCTGGGCGGCCTCGTCGAGCTTGCCGCGTTCCACGGCCCGGCCCGTCGAGTGCTCGAGGTGCTCGCGGCCACGCGCCAAGGCATCGTCGTCGACGTCCACGGCGGCCACCGCGAGCCCGGTGCGGGCCAGCACCTCGGCGATGCCCGCTCCCATGGTGCCCATTCCGACCACGCCCACTGTCCGGAACTCGCGTGCCACGTGCTACCTCCGCGACGTCAGAGAGCAGCCGGTGCTGCGCCTCCCACCGGCCCACTGACGGTACCCACCTCGCGGTCAAGCGGCTTGACTGCGCTGTTTCCGGCTCGCCGAGTCCGCTGGCGTAACCACCGCTGACCGAGCGCGCGAATCTCCGCGAGATCGCTCCACCCGGACGGCGATACCGGGATGGTGTCCAGCACGCCGACCATCCCGAGACTGCCGATCTGGGAGCCAGCCAGCACGTGTGCCACCGAATCGCCGCGCCGCCACCGGATGGTGTACCCGTCGTGGCGGTGGCGGTCGAGGAACACCCACCCGACAAGCTCGGTCGTGGGAGCAGCTCCACCACGGCTCATGTGCGCCCGCCCATCCCATCTGAAGAGACTGGGATGGCCATACCGGTGACGGGGGTTTACCCGCCAGGGCATCACCGGTACGGCCACCACCCCGCGACGAGTGGCGGTGAGCGCACTCTCGAAGGGCGAGTAGAGCTAAGCATCGTGAGGTCTCGCCGTGCAAGGTTTCATCTGCTTGTTTCAGTTCGACGACGCCACTTCGTGACCTTCATTGCGGAACGAGGATGTGGATGCTTTCATTTCGGGGGGTAAGTTCCCTCAGGATGAGAGAGGTGGACGATGGTGGAGGGCACGACAGGATCGACCGTGCCGCGCAGGCAGCTCGGCCGGTACCTCCGCGACCTGCGCAACCGGTCGCGGCTGACCGTGCGGGCCGCGGCCGAGCGGTTCGAGTGGTCGGAGGCCAAGATCTGGCGCATCGAGACCGGGCAGACCTCGTTGCGCAGCCTGGATGTGGAGACGATGTGCAGGATCTACGGTGCGCCGGGTGACCTCACCGAGGCGCTGATGGGCCTGGCCAAGGAGACCAAGGCGCGCGGCTGGTGGCACTCCCAGGGTGACGTCATCCCGGAGGACTTCAACGTCTACATTGGCCTGGAAGAGGCCGCAGCGCGGTTCGCGTGGTACGAGTCCGAGCTGGTACCCGGCCTGCTCCAGACCGAGGACTACGCCCGCACCCTGATCCAGGTGGACAACCCCGGGGTGGACGATGCGGAGATCGAGCGGCGGGTGCACGTCCGCATCGCCCGGCAGGCACTGCTCACCAGGGCCACCGACCCGCCCGTACTTGAGGTGGCCATCAACGAGGCCGTCCTGCGCCGGCCCGTGGGTGGCGCGCAGGTTCTCACCGGCCAGCTCCGCCGCCTGCACGAGGTTAGCGCGCTGCCCAACGTGTCGATCAGGGTGGTGCCCTTCGCGGCCGGGCTGCACCACGGCATCATGTCCGGGCCGTTCGTCATCTTGACGTTCCCGCGTAACGGCAACGGCCAGGAGGCCGAGCCACCGACCGTCTATGCCGAAAGCCTCACCGGGGCGTTGTATCTGGACAAGCCCCGCGAGATCGCCCGCTATGCCGCCGCGTTCACCAACATCTGGGAGTCGTCCCTGGACGAGACGGCTTCCGAGCAGCTGATATCTCAAGCAGCAAGGGAGTGAGGACAGTGAGCAGGAATGATCTGACGGGCGCCGGGTGGCGCAAGAGCAGCCGCAGCAACGGCGAGAGGAACTGTGTCGAGGTGGCATTCCTCGACCGCGGCGCCGTCGCGGTGCGCGACTCCAAGGATCCGACCGGCGCCGTGCTGGTCTTCAACCCCGGCGGGTGGGCCGCCTTCGCCGGCGGGGTGCAGGACGGAGAGTTTCACCGGCCGTAGTTCCGGGTGGTGCCCCTGCGAAGCGCGTCGCGTTCAGAACAGGCGCAGGGTGTCGCTCACGGCGCCGCGCAGCTCGTCGTAATCGACCGTGACGCAGCGGATGCCGCGGTCGACCGCCAGGGTGCGTGCCTGCGGCTTGATCTGCTGGGCGGCGAACACGCCGCTGACCGGGGCGATGAGCGGGTCGCGGTTGAGCAGCTCCAGATAACGGGTGAGCTGCTCGACACCGTCGATCTCGCCACGGCGCTTGACCTCCACCGCCACGGTGACGCCGTCTGGAGCGCGGCAGAGCAGGTCGACCGGCCCGATCGCGGTCGGGTACTCGCGGCGCACCAGGGTGAATCCGGCGCCGAGCACGCCGGTGTGCTCGGCGAGCAGTGCCTGCAGATGCGCCTCCACCCCGTCCTTGACCAGGCCGGGGTCGACGCCGAGGTCGTGGCGCGAGTCGTGCAGCACCTCGTCCAGCGAGATGATCAGCTGCTCGCCCGCCTTGTTGGTGACCGTCCAGCGCGCCGGCTCCTCGGCGAGCGTGCACGGCGGGCTCATCCAGTTCAGCGGCTTGTAGGCCCGGTCGTCGGCGTGCACGCTCACCGACCCGTCTGCCTTCACCAGCAGCAACCGGATCGCCATCGGCAGGTGCGCGGTGAGCCGCCCGACGTAGTCGACCTGGCAGCGCGCGATCACGAGACGCACGGTGCGCCAGCGTATGGGCCGACCGATCAGGGCTCGAGATCGGCGAGCCGCATCCGGAGCTCGGCCAGGTCCACCGCGTCCTCCGGCGGCCGGCGCGTGAGCCTCAGCTTCGTCCGATACCGCCCCGGCGGATTGTGCCCGGCAACGGCATTCAGCGCGGTGCGCGCGACGAAGTCCTGCTGCTCCGCGGACAGCTCGGCCAGCTCCGGGTGGTACACGGCGAGGTGCACCACCATCTCGTCGGGGTCGACCTGCATCCCGACGAGCATCCGGGCGAGGTCGATGGTGCGCTCCCCCGCGGACAACGCCAGCTCCCGCGGGTCGGTGACCGGGATGTTCATCGACCCGTAGTCCCACCGATCGTCCGATACCGGCGCCGCCGCGAGCAACTGCTTGACGAGCCCTTCCGGCACCTCCCCGCCCGCTTCGATCACCAGCGCGATCCGCGCCTTCGTGCCGGGCGGGGACGCTGCCAGCCGGAGATCGCAGACCAGGTTCGGGTGCACCTTGCGCAGCCGGGTCACGAGTGGCTCGATCACCTCCCCGACGCGCTGCTCGTCGACCGCCTCCGCGAGCACCTCGCGGTATCGGCCGGACCACCAGCGCCAGAACGCATCCACGGCTGCATCGTCAGGAAGGGTCACCCGGCCATGCTTCCATCCCGCGAATCCGGCCCGCGACCGCGGGCAGGATCTCCGGCAGCCCGAGAGCGCTCACGAGGAGCGGAGCTCCATCAGCAGGTCTCCACCCTCGACCTGCTGCACCTTGTTGATCGCCAGACGCGCCACGGTGCCCGCTTTCGGGGCGGTGATGCCGGCTTCCATCTTCATCGCCTCGATGGTGGCGACTGTCTGGCCGGAATCCACCGGGTCTCCCTCCGAGACCTGGAGGGTGACCACGCCGGCGAACGGCGCGGCGACATGGCCCTCGTCGGACTTGTCGGCCTTCTCCGCGACGGGGACGTCGGAAGCCACCGCGCGGTCCCGGATCTGCACCGGTCGCAGCTGCCCGTTGAGCGTGCACATCACCGTCCGCATGCCGCGGTCGTCAGCCTCGCCGATCGCCTCCAGGCCGATCAGCAGCCGCACCCCGGGCTCGAGGTCGACGACGTGCTCGACGTTCGCCTCCAAGCCGTAGAAGAACTCCTTGCTCGACAGCACCGACGTGTCGCCATAGTTCTCCCGGTGCTCCTCGAACTCCTCGGTCGGGCCGGCGAAGAGCAGCCGGTTCAGGGTCCGCTGCGGGTCATCGTCCAGGCTCTGCCGGTCGGAGTCGGAGAGCTCCGCGACGCCCTTGGCGTCGCTGCGCCCCTCCAGCGCCCTGCTGCGCAGCGGCTCGGGCCACCCACCGGGGGGATCGCCGAGCTCGCCGTGCAGGAACCCGATCACCGAGTCGGGGATGTCGAA
>Ga0136623_10000778_pt1 | contig 10105 bp, 7 predicted proteins | sample AntDrymUQ4492106_2_FD_104656 | JGI IMG/M metagenome (GOLD analysis project Ga0136623, IMG submission 104656) | Polar desert sand microbial communities from Dry Valleys, Antarctica - metaG UQ449 (21.06) | ecosystem: Environmental > Terrestrial > Soil > Desert | place: Antarctica: Dry Valley...
CTGCTCTTCATCGACAACATCTTTCGCTTTACTCAGGCGGGTTCCGAAGTCTCGGCGCTGCTGGGCCGCATGCCTTCCGCGGTCGGCTACCAACCAAACCTCGCGTCAGAAATGGGAGAGATGCAAGAGCGAATCACTTCGACCAAGACCGGATCGATCACCTCGATTCAGGCGGTTTACGTTCCGGCTGATGATTACACGGATCCGGCGCCGGCAACCACCTTCGCTCACCTCGACGCCGTAACAGCTCTCTCACGGCAGATCGTGGAACTTGGAATTTACCCGGCAGTGGATCCCCTGTCATCGTCTTCGCGCATTCTGGATCCGCGTCATGTTGGAGAAGAACACTACAACACAGCGCAAGACGTGAAGCGCGTGCTGCAGCGGTATAAGGACTTGCAGGATATCATCGCGATTCTTGGCCTCGACGAACTTTCGGACGACGACAAATTAATCGTTTCACGAGCGCGCAAGATTCAGAGGTTCTTCTCGCAGCCGTTCTTCGTTGCCGCCCAGTTCACCGGTCTCGAAGGAAAATACGTTAAACTCGAAGACACCATCAAAGGCTTTCGTGAGATTGTTGATGGCAAGCATGACGATCTGCCGGAACAAGCCTTTTACATGGTAGGCACTATCGAAGAAGCCATTCAGAAAGCAGAAACGATTGCATCCTGAAAACAAGAAAGAGACACGGAGAAGGAGAGACGCGGAGAAACGAAAACCTTTTGCCAGACCTCCCCGCGTCCCCCCTTCACCCTTTCTCCGCGTCTCTAATGGTTTGATATGCCCGAACAACTCCAACTAGAGGTGGTCACACCCGAACGTCGCGTCCTGGCAGAAGCGGTGGACATGGTGACAGTGCCCGGGCTCGGTGGAGAGCTTGGTATCTTGCCGGGACATACACCGTTGATTTCGCAGCTTCAAACCGGGGTCCTCTCATACGCAAAGAGTGGCAGAACCTCACAATTGCACGTCTCAGGTGGTTTTCTTGAGGTGAGGGATGATCACGTTTCGGTGCTCGCCGAGATCGCCGAGCGTCCCGAGGAGATTGATGCGGCCCGTGCCCGCCTGGATCATGAACAAGTTGAAAAAGAGTTGAGTGCGTGGAATGGTACGGAAGAAGATTTCGAGATAGCGCGCGATAAACTTGAGCGCTCAGCGGTGCGCCTGCAACTTGCTACCGGAAGATCAAACTCCTAACTCCCAACAGCTCCAAGACTGTCGTGTCAATCACCAAGCCGTCCAGCTTGAAGGCTGCCCCTGCTAATAGCCGCAAGCATGTCGCTTACCGCTCGTTCAAGTCCGATGAAGATTGACCGGGAAATAATGTTGTGCCCGATATTGAATTCGGTAATCTCGGGAATTGCCGCGACCGCGCCTACGTTTCGATAAGTAAGACCGTGACCCGCGGCAACCCGCAAGCCATATTGAGTAGCCAGCGCCGCTGCCTCCCGCAGGCGCCGGAGTTCCTGAGCTGCCCTAAGCGAGCCTTCACCGTGAATGGCCCGACCGCCAAGTGTAGCTTCCGCATAAACGGCAGTACACAACTCGACCTGTTGAGCGCCTACTTCATGCGCAACCGCGATTTGCTGTTGTTCAGGATCGATGAACAGACTAGTAAGTATTTCGGCCTGCCGCAGACGGCCGACCGCAGCCCTTACGATTGCGATATTAGCTTTGACGTCCAAGCCCCCTTCTGTGGTTATTTCGTGCGGATTCTCGGCTACTAGCGTAACCGCATCCGGCCGTATATCCAGTGAGACTTTCAACATTTCTTCCGTGGCCGCCATCTCCACGTTTAAATAGGTCGTGATGGTCTGGCGTAAAGCTTGCAGATCGCTCTCTTGAATATGTCTACGATCCCCGCGCAGGTGAACCGTGATGCCGTCGGCTCCCGCCTGTTCGCAAATCATAGCCGCGGCGACGACGCTCGGTTCCGGCGCTCTGCGCGCCTGGCGTACAGTGGCAACATGATCGATGTTGACGTTTAGTCGTGCTTTCATTGGTGATTACCGCTCGCTCAACTCTCGCGTCGCCCTGATCGCGTTGTCATAAACCCCGCGGCGGTCTTGCTGCCGTATCAATCCCACCTCACTGAGCATTTTGAAGCTGTCGCTCACCACGTTTACTTTGCTTTCATCGAAGTGGTCCCACCGCACTGGTATCTCACGCAGTCGGAGCCCTGCGCGGTGCGCGAGATAGACTAACTCAACGTCAAAACCGAACCGATCAATCGTCGCGCCCTCAATGATAGGCCGGCAAACTGCCATGCGAAAGGCCTTAAAGCCACATTGCGTGTCCCAGAATGGCAGTCGCGTAGCCATTCGCACAACGAAATTGAAGATTCGACCACCTTGCTCACGTCGCCAGGGTTGGTGCACACCGATCAGGCTTCGATCCAACGCCCTCGAGCCAAACGTCAGATCGCACTCTCCGCGCCGAATCGGGTCAACCAGTTTAGGAGTCTCCGTGATTGGCGTTGAGAGGTCGGCATCGGAAAACAGCACGACGTCTCCGCGCGACGCCAGTAACCCTAATCTCACAGCGCGTCCTTTGCCAAGATTTGAGTGATGGCTAATTACTGAAGCCCGCACTCGTCCTGAATTGGAGAGAATTTGCCTCGCCACGGCGGCGGTATTGTCTGTCGAGCCGTCGTCGACAACGATCAACTCCGACTCGGGCAGCTGATGGCTGAGGTAATTGAGTATTGTACGCAAGGACTGGCCAAGCCTCGCAGCTTCGTTGTAAGCGGGCACGACGATAGAGAGGGATGCTGGCATTCAAAGCGCTCGGTCGGACAATATACCATAGCAGCAGACGCCTCCCGGTTCGGAAGGAAACCTGCCGTTGTGCTATATTCCAGAGGGTTGCCGTCGGCTCGTTGCCGATGCCGCATCAATCCCATCGAAATACAATGACTAAGCGATTCCTTATTATTGCGAGCGCGATCGTTTTGATTGCGGCCGTCGTCGGCGGCACCATCGGTAGCTCCAGGCGCCTGCGGCGCTCCGTGACCGTGGGAGGATCGGCACCAGATAGGGCGGCGAATAATCTCGAAAAAGACTACAACGAAGCCGTTTCCACGATTTCGACAAGCTACGCCGGAGACATCGACTACGAAAAGGCCACTCAGGCGGCCCTCCAGGGTATGCTCTCCACCCTCGATCCGCATTCGATGTACCTTCCCTACAACGAATTCAAAAAGCTAAAAGAGGATCAGGATTCACGGTTTTATGGGATTGGTGTCACCATCGTGCAACACCGCGATGGGGTCTACGTGCAATCGGCAGTGGAGGATACTCCCGCCGCGCGATTAGGGCTTCGCTACGGTGATCGCATCCTTGAAGTAGATGGCAAGGATGCGCGCGACTGGTCAAGTGATCAAGTATCCAAGAATGTTCGCGGCGGTCGCGGCGAGCCTGTAACCATCAAGGTTGATCGCGCCGGCTCAGAAGCCCCCCTGTATTTCACTATCGTTCGCGACGCGGTCCCGCTGCCGTCAATCCGCAACTCCTACATGTTCCGTTCGGGCACCGGCTACATCGGCCTTACCGGCGGATTTCAGCACACCAGTGACGAAGAGCTGCGTGAAGCTCTTAACAAACTGGAAGGTCAGGGCATGCGCCAACTGATCCTGGACCTGCGCGGCAATCCTGGCGGGCTGCTTGATCAAGCGATTGATGTATCAAGCGAATTCTTGCCGCGGGGACAAGTAGTTGTTTCCGTTAGAGGCCGAACTGAATACAGCGAGCCAATTGTCTACAAGTCAAGCGGCCCCGATCCGGAGGATGTGCCGCTGGTTGTGCTGATTAATCGCGGTTCGGCCTCAGCCTCGGAGATTGTAGCGGGAGCAATTCAAGATCACGGGCGCGGGCTCATAGTTGGTGAGACGAGTTTCGGAAAGGGATTAGTGCAGCGCGTTTTCCAGTTGCCCTTCAATACCGGACTCACTCTGACAACAGCGCGTTACTACACGCCTTACGGCCGTTCTCTGCAGCGCGATTACGCAAATGGATCCTTTTACGACTACTACGTCAGGCACGATCTTGAGCAGACAACTCCCGAACCATCGCCATCGCCTGGCACGGGAACAGTTGCACCGTCGTCCGCGCAGGTTTCTTCCACTCCCCACCCTCCAACTGGTCCTGCGGTGAAGACGGCAGCGGGTCGTGTGTTCTACGGTGGCGGCGGTATTACGCCTGACATCGACGTCAAGCCGCTCAACTTCACCCCAATGCGCAACAGGATTGCCGAGTCTGCTTTCCAGTTCACACGTCAACTGGCCGCCGGGCTCATTCCGGGTCTTGAATCTTATAAGGTCGAAAAGATCCAGTACGGGAAGAATCCAAAGCCCGGTGAGTTTCCGATAACCGACCGCGTCGTCGAAGCTTTTCGAAACTTTGTGCGCACGGATCAAGAATCTCGACTAACGCCCGCACAGCTTGATGAAGATGTCGACTTTGTGAAGCTGCGCCTGCGCGAGGAAATTATCACCGCGGCATTTTCCAACACTGCGGGTGCCCGCGTGCTGCTCGATGCGGACCCGCAAGTTTTGCGCGCTCTCGAAGCTCTTCCGGATGCGAAAAGATTGGCGGAAAGCGTCCGGAGCTCGCCGTCTCGAAGCTAACCGTTACAATCGCAAGTGACAATGCATCCAGTTAGAGTTTTCACTGCGATCTTTTTCCTGCTAGCCATTACCGGCTCTGGCATCAACGCGCGGCCGGGAAACCAAACTCAGCAGGCTCCCACCGAGTTGGCTCTTGAGATCGGTTACCATAAAAACGCGCCCCCTGCCTACCAGTCAGTACCCAGAGCAGACGGTAAACCTCAGGGAGCATGGTATGCACGCTTCAGTCGTATAAAAGACTGGCAACTCCCCTCCGGTGAACTTCCAGTCAAGGCGGTCAACATCATCTCGCGATTAGACGGAGAGGTGGTCGTGATCAAAGTCTCCGTGCTTCGCGGTATCAAGTTTCATGATCAGGAAACCACGGTTGGCACGTATGAATTGCATGAGAACGACAGCGCCTCCATCAAGGCACTGGAGCAGTTTGGAGTTAAAGCCTTTTCTGTCCGGGTGGCCAGGATCACGCCGCTCGCGCCCTCGCCCCTGGTGAAGAGCCTGGCAGAATCTCTGGAAATTGTCGCGATCCAACCCCTCATTTCAACGCTTCCAACCTACAAACTCACGCTGCGGAATCTGTCCGACAAACCCATATGCGCACTTAAGATTGAGGTCTTCAACGACGGAAGATCTGCAATGACCAGTATGCCGCACGAGAAGGATGGTTTGCCGCTGATCAATGCAGGCGCACTTTATGAGAGTAATCAACCCTTAGTGATCAGAGCTCAACAAACAGCCGGAGGCTATACTCCTACCACGCCTACTTTGCAGGAGACCGTTATCTCAGCGATTATTTTTACGGACGGTTCGTACGAAGGTGATCCCGGATCCGCCGCAACGTTTCGCGCCTTCATCCTGGGTCGAAAGCTGGCATTGACAAGACTGCTCGCAATATTCGCAACATTAGATGACTCTCTGTCCCCGGCCATGGAAAGCGCCGCGCAACTGAACTGGTTCAGGGATCGCGTACTCGCCGTTTCCATTGACGTTGATGAAAATGCTCTCGCGCAATTGCAGGGAGAGTTTCCCACCCTTGATGAGAAAAAGAAGGCTGATCTGCGAATCTCCACTGAGGTAGCTCTGCACCGTGTAAGGAAAGACCTGCTGAGCGATCTGGAGGCCTTCGGCAAACGCCAACCGAGCGGCCCTGCTGACTTTGGATCATGGCTGATTCAGGTTGAAGATAGATACCGGACCTGGCTGTCTCGTCTGTAAAAACCCGCGTTCGAAGTTCTCTTGACTCCTCTAAACAATCACGCGAGCAATCACACACTTCAAATAATAGGTCTCCGGAACGCCAAGCAGGATCGGGTGATCGCTTGCCTGGGTTCGCTTCTCGACAATTTGGACCTGGCGCTTAGCATCGTGCGCCGCTTCCGCGATGATGCCGAGAAACATCTCCTCAGACATGTGGTAGGAACAAGTGCAGGTGATCAGTATGCCGCCGGGGTTCAGTAGCCTGAACGCGCGCAGGTTTATTTCTTTGTAGCCGCGTGCCGCAGGCTTTACGCTGGCGCGATTCTTCGCAAAAGCCGGGGGATCAAGCACGATGCAGTCGAATCGCTCGCCGGCGCTTTCCAGCTCATGCAGTGCGTCAAATACATTTGCCTCGCGAAACTCGACGTTGGTTGCACCGTTAAGCTTCGCATTACGGCGTGCCCCGCTTAAAGCCTCGTTTGAAATATCAATGCCGGTTACGCTTTCGCAAACTCCGGCGAGATGTAGCGCGAAGGCGCCATTGAAAGTGAAGCAGTCGAGCGCCCGTCCATGTGCAAGCTTGCGCGCCGCAAGGCGATTCTCTCGCTGATCGAGAAAGGCCCCGGTTTTCTGGCCTCCTAGCGGAGCGACGAGGAAACGAACACCGTGCTGGGTGATCTCCAGCTCTTTAGGAGGTTCTCCGTAGAGTGTGCCGGCCACCACCTGAAGTCCCTCGAGCTCCCGCACACGCACATCATTTCTTTCAACGACCGCGCGTGGGGCAAACTCCTCGACCAGCAATTCAACCAGCATCGACTTGATCGCTTCGGTACCCTGGGAAAGAGTCTGCAGCGCAAACACGCCGGCATAGTTGTCGATAATTAGAGAAGGAAGCAGGTCACCTTCCGAATAGACGAGGCGATAGGCGTCCGTTTTGGAGGCAATCTTCTGCCGTCTTGCCGCGGCTTCGAGAATTCGCCTGCGCCACCACTCTCGATCAATTGGCTCGGAGCTTTGCGTGAGTAGACGGAGAGAGATCTCAGAGGCGTCGCTGAAAAGAGCTTGCCCCACAAAGTTTCCGTGCTGATCGCGCACTGCAACAACCAAGCCGCCCTCGGCATCTCCGCGGTCAATCACATCGCTGCGATAGATCCAGAGATGTCCGGCGCGCACGCGACTAGCGCCGCGCTTTGTGACTGTGATGCTCTTCATGTTTCTCAATACTCATTGACGCGGGATAGATCCGAGGGCAAGATCGCCAAAACGTCTGACAGTCGGACTAAGAACGCTGTCGGGAAGGCGGGCTTGCGAAAGGTCATGTTTGAAACCGTCCGGACTATACATGAAGCGTTTGGTATAGAATCAACGGTGTCCTTTGTACTATCGATTGCTCTTGTGTGCGCGCTTGTTTTTGGTGTTATAGGTGGTGGCGTCGCTTGGTTAGTTGATAAATCATACAAACGGTCCTTAGCGAGAGTGGCACAGGAAGCACGGACGCCACCGGAGAGCAAGCAAACGAAAGTCGAGGTACCCTTGATCTCGTCTTCCTCGTCGTCGTTGCCTTCAGCTTCACCTTCGCCGTCCCCCGTGCCAGCGGTCTCAAAATCTCATAGCAAGCAACTAAAGACACAGGTAACGGCGGACAATCTTCAACGGCGAAAAGAGAAAGCTTTGCGGGCGCTGGATTTGAAAGATCCCAAGTAAGCCCTATAATTTCGTCCGAAATGGCACGCCTTCAATGTCAATCACTTTCGTTAGCCGTCTTACTAATGCTTATACCATCTATCCCCGCTCACTTGCAGCAAGGCACTGATCCGATTGATAAAAGTGGTCTCTTAGCCGCCCTTACATTCAAGGTGCTGACAAGCGAAGAGCTAATAGCGCAAGTCAGACAGCGTGGTGTCAGCTTCAAAATGAAACCCGCCGACGAGAACGAAATCCGCAGACAAGGGGCATATCTGGGTAAGAACGGGCTTGATAATCTGATCGTGGCAGTTCATGACAATTATCGAGTAAAGACAACGCCCACGCCTGTATCTTCGCCGAGACCTTCAATCTCCGAGCCGCTTTCGGCGGTATGGTCGGGGACCGAGCTTGTTGGTATTAGTGGGACTGGCGTTACAGCAAGAGTAAGCGCTGTCGGGACAATGAATTTCAGTTCGCCTACTACCACGATTATTCTGGAGGTCAAGAATACCTCTAAGTCTGGAACGATTACGAGCATAGGCTCTTTCGTGAAGGTTGTTAGAAAACCAACAGAAGGGTCAAAACTTACTGTACCTGGGGAGGTAACACCACCAGGGTATTACAAGTTCACGAACGAAGACGTAATAGTCGAAACACCTACTTTCAAAGCAATATGCCCCTTCGCGTTTCTTACTACGGGCAGTCGCGCTTTCCATACCGGTAACATCAACGCTGGTATTCCACCCGGAGAGTCCACCCGGTTTTCAATCGCTGGTGACATGTTTTTAGGAGACTTTAATCCGCGCCAACTTGAAAAGGGGATAATGATCCGTTTTCAGGGAATAGGCATCAACGACGACAACGACATTGCACTTTACCCAAATGCTAACGTGTTGTTCTCAGCCTCTGATCCGATTTATCAAATATCCAAAACCACGCCTAAGTGAAAGTAAATTTAGGTTGCTAGCTAGAAAAAAGGGCGTTGGCTACGACAACAAAATCATGGTCCTCGGAGCGATAGTAACTCCGCTAACCTAATGACATGGTGCGGTGGCCGTGGATACCGAGAGCTTGTGAAAATTCAAATACATCAGGAGATGGCGAGCGGTAGCGTCTGTGTGAAAACGCAATTCCTAAGCGCTAAAGGCGCGAAATGTGAAAGCCTAGAGAGGGCAACGAGACCGTGTGAAAACTCGAGAAAAGAGAATGCTATGAACAAATCGCAGGCAAGTGGTCACATGCAGAGAACCGTTTGCGGTAGCCAATGGATCCTGGCACTCAATTACATCTGAAGTGGCACTTTTCCACGAAAATCTATCATCGAGAAGTGAACGGACCTTGAGTGCCGTATCCATTGGCTACCGCAAACGGTTCTGTAGTTTGTGAAGGTAGAGTGGCAGCATCCGGTCGCTACCGCTCTCGGTTCTGTATTAATCAGCCTCGCCTCCTACGCTTCTGCTTGCGAAAACAGTCGATTGCGAGGCGGTAAGCACTATGTTAGGCTTCGAACACCTCGCATCCGGACTGTGGATTGTTTGACTGGACCAAGCTGAAGCCCGCACATATGGCAACAAAAACCGATGCTGAGCGTGGTGAGCACCGCGAAACTCCCTCAGGCATCGAGTTGCCGGTAGACTTTAATCCAGCGAACACCACACCCCTCGATTACGAGAAAGACCTCGGCGCGCCCGGCGAGTATCCTTACACACGCGGCATTTACAGAAACATGTATCGCGGGCGTCCTTGGACCATGCGGCAGTATGCGGGTTACGCGACCGCTGAAGAATCCAATGCACGTTACAAGTACCTTCTGGCCCATGGCACCACCGGACTCTCCGTAGCTTTCGATCTGCCAACCCAAATCGGTCTGGATTCTGACGATCCCCTTTCCTCCGGCGAGGTTGGCAAGGTAGGCGTGGCTATCGATTCCCTCGAAGACATGTTGAGACTCTTCGAGGGCATACCGCTTGGCACCGTCTCAACCTCAATGACTATCAACGCGACAGCGTCGACATTGCTTTGTCTTTACCTCGCTGTGGCCAGGAAGCAAAACGTCCCCTTCCATCAAGTCAAGGGAACGCTACAGAACGATATTCTCAAGGAGTACATCGCGCGCGGCACTTACATATATCCGCCGGCGCCTTCGCTTCGCCTGGTGACGGATACCTTTGCTTTTTGCGCGAGAGAAGTGCCTAACTGGAACACAATCTCGATTAGCGGTTATCACATTCGTGAGGCAGGCTCCACGGCCGTGCAAGAGGTAGCATTCACGCTTGGCGACGCTATCGCCTATGTTGAGGCAGCGTTAGCAGCAGGTCTTAAGGTGGATGAGTTTGCGCCTCGCATTTCTTTTTTCTTCAACTCACACAACAACCTGCTGGAAGAGATTGCCAAGTTTAGGGCTGCCCGGCGTTTGTGGGCAAGGACCATGAGAGAACGGTTTGGCGCCCGCGACCCGCGCTCGCTCATGCTGCGCTTTCATACTCAAACCGCGGGCTCATCACTAACGGCGCAGCAACCGGAAGTGAACATTGTCCGCACCACGATTCAGGCGCTCGCCGCGGTCCTGGGTGGGACGCAGTCGTTGCACACAAACTC
>Ga0136623_10000779_pt1 | contig 10102 bp, 7 predicted proteins | sample AntDrymUQ4492106_2_FD_104656 | JGI IMG/M metagenome (GOLD analysis project Ga0136623, IMG submission 104656) | Polar desert sand microbial communities from Dry Valleys, Antarctica - metaG UQ449 (21.06) | ecosystem: Environmental > Terrestrial > Soil > Desert | place: Antarctica: Dry Valley...
CCGCCGTGATAATGCGAATAGCCTCGCGCCGGTGTCCAGGCATCGTAAATCGAATCGTTCGTAATGCCCGCAAAGCCTTTCGCAGTCATATCATCGCGGATATAATTGCCGAGTTCCGTGTAGCCTTCGACGATTTCCTTCGGCACGTTCGGTTCGACCGGCTTCATATACGGCGGCACGAACAGGCGCGCGCCGTTCGCGCCTTGCTGGTGAATGTCGTTGACGATTTGCGGATGCCATTGGTTGTGAATTTTATCAACCGTCAACTGCGTCTCAACCTGCGTGAACGCATACCAATCGCGGTTGTTGTCGTGTCCGACGTATTTGTGATAAAGCTCCGGCGGCGACGTGCCTTCATACGGCGTTCCCAAAGTTTTGTCATACCAATTTTTGACGATATCAACGCCGTCGGGATTGAGTGAAGGCACGAGCAAAATAATTGTATTCTGCAAAATCTTCTGAACTTCCGGCTCGTTTGATGTCGCTAACCGATGCGCGATGAGCATCGAAGAAAGCGTCGAACCGACTTCCGTCGAGTGAATTCCGCAAGTGATTAAAACAATCGTTTTGCCCTGCTTGATTAAAGATTGCGCGAGTTTGTCGTTCGATTTTAATAATCGCGGGTCGGCAAGTTTGGCGTTTATCCGTTTATATTTTTCGAGATTTTTTAAATTCTCCGGCGCCGAAATCGTCGCGTAAACAAAAGGTCGGTCAAGCGTCGTTTTGCCAATTTCTTCAAATTTCACGCGGTCGCTTCCCGCGTCGAGTTTTTGGAAATATTCCAAAACCTGATTCCACGACGCGAGTTTTCTATCGTCGCCGGGCGTGAAGCCTAATACTTCATTCGGCGCGGGAATTTTCGTTTGGGCGAAGACGCAAAAGGCGAAAAGCAGAATTGAAACGCAGAAACGCAGAAACGCGAAGATTGAAAAACGCGAAAAAGCGAGAAAAGATTTGTTTTTGAACATTTGGATTTTCCTTAAGAAAGAGATTTTTATGTAAGTGTAAACCAAAAAAGCGCGGAAATGAAAATTATTTCTCGCCGGACTATTGCTTTGTTACGTAAGTTTTTAATGTTTTGAGTCCCGCCTTTAGGCGGCAAAACGCTGAAAGTCGGTCAACTCGAAATATCAAAGAAAAGCCGCCTAAAGGCGGGACTCAAAACGTTTGTCGAAATTTTATTATCAAAATTAACGTAACAAAGCAGTACTTTGAATGTGAATTATACGAGTTTTTGTAAAGCATTGTTTTTATGTCGTTAATTTCTGCCCTGACTTGGATTTTTTTTCGTATCAAAAGTTTATTTTTACGTGAATAAAAACGATTATTAGCGAAAATACGGCAAAACACTTGCTTCAAACGCGGTTTGCAAGTTAAATTAACCAAAGTTTCAATTCTAAAAACTTTCCCCGAGATTAAATGAAATTACGAATTAAGAATTAAAAGAACTAATTTCCGACATTCGTAATTCATAATTCGTAATTGAAAAAACAGGAGGCTTTTCTGATGCTGAGAAATCCTTTTCTCGAAAATTTTCGTCCATACATTCCGGCTGTCGTTAAAAATATGCGCGAGTTAACGCCTGTTCCGCTGATTGTCGGAACGCTTTTAGGCATTATCTTCGGCGCGTCGTCGCTTTATCTCGTGCTGAAAACCGGCTTGACCGTTTCGGCTTCGATTCCGGTCGCCGTTATTTCGATTACGCTGTTCAGAATCTTGTCCAAACTGCGAATCACCAAAGATGCGACGATTCTGGAAAACAACATCGTGCAAACTGCCGGAAGCGCGGGCGAATCAATCGCCTTTGGTGTCGGCGTGACGATGCCCGCGATTTTAATTCTCGGTTTTGAACTCGAAATCTGGCGCGTGATGATGGTTGCCATTCTCGGCGGACTTCTCGGAATTCTGATGATGATTCCGCTGCGCCGCGCTTTAATCAAGGAACAGCACGGAATTTTGAAATACCCGGAAGGAACGGCTTGCGCCCAGGTTCTGATTGCCGGCGCGTCAGCCGAATCTCGCGCCGTCGCCAACGAATATGCGGAAGTGAAAAATATGCAAACCGATGATTCCGCTTTGCAGGGCGGAAAAATTATCTCGATCGGATTCGCAATTGGGTTTATTTACAACGCGCTGATGCAGGTTTTCAGTTTTTGGAAAGGCGAGCCGGGGAAACAATTCAGCGACACGACGCTCAAAGGCGGTTCGGTCGCGCTCGAAAACAATCCCGCGCTGCTCGGTGTCGGCTACATCATCGGACCGTATATTTCTTCGATTATGATGGCGGGCGGCACTTTGTCTTATCTGGTTTTAATTCCGATGATTAAATACTTCGGCGACGGTTTGACCGCGCCGGTCGCGCCGGAATTAACAAAAACAATCAGTGAAATGAGTCCGGGCGACGTGCGCGGCGCGTATATTTTGTATATCGGCGCGGGCGCGGTCGCCACTGCCGGAATTATCAGCCTTTTCCGCAGCTTGCCGACAATCTGGAGCGGTCTTAAATCGGGGCTGGCGGATTTTCGAGGCGGCGGCGGTGGAATGGACGCGGACGGAGAAGATTTTACGCCGCGCACCGACCGCGATATTTCGATGAAATGGGTTGTCGCCGGAGTCCTTGCGCTGATGGCGACGATGATGCTCGTGCCGCAGCTCGGCTTAAGCGTTTTCTCGAATCCGATTGTTTCCTTTTTAGGCGCGCTTTTGATTATCATTCTCGGATTTTTGTTTGTGACGGTTTCGTCGCGTCTGACCGGCGAAGTCGGTTCTTCGTCAAACCCGATTTCGGGAATGACGGTTGCTACTTTGCTGATCACCTGTCTTGTTTTTCTCGCTTTGGGCTGGACTGCGCCGAATCCGTATTTCGTCACCGCCTTATCAATCGGCGGCATCGTCTGCATCGCCGCGTCGAACGGCGGGACGACTTCGCAGGATTTGAAAACCGGATTTCTCGTCGGCGGAACTCCGCGCCGCCAGCAGGTCGCAATTCTCGTCGGCGCGCTCGCGTCGGCGCTGGTTTTAGGTCCGCTGCTTATCTTTTTGAACGATTCAAAAACTTATTATCAAAAAGTTGACCCGACGCAGTTCACTAACATAACGGTTTCCGAACAGCAGCTTTCGCGCGACGGCGGCGGACAGTTTCGCGGCGAAAACGCGGGCGGAAAATTCGCTTCCGATACGGCAAATTACCGCGTCTGGCACAACACCGACCCGAAACTCGGACAGCCCGGCAAATATCTGATTGATATGCAGGGCAAGCCCGTCTATCTCGTTGACCCGACGATTAACGGCGTTATCAAAGAAGACGAAAATGGGGGAAAAATCGAACGCTACGACGCGCCGAAAGCGACTTTGATGAGCTATATCATCAAAGGAATTTTAAGTCAGGAATTGCCGTGGGGATTGGTTTTGATCGGCGCGATGATCGCCATTATGCTGGAATTGACCGGCGCGCCCGCGCTTGCTTTTGCGGTCGGTTTGTATCTGCCTTTGTCAACGTCCGCGCCGATTTTCGTCGGCGGAATGATTCGTTGGCTGGTTGATTTGTATCTCAAGCGCAAACTCGCCAGACAAAATTTAACCGAAGAACAAATTATCGCCGAAACCGATAAATCAAACGGCGTTTTGCTCGCTTCCGGTTATATCGCGGGCGGCGCGATTGCGGGAATTTTAGTCGCGGTTTTTGCTGTCTATGAATTATCCGAAGCTACGGCGAATTCGCTAAAATCACTTCTCGGCGTTGAGTTCGAAAAGGGAGGAATAGGAGTTCCTTCTATTTTTGCCGCCTGGGCGAAAGTGAGCAATCCGTTTTTCGATGGACCGAGTTCCGATTTACTCGGTTTGCTGCCTTTCGCGGTGCTGGCGATTTTTCTTTATCTGGTCGGACGCGATTTGTTTTTGAGCGGTAAAAAAGGCGGCGAATAAAAGTTTGCAAAAAACGTAAAATTTTGTTTACCTTTTTATATGTGACGCGCTATAATGATTTTGTAGCGCGTCATTTTTCTTTCCCAACGCGTTCTTCCGACGAAGAAATCTTCTAAATAATTTACAATTAAAAATCACGGAGAAAATCAATGTTTTGTAGGCTTTTTCAGCTAAAAACGATTCTTTTGCTAACGATTTTTGTCGGCGGCTGCGCGGTCGAAGCCGCCAAAAACCGCGCCGGTGAAATTGTCGAAAAGTCCGCCGTTGTAAATGAAAATTCGCCAAAAACTATTGAGACGGAAAATATTCCCAAAGGCGCGGCGATAAAAATCACGCCCGATTCGCCCGCCGATACGGTTCGCGTGTTTTATAAAAACCTGCGCGAAAAGCGTTTTCGTGAGGCGATGTTTTTAACGAATCTGCGTCCGGCAATCGAAGGTTTGACCGACGCGGAATTAAAGGATTTGCAAATTGATTTTGAGCCGATTGCCCGGCAGGTTCCGGCTGAGATTGAAATAAACGGCGAAATTGTTTCGGGCGACGCGGCGACCGTAACAGCGAAATTGCCCGACAACGAAACCGACAAAATCGAATTGCAGCAAATAAAACTGCGAAAGGAAAACAATTACTGGGTGATTTTAACGGTTGACGCGGCAGCGGAAAAGCTGGTTCGCAAAGAAGGCAAAAATTATTTTTTCGCCTTGCGAATCGAAACTCATCATACAGAAGCGCGAGCGATGCTCGGTCGAATTTCCAAAGCCGAAATGGTTTACGCGCTGCAAAACAAAGGTTTTTACGCCGATATTCCGACGCTGATTGAAAAAGGCTTTTTGCCCGCCGACGCTTTGTCGTCTGATTCGACCGGCTATAATTACCTCGTTTCGCTCAGTCAAGACGGCAAAAATTATTCGGCGGCGGCAACGCCCGCCGTATACGGCAAAACCGGCAAACTCTCGTTTCAATTTCAGTTTGACGGTAAAAACAATCCGCGTTTAACGGAGAAAGATAACGGCGGTAATTTGCCGAAATAGCAAATAATTTGCAGATTTTTATAAATATATGTTGTAATTTCGCACAAAAAGACTTATAAGTTGTTTAATCCCTTTAGTTTTATAAATTCGACGAGATAAAAAACAATGATACGAAAATTGATTTCAAAGTTTAACAGATCGTTCGCCGAGCGAATGGTTGCCGAACGCCGCCAACATAGTGTCCCGATTAAAGTCTGGTTTGAGCCGGACAAAACGACCGGCAAATTGAAACTGCCGATTGAAAAACTTACGATTTCGGGCGAAACCAAAGATTTGAGCGTTTCCGGCATCGCGTTCATCGTTTCTTCAATTCGTATAAAGGAAAATTATCTGGTTGGCGAAGGCTGCACGCTCAATGCCGAAATTGATTTTCCGACGGGCAAAGTGAGTATGCGGATTGTCGGGCAAAGATACGAGCAGGTCGGTCAGCACATTTCGACGGCGCGTTATCTGATCGGAGCGAAAATCGTTCAAATCAGCGAGGAAGACCGCGAGGTTTACGAACATTATCTGCGTTACGGCGATAAACGCACAAAAGGAAGTCTGGCATTCGGCGTGGACAAAACCTAAAAAATCTCAGAGCGGCGTAAAGCCGGAATATTAAAAATCAAAAGAAAGGCGCGGGAATAATATATTTCCTGCGCTTTTTGTTTTTCGGCGGATTTCTGTGTTTTAATTTTTTCTGTGATGAAAGGAAAAATACGAATTGGAATTATCGGGACGGGTTTTGCGCGAACGGTTCAGATTCCGGCGTTTCAGGTTTTTGGCGATGTTGAAATTGTTTCGGTGGCGAGCGGTCGGCGCGAGAATGCGGAAAAAACGGCGCGGGATTTTAATATTCCGCATTTCACGGACGATTGGCGCGAAACGATAAAAAGAGATGATATTGATTTGATTTGCATTACCACGCCGCCGGTTTACCACCGCGAAATGACGCTCTTCGCGCTGGAAAACAGTAAACACGTTTTGTGCGAAAAACCGATGGCGATGAACGCCGGCGAAGCGCGTGAAATGTGGGAAAAATCGAAGGAAAAAAATCTTTTGTGTTTGATTGACCACGAACTTCGTTTTTTGAACGGGCGAAAAAAGGCGCGGGAAATGATTCGCGCCGGTGAAATCGGCGTAATTCGTCACGCGAAATATAATTTTCGCGCTCCGCATCGCGGCGATGAAAGTCTGCCGTGGACCTGGTGGTCGGATAAAAAACAAGGCGGCGGCGCACTCGGCGCAGTCGGTTCACACATTTTCGACACGCTTCGATGGTTTACCGGCGCGGATATTTTTAGCGTTTTCTGTCAGATGCAAACGCACGTCCGGCAGCGGCGCGACGAAAAAACCGGCGAGCTGCGCGCAGTTTCGACCGACGACGAAGCGAATTTGATCTTGCGTTTTTCTGAAAGTGAATACACGACGGACGCGACGGCGAACATTTCGCTTTCGATGATTGAATATCCGGTTTACCAAAACCGCGTCGAGTTTTTCGGCACAAAAGGCGCGATTCGCATCGAATACGACGGCGAGCTTTTCGTCGGAAAAGCGGGCGAAGAAAGCTGGCATAAAGTTGATATTGCGCTGAATCGAGGCGTTGACGGCGCAAAACCGACGGGATGGAATAACGGCTTTCTGGCGTTTGCCGAAGAAATAATCGAGGCTTTGAAAAACGGTGAAACAAACGTCGAAAACAGCGCGACGTTTGAAGACGGTTACAAAATTCAGCTTGCGCTTGACGCGGCGCGAAAATCAAATGCGAGCGGCTGCACGGTAAAAATTGGAAAATAGAGCGCGGACGGGCGCAGATTCGGCGCATTTTGCGGGTAAAATAAAAAAATCAAAAAGCTGAAATTTGTGGATTCAACTATTTTGAAAAAATTACAAACCGAATTTTCGGCAAAGAATATGGAAAAATCCGACAATTCGGTTTGAGCGGTGACAAACCGATTGCCGGTGATTTTGACGGCGACGGCAAAAACGACATTTCCGTCTTTCGTCCGTCAAACGGCGTTTGGTATATTTGGCGTAGCATAGACGGAACGATTGAATATAAACAGTTTGGCTTAAACGGTGATATTCCGACGATTTCCCGTTAATTGCGGCATAAAAAGGCTGGTTGAAAAGTCAGCCTTTTTATTTCATATATTTATCTAAAAAATCGGCGACGAGCGGATAAAGTTCGAGCCGGTTTTTTAATTTCGAGATACCGTGTCCTTCGTCGTCGAAAAGTTTGTATTCGACAGTTCTGCCGCGTTTTCTTAAAATTTCCACAATTTGTTCGGCTTCCGTGTAAGGAACACGCGGGTCGTTTTTACCGTGAATAACGAACAGCGGAGTTTTAATTTTATCAACTTTCGCAATCGGCGAAATTCTTCTTAATAAATCAATATCTTTATCGAGCATTCCGTATTCGACTTCGCGCTGGCGGCGGCGATAGCCTGATGTGTTTTTTAAGAAAGTTTCCCAATTGACAATTCCGACCGTATTGACTGCCGCCGCCCAGAGTTCGGGATAAAGCGTTATCGCCGCCATCGTCATATAACCGCCGTAACTTCCGCCCATCACGGCAATTCGTTTCGCGTCCGCGCCGCCCTGCGTTTTCAGCCATTCGACCGCCGAGGCTAAATCCTTAACCGAATCTTCGCGTTTTTCCACATTGTCGAGCGCGGCGAAAGTTTTGCCGTAGCCGGTCGAGCCGCGCACATTCGTCGCCAAAACCGCGTAACCGCGCGAAAGATAATATTGATAAAGCGGATTGAAACCGGGACGTTCCTGACCTTCGGGTCCGCCGTGAACGCTAACGATGACGGGAAGATTTTTGTCATTGATTTTGAATGTTCTGCTTTCGCTGTTGATTGGAGTAATTGAAAAGTTAGACGGTCTGGGTTTATAGAACCAAGCCGGGATTTCGCGCCCGTCGAAAGACTTAAATTTAATCAATTGCGGTTCGACAAACGATTCCTGCGGAATTCCGGCGCGGTCGCTTTTTGTAATTTGCGTCAGTTTTTTCGAGCTTAAATCGTAAAGCCAAATGTCGGAATTGTTTTTGGCGGAAACAAACGAAAAGGCGAGTTTTCTGCCGTCTTTGGAAAAATCCATTCCGCCGACGATGCCTTGCGCGGGAAGTTGCACCGGCAATTCTTTGTTCATCGAAGCGGCGAGCGCAACATACAATTCGCTGAAACCATCGCGGTTTATCGTGTAAGCGAACATTTTATCGTTATTACTGAAAGCCGTCGCATCCAAATCCCAACTCGCTTTGCTTAACGCTTCCGTTTTTTTCGTCGCCAAATCCATTTTCGACAGCGCGACGAATTCGCCGTTTTGATTCGTGCTTAAAATTATCGAATTTCCGTCCGGCGTAAAATGAACGTCGCCGAAAAGCGCGGCTTCGTTGTGCGGCGTCAAATGAACCGTTTCTTTCGTTTTGGCATTAACTAAATACAAATCGTTGTCGAGGCTGAACCGCGTACTCGAACGCGAAACGATAATTTTCGAGCCGTCGTCGGAAACCGCCGCGACCGAGTTCGAGCCGTCGTCCTGGAAAAGCACTTCTTCCTTTCCGCTTATCGCGTCCATCGAATAAATGTCAAACCAGTTGCGGTCGCGTTTGTTTGATGTGTAATAAATTTTTTTGCCGTCCTTCGACCATTCGCCGAAATTGTGGCGCACTTTCGCATCATTCGTCAGCTCTTTGATATTCGTGCCGTCCGCCTTCATCCAGAAAAACTGCGTGTTTTCGTCGCCGCCTTTCGCTTTGCCGAAAACGATTGCGTTTCCGTCCGGCGAAAAACGCGCGAACCCGACGTTATCATCGTAATTCGTAATTTGTTTCGGTGCGCCCGAAGGCAAATCAATCATCCAAATTTGCGATGTTCCCGAAACATTTGTCAGATACATCAGCCGCTTGCCGTCCGGCGATAAACCCGGCGAACCTGCCGCGCGAATATTCAGATATTGCTGAATCGTGTAATTTTGGGCGAAAGCCGACGCGCAAAAAGCGCACAATACGAACAGTGCGACTGCAAAAAAATTCTTTTTCATCTTTTTCTCCGAAATAAAAATGGATAGTGAAAACTTTCGTTTCATTATCCATCAACCGTTGTCAGTTTTCCACTAAAATTTTACAAACTGATTTTTTTGTTTTCGCCGCCGTCAGCGGATTGTCCCGTCACCAACGCTTTGACAAAACCGGCAATTTGCACGAGCTTCGAGTTTGGCGAATCCCAATACTCGGCTTCTTCAATCGTCACTTTCAAAAGCGAAAGCGTCGGGTCTTCGAGACCGTCGGGAAACCACGCCTTCAAAATCGGATTCCACAATTCTTCGATTTTCGCCCGGTCTTTGACGAGCGCGGCGCGTCCCGAAACCGAAACATACACATTATCGTCCGGTTCGGCATAAGCGACGTTGACGCGGTTGTCGGCTTTGATTTCTTCGACTTTGTGAGTTTGGTCGCTGGTAAAAAACCACAACTCATTGTCGCTTTCGTATTTCTGCGTGGACATCGGACGCGAGCGAAGCTGTCCGCCGTTAATGGTCGTCAGCATCGCAAAGTCAATGTCTTCGATTAAAGTTTTTAATTTTTCGATTGATTCCTGTCTTGTATCTTCCATAGATTTCCTTCCCTTATTTGATAAATTTTGTATTTTTACTTTACCTTTTTGCCGAATGGTATTTCAAATAAAAAGAAATGAATTTCTTACCTAATGTGCGACTCTTTTAGAAAACACACTTACTAAACAGCGGACCATTGTGATAAAAATATATCGTTTCATTTTTAGGTAAATCGGAATTTCACTGATCGAAGGAGCCGTTTTATGATAGAAAATACTATGTCCGAAAAAGAATTAGAATCCGCGCCGACCGAAACGCCTGTGATGGACGATGAAACTTATCAGTTTGTTCAGGAAGTATTTCAACGAAATCAAAATATAATCTTGCGTAAGGCAGCCTAAGTTTTCCGAAAGATTTAATCTTGTTCGAAGGAAGCGAAATCGAATATGACGCGGGAAATAACCGCTTTCATTTTGAAGTTTTATAAAGCGTTGTTTTCGCGTATTAAATTTCAAAAATTACAATTTGTTTTCCGCGATGAAGCGCAAGCCGAAGCGTTTCGCGCTTCTCGTTTTCGCAGCCAGAAAACTTATTCCCTC
>Ga0136623_10000784_pt1 | contig 10087 bp, 13 predicted proteins | sample AntDrymUQ4492106_2_FD_104656 | JGI IMG/M metagenome (GOLD analysis project Ga0136623, IMG submission 104656) | Polar desert sand microbial communities from Dry Valleys, Antarctica - metaG UQ449 (21.06) | ecosystem: Environmental > Terrestrial > Soil > Desert | place: Antarctica: Dry Valley...
ACGAGGTAGTGGTGCCCGCCGCAGTTGAAGCGCCGCGTTGGATGGCTGTTGAGTTTCCCCACAGGTATAATCGGATCGGAGGTTAACGAGTGAACTATAAGGTTCTTTTGCACGAATCTGAGGAGGGGTTCAGCGTTTCGTGTCCTGGCCTGCCTGGCTGCTGGTCGGAAGGCAAGACCGAGGAAGAGGCGCTTGAGAACATTCAGGATGCTATTCGCGAGTACTTAGCCGCAGTGGATGATTTACTGAAAGGGCAGGATGTGCGCGAAGTGCAGGTGCCGGTTTAGCCGTGCCAAGGATTCCCGGCGTCAATCATCTGGATGCTATTCGCGCTTTGGAGAAAGCCGGTTTCCGCATCGTGCGTCAAGGCAAGCATGTCGTCATGTCCGATAGTGTTCGCATCCTCACGATTCCACGTCATAATCCACGTTAGTAAGATTTTCACTAGATGAATCATGTCCGTACAGGGAAGCAGTCAGGATCAGGAAATCCGCGCCAGCCTGAAAACACTTATTCGAGGTTTGACTCAAGGGAACCTGGAGGAGGGATATGAAGGTTATAAGGCTCTGTTCAAAATTGGCGCACCGGCGATCCCTCAGATTAAAGATGCAATCTTTAAGTCGAACTGGTCACAGGTTAAACGCCCAAATGAGATTCGCTATGTGAGCGGCCTTGTTACCTTACTTCGTGACATCAATGAAGTTGAAGCGGATGCTGTAGTGAAGCAGCTAATAGACAATGGTTGTGACATCACTGTTAAGCAACTGGTCACTTCGATTTGCAGATTCACCCTGGCGGACTATCTGACATATGACATCCGAGGTATTAACAACACCTGGAGCGGTGGCGGCACGCTGGAACTTCCCGACGGGCGGAAGTTCCCTGCGACCACCAACCTCTGGAAGATAAACCTTGAATTCAAAACCGAAGCGGGCGAGACATTGGTTCGGTTCAAAACCAGTGGCTTAGTGCACCTGTCTGCGACAGTCGAGATTCAGCCCGACGCCGCGGTGCTGTCGGAATTGCCTTGGGTAATAATGTTCGGCTGGTATCTAACTGTGATGCTGTATATGGACACTGCGTCCGTGGCTGCAATGTAGCGGCGATTTCCTATGTCGAGCACAGCGATTCATACGGACGGGGATTGAAGTAAGGAGGAAAGGCTTTGCTCTACATGATTATTGAGCACTTTAAGAATCAGAATCCTGTGCCCGTATATCGACGATTCCGCGATCGAGGTCGCCTCGCTCCGGAAGGGTTGCGATACATATCAAGCTGGGTCGATGAAAAGCTCGAACGTTGTTTTCAACTGATGGAAGCTGATGATCGCAAACATCTGGACGAATGGATTATTAATTGGAGTGATCTGGTCGAGTTCGAAGTTTACCCAGTCATTTCCTCAAAAGAGGCGGTAGAAAGAATTTCACCACATCTCTAACTGAAGGCGCCACCAAACAAGCTCTTTCAGCGGATGACATCCGACAGCTTGAATCCTCGCAGATTCTTCGTGGTGGGTGACGGCGGCGAAGCCCCACGCGGATCAACAATGCAGACAATATTCCCAATCTTGAGATACACCGATGCCAGAGCCGCGATTCAATGGCTTTGCACGGGGTTTGGCTTTAGAGAGATCTTCTCTGTTCCGGAAACCGGACAGTTTGTCCGACATGCGCAGCTCAGTCTGGGCACAAGTCTAATCATGCTCGGATCGTCGCGAGCTGATGAGGCCGGTATGAAGAGTCCACGGACCCTGGGAGGGGTTACGCAAGCCTTGTGTGTGTACGTCCCTGACCTAGATGCGCATTTCGAGAGAGCTCGATTGGCGGGAGCGGAGATCACGACGCCGCCGCAAGATACGGATTTCGGCTTTCGCGAATATCATGTGCTGGATCCCGAAGGTCATATATGGATCTTCGGGACATATCTTCCCAGCGCCGATGCGGCCTAACGAGGGGCTGCAGCTGACCGGAATGATGAGGTAGCAGCTGGTATGAAGAGCTACCGAAAAGAAGTCTGGTTAGAGGTGCCCACCCGTCGCGGATTCATTAACATCACTCCCCAAATAGCGGAGTGCCTCCGTGAAAGTGGTATCAGGGAAGGGCTCGCGCTTGTAAACTCGATGCACGTGACAGCCGCGGTGTTCATCGACGACGACGAAACAGGTCTGTAGCGTCACTACGAAGTGTGGTTGGAGCGACTGGCCCCGGTCGTGGCGAGTGATCCAAGCGATGAAGACACTATCGGGGAAGACATTATCGACGCACACATGAAGAGGCAGTTGATGGGGCGCGAGGTGGTGGTGGCTGTGACAGAGGGGAGGCTGGACTTCGGGCACTGGGAAAACATCTTTTACGGAGAGTTCGACGGTGTGCGGAGGAAGCGTGTGTTGGTAAAGATCATCAGCGAGTGAGCGTTCGTAAACACGGCCGAGGCGCTATGAACATTGAAGAAACTCTACCGAGGTGATTGCCTGATGACCATCAAGAGTGTTCGCACAATGACCTCGCTTGCGAGGGTCTTCGTCGTCCTGTTGTTGTTGATCGAACCGACGGCCGCCCAGATACCTCAGCCCCCCGCCACGACCGGAACCTTGCCGAGCGAGATGCCGGCCAAGTTTAAGCCCACGAACGACGGCTTCGACCACATCAGACGCGACGTGATGATTCCGATGCGTGACGGAGTGAAGCTGCACACCGTCATCCTCGTGCCTAAGGGCGCCCGTGATGCCCCGATCCTTCTGACGCGCACGCCCTACGACGCCAAGGCGCTCACCAGCCATGCCGAAAGCTCCCACCTCGGTCCTGTCCTGATTGGTTATGACAATGCCACCGAAGTGATCGTCGAAGGTGGCTACATTCGCGTGGTCCAGGACATTCGGGGCAAGTACGGTTCCGAGGGCGACTATGTCATGAACCGCCCGTTGCGCGGACCACAAAACCTGACCATGGTCGATCACGCGACTGACACCTACGACACTATCGATTGGTTAGTGAAGAACATCCCGGAGAACAATGGCAGAGTCGGTATCCTCGGTATTTCTTACGACGGCTTTTTGCCTTTGATGGCGCTCATCAATCCGCATCCGGCGCTCAAAGTGTCTGTGCCGATGAACCCGATGGTCGATGGCTGGATGGGCGACGATTGGTTTCACAACGGCGCCTTTCGCCAACAGGGCATGTCTTATATTTACGATCAGGAAGCGACGCGCGCCAATGACGTCAAGTGGTGGACCAGCCACTTTGACGACTACGACATGTTTATGGAAGCGTGATTACCGAAAAGCCTCGCAGCGCATCTACGACGCACCCGGCCAAGCTAGTTTCATTGAATTGCCGCTAGTGAAAACGCCTTAGGCAGGGTGGCTTTGTGATTGCTTTCGCTGATCAGTCTGGCGTGGCTTTTCCGGGGTTCGCTGTGGAAAGACTTGTTTTTTATCGCGAAGAACCAGGTGAATTGCGTAGCGACGCTGCAGCGAGTCTTACTGAGATAATCCGCTCGGTCCTGATTGTTACCTGCGTTCGGCGCGGCTGAAGCGCATCAGCGTTAGGCGTAGATGATCTCTTAAAAGATTTATCTATTCCGTATCGATAAGCACGGAGCATCCATGAGGGCATCTCAAACAGCCTTATCCACCGCAGTTCCTAAAGAGGCTCGCTCAGGACTTGAGCCCTGGAAAGTAGCAGATTTACCTCAGCCGCCTACTGCAAAGGGGTTGAGTATGCTTGGCGTCATTGGTCCGGGAGCGATTGTGCTGGGTGCTTCAATCGGCAGTGGCGAGTGGCTGCTCGGTCCGGCCACATTCGTTAAGTATGGGCTGACTCTGCTCTGGCTCACGAGCATCGCGGTGTTCCTGCAGACCGTGCTTAATACAGAGTTGATTCGTTATACCTTGTATACCGGTGAGCCTGCCGTCACCGGCTTCATGCGCACAAAACCGCATTCGACCTTCTGGGCTTGGTTCTACGCCGCTCTCTACCTCTTGCAGACCGGCTGGCCCTCTTGGGCAGGGTTAGCGGCGGGCGCGATTTTCTACCTCTTTGCAGGTCGGTTGGCTGTTCAAGCCGACGCCGCTACCGTGTACTGGACAGGCTTCGGAGCGTTCATGATCTGTGTCGGCATCCTTCTTGTTGGCAGGCGTATCGTGCGCACTCTGGAAATCCTCAATTGGATCATGATTGTCTTCATCCTCGGCACGCTCCTGCTGCTATGCCTGATTTTCGCCGGCCCGAATCGTTGGCTGGCGGCCCTGTTTGGTTTCGTTGGCTTCGATATACAAACAGGCGGTTTTAAGTTTTTCCCGCCGGATGCCGACTGGCTCCTGATCGGTGCGTTCGTCGGCTTCTCCGGTGCTGGCGGTGTGGCCAATCTGATGGTTTCAAATTGGTCGCGTGATAAGGGCTACGGGATGGGCCAAGTCGTCGGCTTTATTCCCGCCGCCGTCGGGGGTCAGAAGGTGAAGCTGGCGCATTCGGGTAGCGTCTTCAAGATTTCAGCGGAGAGCTTAAAAGGTTGGCGGGGTTGGTGGCGCATCGTGCAGTTTGACCAGTGGGGCATATTCTTCATAGGCGCGATGCTCGGGATGGGTTTGCCCGCCATCCTCTACACCTCCGCGCTCGAATCGGGCAAGGACATTCGCGGCTTGGGCATGGCTGCCGAATTGGCGAACTCAATGTCGGCGCGCGGCGGCGGCGCGGTGACTTTCATCCTTGCGATGATGAGCGCGTGGGTCTTGTTCAAGACTCAACTCGACCTTCTGGAAGGGATGGTGCGGGGGATCACCGACATTTTATGGAGCGGGAGTAAGCACATACGCGAGTGGCGCGGAGGCGACGTGCGGGTGATCTACTACTCCGTGCTGGCGGCCGTAGTGATATGGGGACTGATCGCCTTACGCCTGGCGCAGCCGATCATCCTTTTACAGTTGAGCGCCAACATGGCTGGTGTCGTTCTAGTTATCAGCGCCTTACATATTCTGTACATCAATACAAAGTTTTTGCCGAAAGAACTTCAGCCTCCATTGTGGCGTCGCGCCGCGTTGATGTTCATGTCTATCTTCTACGCATTTTTTGTGTACCTGTGGTTGATGGGCGGAATCATCCCCGATCGGGAAAAAGGTTTTCTGTTTAACCTCCTGAAGTACGTGAGCGGTGGTTAACCCCACAGAATGGTGTCGCCGAAAGGCGCGCCTAACAATTCGCTGAACCGGACGCGCACTGAGCTTCCCCCTGTTGCGAAAGCTGGTGTTCGAACCGTTCGACGACTGGATTTGTGATAATGTTCCGCGGAATTTGCATACTGCCCGCACGTAACTCGCCTGGCAGCGTTAGACAGCTCAAAAGATGAACCGTCCGTGGTTCATGCCATTTGCCAGAGCACTGATCCGCATGGCGATCACTTGAATGCATTGGAGGTGCATATGAAACTATTGTTTCAGTTCGTTACCGCGTCTGTTCTTTTGCTCACTGCGAGCGTGGCCCCAGTTTCTGCCGATCAGGGATGCAAGCCGGTAGTCGGCCATTTTGAGGCCTTTGTAGTGCCGCCCGGACAGGGACATTGCCCGTCAGACCCCAGCGCTTTTTGTACTGCCGGGCGTGTCTGGGGAGGCATTCAGGGCAATTACCAGTTCGTAATCACGGGCGCTATTCCGTCCTCCGCGATTGGCGGCGTCCCTACCATCCTTTTCTTCACCGGTAAGAGTACGATTTTCTTGAAAAGCGGCGACCAGTTACTTGGCACCGATACCGGCAGCCTCGATCTGCCGCCTGGGCAGGGCGGCTTCGCGTCGCTGATTACGTTCGATGGCGGTACCGGCTCAATGAGTGACGCCACGGGGCAGATCAAATTGCGCGGCGATTTCGATGCGGCGGAAGGCACAACAACCGGCGACTACCTTGGCAGGTTGTGCACGCCATAACAGTATGAAACACGGAATCCGAATGGGGGTGCGGAGCGATATTGGACGAAAGGCCGCTGATGCTTGCGGCCTCGAACCGTTCGGCCGGTTCGCTATTCGCGGGAGATAAAACGTTATGCGAAGTATAGATTGCAAAAGACTTGGGCTCACGCTGTTGCTCGTTATTGGAATTGTGGAGACCAGCGCCTCAAGACCAGCGGGCGCTAGCCAGCAGACGGATGTACAGGTCCCATCTTACTCAATGACCTTTGGCGTCTTTGTCGCGCGGTTCGATTCCGGCGGCACATTCACGCTTGAGGGTGATCGCTGGCCCTCCATGAAGGGCAACTGGAAAAGCAAGGGTGACGAGATCGATCTGTCGATGTCCGGCGGCCCCAAGGGTTGTGACGGACCCGGGCGTTATCGCATTCGAGTGGACGGTAATCGCGTTACCTTCCACCTCATATCGGATGAGTGCAGACCACGCGGAATGATTATGGACCGCAGCACCTGGGCGCCCGCCGGAGAGGTGAAAACTATCTCCCCGCGGCGCATCGTTAGGACAGCCCGCGCGCGGCCGCGTGCGCGCCCTGATCTGAACACCCCGAAGGGGAGTTGGCCCTCCTTCCGCGGACAGCAGGCTTCGGGCGTAGCCGAGCGCCTGAATCTCCGTGATCGGTGGGACGGCAAGACGGGCCAGAATATTCTTTGGCGCACGCCGATTCCCGGGCTCGCTCATTCCAGCCCCGTCGTCTGGGGGCAGCGAATCTTCGTAACAAGTGCTTCCAGCAGTGACCCGAAGGCGACTTTCCGCCCCGGTTTGTATGGCGACGGCGATGCATCAAAAGATCGCTCGCAGCATCGATGGATGCTTTACGCGCTCGACAAACGAACCGGCAAGATCCTCTGGGAGCGCGTCGCCCACCAGGGAGTGCCAGTCGACAAGCGCCACATCAAATCGACCTACGCCAACTCGACTCCCGCAACCGACGGACGCATAGTCGTGGCGTGGTTCGGGTCGCAAGGAGTCTATGCTTACGATCTTAACGGGCGCTTTCTCTGGAAGGTCGACCTGGGCCGACTAGACCTCGGCGCATACGACATACCGACGTACGAATGGGGCCCCGCCAGCTCGCCCATCATCTGGAACAATCTCGTCATTCTCCAGTGCGACACCCAGAATGATTCATTCCTTCTGGCCCTCGCTGCCGACACCGGCAAGACGGTGTGGAAGACCGAACGCGAGGAGCTTCCGTCGTGGGGCACGCCGACCGTTGCGCTGACATCGGTGGGACCGGTACTGGTCGCGAACGCGTCCAACTACATTCGGGGTTATGACCCTCTAACGGGGAAGGAGTTGTGGCGGCTCGGGGGGAGTTCGAAGATCACGGCACCAACGCCGGTCTTTTCCGATGACATGTTCGTAGTCGTCAGTGGCCGCGCTCCCGAACGTCCGATTTTTGCGGTGAAGGCGGGCGCTCGCGGAGACCTTACCTTGCCTGAGGGCAAGTCGAATAGTGAAGCGATCGCATGGAGTCGCACGGGTCGCGGGTCCTACATGCCGACTCCGCTAATCTATAACGGCATTCTCTATGTGCTCGCTAACAACGGTCTGCTCGACGCCTACAACTTGCGGACCGGCGAGGAAATCTATCGTCAGAGACTGCCGCTGGTCGGCAGCGGCTTCAGCGCATCGCCGGTAGCTTCTGACGGTAAGCTTTACCTCTCGAACGAAGACGGGGAAATGCTTGTCATCGCAGCCGGGCAGAAATTCACTCACATCGCGACAAACTCGATGGGCGAGATGCTGATGGCTACCCCGGCCTTGTCGGATGGAGTGATGTACGTTCGCTCATCGGCGAGCCTGTTCGCGATCGGAAGTAAGCACTAAGTGAAATGAAATCAGAGTTCGTCAGCGAGGGAGTGCAGCCGCTTGCAGCGGCTCGCGGATACCATTCAAGATACAGAAATTCGCAGGTTGGGAAGGGGGCAAGGCTTTGCGCGCCCCCGCTCAACATGCAAAGCCGCTGACGCTCATGATAGGGGAATCTGTTTCAGTGAAGTTCGACAAATGCTGTGCGGCGCCATATCCAGAGCGGGGGCGCGCAAAGCCTTGCCCCCTTCCCAACCTGCAAATTTCCCTATGTTGGTAGTATCTCGCAACCGAATCTAGATTTTCACAGCTTCGAGAGTGGGCGACCTACCGTTACGAGAGCGCGGGAGGTTGGTTTGTTGCGGACTAAAAACTAATGACTTCGGAGTTGTCACCCTGTATCCAAATGTTTGGCAAATCGAAGGTGACTCTATCGAAGAGTTTCAGGAGGGTACATGAGCTTCCCGGATTTCTACAAAACGATTCGGCATTTTCTGCCTCCCGGTGAGGGACGTTCATAGTGATCCTTGACAGATCAAAGGCCGGCATTTAAGCCGGCCTTAAGGGTGGTCGATCATTCAGCCGCTACTGGATTCACTCGCCGGGCAAAGTATTAAGGCTTGTCGGTGGCAGTTGTCGGTGTGTTTCGGGTCATGCCACGATTGATAAGCATCTTGACTTCCACACGCCGGTTTTGCGCGCGTCCCGCCGAGGTTGTGTTGTCAGCGACAGCATCCGATTGGCCGAAACCCAGCGGTGTGATGAAACGGCGTAAAGGAATCTTATGATTTACAGCAAGGTACTGGACCACTGATTCCGCGCGACGCTGGCTAAGTTGGAAATTCTTCGCCACGCTGCCCGTCGAATCTGTATGCCCTGCAACTTCGATCACATAACCTTTAGTCGTGCCAGCTTTGGCTGCCAGCTCATCAAGTTGTTGCTTGGCCTCTGGTGAAAGCACCGCGCTATTTACTCTGAAATTAACTGCGACGGTTTCCTCTATGTCGTAATCGTCCAGAGCGGAAATCCGCTCGTGTGCAACGGTCGTTTCCCTTCTGGCCTCAGCGGCAACGGCATAAAGCTCATCCATTTGACCTGCTATACGCTGCTGGTTTTCCTCAACCGGATTGACACGTGTATCAGTTGTGATTGCCGCTCTCATGTCAGATTCATTGAACCTGATCTTTTCTGCCACGAGCTGTCCTTGCTGATCACCGCGTCCCTCTACTTCAACAATCAGCCCTCGTAAGAGGTCCGTGACAGGATATTTCTTGCCGCCGCGAAGAAAACCGCCATGGGTCTTAACACTCGTATTCTCAGTCAGAAGTACTTGATAATCCACACGGGTCCTGTCACGTATCGTGACCGTGTCGGCGTCGCGACTGATGACAACGCCTTTGAACTTCATTTTCGTTCCGCTGGGAACCGTGCGTATGTTTGAAGTTGAGTTGGTTGCAGTTTGACCCATTGTGTCCTGCCTAAGGGCCAGCGGTGTTGCCGCGAGTACCAAAGCCAGGCCGGACAGCAACAAAAGCGATCGGGGTTGTTTGATTTGATTATTGCGCATGCTCAAAACTCCTACTCCATTGATCCGGAAAGCTGTAAGCATCCCGGTTCATATTAAGCCGTAGTTCAATGGCGAACCTGGGCTGAAAAGTTGATAATGCCGGGGTATCGTTGCGAACTGACGCTGTTCGAGTCTACCTCCTGGTAGTTCTCTTCTGTCATCAATATAGTGGAAATATTGCGCTGCGTTCGCGCATCGTTTCGCACTCTCTCGGCCTCTACTTGATTACCTTGTGTTTGAAGCTTGAACGCCAGCTCGAACATTTTGGTTGATTTCTCCAGGGCTTCAAGCGCCAGCTGTCGGAGCGCTAAGCCCTCTCGGCTCCCCATTTGTTAAGTACCTCCCGCACGTTTCGATTCCGAACAAATAAAGTTTCGTTTGTTAAAGAGCGCAAAGTACATTCCACTCCGCTGGTGTGTTGCCGTGAGAATTTCGCGAACGAGCGTTTATTGTGTTTCTATTGTGTTCCGGTCATATTAACGCCGCTAACACCGAGGCGCTTTCACTCGCAATTCAGAATTCCTGACGAAACTGACCCTACCCGCTTGACGAACCTCTCAGGAGGTTGCTGAAAAGTGATGACCAGCAATAGAAGCAGAAAAGCGATCCACGAAATAACGCGAAGTAACTTAGTACTCTGGTTCATAAGTTCGCTAACGTATTATCGCTATGCGGCCTTGCGGATACTTTTCGCGAAGCCTTTCATTTTGTTGAGCATCTCATTGAGATCACGGCGCGTGTATTTCCATTCAAA